>Ga0256405_10009725_pt1 | contig 13025 bp, 6 predicted proteins | sample RumenRJG_02DNA_FD_189096 | JGI IMG/M metagenome (GOLD analysis project Ga0256405, IMG submission 189096) | Bovine rumen microbial communities from Lethbridge, Alberta, Canada - RJG_02 | ecosystem: Host-associated > Mammals > Digestive system > Stomach > Rumen | place: Canada: Alberta | collected...
GTGGGAAAAAATCGCTTTTGCGAGCAATGACAAAATTGCGCAATACGGCAGGAACAACGGCGTGAGTATGGGTACAACCCTTGTCGCTATGCTTTTTGCAAAGGATAAGTATTACATTATCAACATCGGGGATTCAAGGGCGTATTGCATTTCAGACCGTCTCAGCCTGCTTACAAAGGATCAAACCTTTGTTCAAAGGGAGATGGATATGGGCAGAATGACTTACGAAGAGGCGATGAACAGCCCTCAGCGCAATGTGCTGCTGCAGTGCATAGGCGCCAGTAATTATATTGAGCCTGATTTCTTTACCGGTAATGTTATGCCGAATCAGTCGTTTATGCTCTGCTCCGATGGTTTCCGTCATGTTATCTCGGAAGCTGAGATTTACGATAATTTGAATCCCGGCGTACTTGCTGATGAAAATGTAATGACGGACAGATGCGTCTATCTCACGGAACTGGTAAAGAGCCGTCAGGAGCGCGATAACATTACCGTGGCTCTTGTAAAGACAATGTAAGGAGGGATTTTATGCTTGAAATTGGTTCGTTAGTTGATGGTAAGTATAGAGTCCTTCGAGTTGTAGGCAAGGGCGGAATGAGCGTTGTTTATCAGGCTGTTAATGAAAAAGCAAATAAAATTTGGGCGATCAAAGAGGTTCGTAAGGACGGCGTTCAGAATTTTGAAGTCGTAAAGCAGAACCTTATCGTAGAAACAGAGCTTCTTAAGCGCTTTAACCACCCTAATCTTCCGAGTATTATTGATGTAATCGACGGTGACGGCAGTTTCCTTATTGTAATGGATTATATTGAGGGTAACTCGCTGAGCAAGGCGCTTGAAACAAGCGGAGCTCAAAGTCAGGATGACGTAATCGAATGGTCAAAGCAGCTTTGCGATGTGCTTGGATATCTCCATTCGCGCAAACCGCCGATTATCTACAGAGATATGAAGCCGGCAAACGTAATGCTTAAGCCTGACGGCAATGTTTCGCTTATCGACTTTGGTACTGCCAGAGAATTTAAGTCCTCAAGTGTTGAGGACACCACCTGCCTCGGAACACAAGGTTATGCTGCTCCGGAGCAGTACGGCGGACACGGACAAACAGACGCCAGAACAGATATTTATTGCCTCGGCGCTACAATGTACCACCTGGTTACAGGGCATAATCCGAGTACGCCTCCATACGAGATGTATCCGATTCGCCAATGGAATCCGATGCTTTCCTCGGGCTTGGAAGAAATAATCATAAAGTGTACACAGAGAAATCCGAACGACAGGTACCAGTCCTGTGCCGAGCTGCTCTATGCTCTCGATCACTATCAGGACTTGGATGTTGAAAATAAAAAAGTTCAAAAGTTCAAGTGGAATACATTTATAGCGTCTGTAATTATGATGCTTGTAATGGTTCTCGGAACATTGGGCTTTAGCGTTGCGGCTTCTGCAATGACGAGCCAAACGTATACTTCACTTATCAAGGAAGGTGATTCCTTAAAGGATAACGCCGCCAATTCAGAGGACAGCTATAACCGTGCTGAGAAAAGCTATGTTGACGCGTTTACAAAGGTTGATCCGACAAATCTTGAAGCCTATGAAAAACTGCTCGAATTGTATATGAAGGATGATGTGCTGAGTTCAAAAGAGTACAGCAATTTCCTTAAATATACAAAGGAACTTGAAAACAACAAATCAATAGACGAGAGCAGATACATCAATAATATTGTATATGATTTTGCTAACGATGTATTTTTCAGCTTAGACAGCAAGCTGAATAACTCTGACGCGGGTGTTAAGATTTCTTCTAATTTATATTCAAAAATTATTAATTCAGATTACGCTGAGGAAAACAAAAAGAAATTTGCCAAAAATATGAACATAGTTGCCGAAAACTACGGTAAAGTAGGAGAGGCAAAGGGAGCAAAACAATCTTTGTCTATTCCGGAATACTGGCAGGTTCTTAACGACTTAGTAAATGAGGATATGAAGGCTGAAAGCAATGTATATATTGCTGTTAAGATGAACTTATTTATTGCCAGTGAGGTTAATCAGCATCTGTCTGACTGGTCAACATATAACATACCTCTTGCTGAGCTTAACGGTATGTTAGATAAAATAGAGAGTAAGCAAAACGAATTAGCCTCTACCAATGAGTATAGAGTTAATAAAGCTACGCTTGATCCTATGTCAAAAAATATCAGTGAGTTCATAAAGCAAACTCGTGAGTTAGGATACGGCAATCTGGATTCGGGAGGTGCTGGTAAATAATGGATACTTCTGTTATTGACATATTAAACACCTTGTTCTGGGTATGTTTATCGGGTGCGATTTTGTTCTTTATTATTTCCGTTGTTTTGTTCTTTGTCTTTGATATACGCACGATTTTTAATATTAAAACCGGACGCGCACAGGCAAAAACAGTTAAAGAGATGAAGGCTGCGAACGAAAGCACCGGCCGTCTCAGAGTTGCGGGAAAAACTCAGACCACAAAGCTCACTAAGGAACAGATGGCAGAGCCGCGAGTTCCGGCTGTTGCTCCGCCGGAAGCCGGAACTCAGAATCAGTACTACAACAGCGGTGCTAATGAAACGGAGATTTTAGAAAAAGAAACAGAGGTTCTTCACCAGGGAGAAGACGAAACCTCTTTACTTTCACCGGAGCAGCCCAATAACAACTACAGCGAAACAACCGTTCTTTCGGATATTGGAAATAACGGTTATAACGAAACTGTTGTTGATGAAAACGAAGTAAGGGTTGGTTTTAGGGTAATTAAGAACATTGTATGTGTTCATACAAACGAGATTATTTAAATTTACACAGTGTTTTTCGGCGGCTTTTTATGCCGCCGATAGGCGCTGGTATAGGAGAGAGTAATTGAAAGCAAACAAAATTATGTTTAACTGCTCCTGTATCCTGTTCGCGTTATCGGCATTATCGCTGCTGTTAACCGTTGCAGGAAACTTCAGCGGAAAACCGCCTGAGATTATGACCGCGGTGATTGCCGCTTCATTGTTTTGGGGAGGGCTTTTGTCGGCGATTGTTTTGTTGGTAATAGTGAACCTGAGAAGAAAAGCTGACAAAAACAGGCCGAACGATAAAAAGCAAAGAGTTGGCGCTTTTTGCTTTTTCAGTAACAAAATAGCGATGGTTTTTGATATATTAACCGCGGTATTTTTTATTGCAGCTGTGGTAACAATGTTTATTCCGTCTGTCAGCGACTATATTTCGCTGATATTAGTTGTATTATTTTTAATATCGGCTTATATGCACAGTATGCTGAACGGTGTAAATTTTAAATATATATATTCTGCAAAATGAGGAGTTGTAATTTATGAAAAATGACAGCCATTGGGTAAAAAAACTGGTTGCCCTAATCCTTTCTGCGCTTATCATCATCGGCTCAATTCCGGTTGCGCTGGCGGTTGATAATTCCACAAAGGATGAAGTTATCGGCGCAGATGAATCTGCCGCTACTCAGGATGAGGCGGAGTTAGGTGATGATACATACCCGACTATTACACCAAATGACGAATCGACTTTTTATGAGGATTCTGACGGAACGCTTTATCTGAGCCGCGATAATACAGCATATCTGAAAATCAAGATGAAACCTGACGAGGATTTGAAAGATGCTGTCGCCCAGAGTGTGCAGAACAATAAAGCCGGTTTGTCTGTTATGTTATCAAATGATTCAATAGACAAGGAACTTGTTTCAGCCTGCGATGTCTTTTTTAAGAATGGAATCCTTACTGTAAAGGTAGGTTCCATTATCGGCTGGGAACCCGGTAAATACACATTAAAGATTAAACTCACAGTTGACGAGGCAGAGCGTGAGCTGTTTAGCAAAGACCTTGTATATGTTAAAGATCCGCCTGTGATTGATAATATTAAGTACGACGGAAATGACGAACTTCAGTGGACAAGCAACAGCGTTGAGCTTACTTTTGATGTTACATCCGATATTTTGGATGAAGTTACGGTTAACGGTGAGCCCGTTACGGGTTCAGAAGGCTCTTACAGCTATACGGTTGAGGATGCCGGAGAATGTGTAATTCAGGCGACTGATAAGGTTAAGCTGTCTAATGAAGTTACAACAAAGAGCATTTTGGTAGATAAAAATGCGCCTAAGTATTCTTCTCTCGCTTTCTATGATGAAAATGACCATCCTGTTGAAGGCTGGACAAACAAAGCACTTAAGGCAGGCGTAACATTCCTTGACGGCGAGTCGGGCATTGACGCGTCTACAGCTACAGTAAACGGAGAAGCACCTCTTTCAACCTCTGAGGTTGAGGGCGGAGTTACCGTATACTTTAATGCCGATTCAAGAAAAGCCTATGTGGTTAAGTGTAAGGATAACGTCGGCAATGAGGCTACATACACAGTAGAAGCCGATGCTGTTAAGATTGATAAAGAAGCTCCCAAGGCAGAGGATATTACAATGATTTTCTCAGCTGCGGAGGGTACGGGCGACAAGATTCTCAGCTTCCTGTCATTCGGTGCGTACAGCAACAAAGATATCAAGATTAAGATGGATGTTAAGAGCGACGGCTTGTCTGATATTGCGGAAGACACCGTGAAGCTCTATAACGGTGAAACAGAGCTTGAAAAGGACGGCGATTACTTTATTCTTCCCGCTCCTGAAAATGACGAGGAGAGCATCAGCTATGATCTCTACGCGACAGCGGGGGATCAGGCAGGCAATGTTTCCGATAAAATCAGCTTTAATCAAAAGAATATAAAAGCAAAGCTGAGCGGCAGTGACGCTGAGCTTGTTATGGACGTGTCCGAAGAGCTTTACGATGTAATCATATCTAAGGTTTCTCCGGATTTGGTTGAGGATTTCGGAAAAGACGGAATCGAGCTCAGCTTTGACCAGAAGCACGAGAATAATGGTATTACCTATGTATCCGGCGACGGAAAGGTTACCGCGAAAATCAAGGAAGAAATAACCGGTCTTAAGTCTGTAGACGTTTACGTAGACGGCGTTAAGAAGGAAGCAACCTTCAGCGAGACAGACACTTCAAAGAAAATCGTTGAGCAGACAGTTTCTGTTGAGGTAGGAGACTTCAAGGATGGCGTTGTTGAGCATACAGTTGAGTTTATAGCTGTAGCTAACAGCAATGTACAGGCTTCAATCCCCGTTAAATTTACTTCTTTCAAATCTGCTCCGGTACTTGATAAAGAATACGGTATCAAACTTGATAATATTTCAGATGGCAAGCAGGTTTGGACGAAGGATAATGTAAAAGTTTCGTTTATGTTTGCTCATTCCGCTGTTCCGGTTGAAGAGGTTAAGTATTATAAAACGGATGATTCTTCCACAGAGACGGTGATTAAACCTAAAGACGGTTTATACAGCTTTGACGCGGAAGAATACGGCGAATACACTATTGTAGCAACAGATAAGCTCGGCAATAAAGCCGAATTCAAAACACCGGTAATCTTAATTGATAAGGAAGCTCCTCAGGTGATTCCCGAGACCCTCAACGGCTTTGACTGGATTGCTTGGTATAACGCGCCCGTAAAGGTTGCCTTCAATGTTATGGATAATCCCAAGGCTTGCTCCGGTGTGGCTTCTGTCACTGTAAACGGTAACGGTGTTTCGGTTGTTGACGGAAAATGCGAATATACCGCAGAGGAATACGGCGTGCTGTCAATCGTCGTTACTGATAAAGCAGGTAATGTAAGCGAGCCGTTTACGACAAAGAAAGCTGTTCAGATTGATAAGCAGGCTCCGGTTATTAAAGAGGTTAACTTCTCCGCCGGTGCAAATCTTAAGGAATTTGGCGCATACGCAAACAGCAACAGCCTTGTGATGACCGTTACTGCTGAAGATCCTGAGATTGCCGACAAGATTAAAGGCTCCGGTGTTTCAAAAAAGAATTTCACTGTAAAGGATAACAGCGAAGAGCCGGTTGAACTTCCTGAACCCAAAACAGAAATAAATAATAATGCTATTATTTTCAAGTATTTGATAAATAAGCAGGACAGCATTCTTGATTTATCATTTAATGTCTCGGATTTGGCAGGAAACAGCAAGGAATACTGGCTTGCCGGTGAAAACAAGGATAATAAGATTGCCGTCACCGTAAGCGATTCAGCAAAGGGTTATGAGGTAGTTAACTCGATTGCAACTCCTACAGTTGAAATAAAAGATCCTAAGTTTACCCAGGGACCCATTGAAAATGAGGGTAAGACATATTACAACGGCGAAGGCAGCTTTGATGCCAAGATTACCGATGAGCTTTGCGGAATTGACAGCTATGAAACGTATTTCGTAAAGAAAGACGAGGTTAAATACTCAGGCGATAAGGTCGTTTCGGTTTCAGGAACTCCTTATGAGACAAAAACCGGAATCTCAGATAAATCAAAGGTAACAACCGTTGATTTGGAAATAAAAACATCGGAAAAGGCAAAACTTGCAAGCGGAGAACATATTGCTGTTGTTCATGCTAAAAACCTCAGCGGAAATGATATTTACAGTGTATATTCTGTATTTGTTGACAATGATGCTCCAAAAATTGAACAATACATCATTACAACCTCAGGAGACAAAAATACAATTAACAGTAACGGAATTTATAGTGCCAATGATAGTGCCAATTACGTTACCGTACAAATGGTTTATACCGATGGAGACTGCTCAGCAGGCATAGACAGCACTCAGTTCTATAACGGCGATGATAAGCTCGGCGATGGTAAGAGCGACTCTATTCAGCTTACAGATGACGGACAGTATCTGATTTCCGGTCTTGTAACGGATGTTTTCGGACAGAGTGTGGGCAATAATCAGGATATCAAAACTGTTCCGGTTCTGGTAAACGGAAAAAAGCTGGAGGTTGACAAGAACAATTTTGAAATTGTTGTAAACAATGACAGCAATAAGCTGGAAATAGGTGACATTGATTATGATTTTGATTATGAATCAAAAGACAATAATAATATTTTCAGTTCAAAGGCTGACGGCAAAGGAAATATTACAGCCTCTGTAAAAAATAATCTTTCCGGAATCAGCTCATTTATAGCAAAAGTATATAATGAAAATGAAGTTGACCAAAATGTTAATGTTGCCACTTTGTCAGAATCAAAAGATGATTATAACAAGACAGTTGAGCTTTCATTAACAGCGAACGCTTCAACACTTGACAGTGGTAAGTATACCATAGTTTATACAGCCGTTGACCTTGCCGGTAATGAAAATACAAAAACAGATGTATTCTATATCGACAAAGAAGCTCCGGAATATAGGAGCATGTCAATCAGTGAGGTTACCAATTCAGATCCAGCCGATCACGTGCTCAATGTTCTTTCATTTGGCTTATATTCACGAGAAGACATCTTGGTGACAGTGAATTTTAAAGACAAAGGACCTTCCTCGGGCGTAAGCGAAGATAAGGTTGTTCTTTCCGTCAGCGGAGACAAAAACAAAGAACTGCCGGAATATACAAATAGTAAATATAGTGTATCTTCTGATGGAGAATACGGTGATAAAGAGTACACTAAAGTGTTTAAGCTTGCGAAAACCGAATCAAAAGAGAGAGCTGATGATAGCTTCTATAATAATTTAAAAAGAAAACTCACACTTGAGATCACCGATAATTTTGACAATGCATACGGAAAGCAGACTCCCACAAGTAAAGTTACTGCTAATAACAATACAATAGACCTTAATAAGGATTTTGATGTAGTTGCAACATCATTAAGCCCGGATGTTAGCCCGATTACCCTTCAGGGAGATCACGAATTTAAAGATTCCAGAGGCGTATGGTATTCAAACAGACCTACACTCAGCTTTACCGCACAGGACAAAATATCAAAAATTCATGCTTACAAAGTAGTATTGAATGACAAGTATGATATTTCTGCTTACGCAAAATGTAAATATAACAATAATGAGGGGAATGTATTTAGATTTACTACCTTTGTTGGAGAAGAAAGTATTGGTGAAGATGTACTTGTTAAGGACATTAACGTTACACTCAACACAGGTGTTCAAGGTGTTAGTGATTATGTAAAAGAAGGCTTAAACACCATCAAAGTAACCGTTTACGGTAACAATGGCACAGAAAGCAGCGTAGAAGAATCTTTCTATACTGATTTCACAAAGCCTGTTGTTCAAGAATTTACATTTGCTAATAATCCCTCAGCAACACCCGACAGGGAAGAGGAAAACAACGCTAAGGCAAACGGAGTTGTAAACACAGATTACGGCTACTTCTTCGCTAACAAAACAGAGGTTACAGTTCATGTAACCGATGATATTGTTGCAGGCGCAGGCGGCGGCTCGGGAATTAAACAAATCGCACTCTTTACAAAGGATATTAACGCTTCATCCGTAAAGACTGCTCCGTTTATTCGCAAAGACGCTAATTCTGCCACCTTCCTTGTAGAGGCTAACTTTAAGGGTCAGCTTTACGCGTATGCTATTGATAATGTTGAAAACAACAGAGCTGCAGAGGGCTTTGCTCCCGGAGTTAAAAACGACAATATCGAAGTCTATACTCCCGACAGTGTTATTGCTGAAACAGAGGCACAGCACGAAAAAAATTCATCTGTAAAGATCACGCCTATTACCGCTAATGTCAGCAACGATCACAAGGGCAATAAGCTTTACGGCGATAATGTTACTTTGACTCTCGAGGCATACAGCTATTATGCAGGTATTAAGTCAATTCAGTATACTGTAACCTCTCCTCAGGATCAGTCGGGAGAAAACAGGAGTCGTGATATTACCGATAAGGTTGATACTAACGGCAATATTACGGGCGGTTGGTCAACAGTATCAAAAGACCAAAACCTGCTAACCGGTGCAAGAAGAAATATTGTTGTTGCCAATAACAGCAACGATATTAAGATTAAGCTCATCGTTACCGACAGATGTGATTATTCGAGCGAGACGGATATAACTATCAGCATTGATAAGACCGCCCCGCACATTGATGTTAAATTTAATCCCGCGGACGGCAACAAGGTAACAAACGGCGACTACTACAAGACAGACAGAACTGCTACAATCACCGTTTACGAGCGTAACTTTAATCCCGCAGATTTCAAGCTGACAATCAACAACGCGGCATATTCGGTAAATCCCGGTCAGAATTGGAACACATCATACAGTGTGGATGTCAGCAATCCGGATAATATCGCGCACGTTGCCACCTATACCTTCCACGATGACAACGACTATAATATGATGAGCTCGTTCGTGGATATGGCAGGTCACGCGGCAGATAACAATAATAAAAAGGAGCCGGAGTTCACAGTAGACCAAACTGCTCCCAAAATTTCTGTAACCTTTGATGTTAACAATTCGTCAACATACTACAATGTTACACGTACGGCGACAATCACTATCGAGGAGCACAATTTCTACGCCGGCGCCGACTATCTCAAGATTGTTCAGGACGCAAGAGGCGCTGATAACTCAACCTCAGTAACACCCCCGGCTGTAAGCGGATGGACAACCTCGGGCGATACGTCAAGAGCTACAATTACGTTTGCGGACGACGGTATGTATTCATTTACCGTAGACTTCAAGGATAAGGCCTTGAATGACGCAGTACAGTATAAGGAAAATACCTTCTATATCGACAAGAAAATCGATACTCTTGAGATTACTAACGTTGAGGATCTCAAGGCGTATGACGGAGAAGTTGCACCTGTCATTAACTACTTTGATCAGAACTTTGCCGAGGGAACATATAGTCTTAAGAAGGTTGATTTCGGCAGCGATCCTGAAACTGTGAAAGACATCATTCCTAACGAGAGCTCAGGCGGCGGATTCAGCAAGATCGTTTCATACAGCAACTTTAAGAAAACTGTAGAAAATGACGGCATCTATATGCTTAATGCTCACATTAAGGATAAGGCGGGCAACGAAAAGGACGAAAACAAGCTCTTCTCGGTTAACCGTTTCGGATCAAACTTTATGATTACAGACGCCACTACCAAGGATCTTGTTGAAAACAAAATCTATACCAACGACGCGCCTGATATTCAGATTACCGAGATTAACGTTAACCCGGTAACTAATACCAAAATTCAGGTTAAGAGAGACGATTCAAACAATGAGCTTGCAAAGGGTTCGGATTTTGAAGTAAGTCAGAAGAGTGGTAACAGCAGAAGCTGGTATGCCTATGACTACAAAATCTTTAAGAAGAATTTTGATAACGAGGGCGGATATTCGCTTACTGTTTCTTCTACCGATACATTCAAAAAGGTAATCAGTAACAGAACAGCTTATACCGACAAGACAAACCCCGAACTGAACCATTCAAAGCCTGTTGAGTTCGTGGTTGACAAGACCGCTCCTATTGTTACAATTTCAGGACTTGAGTCCGAATACTACGAGGAATCTTCAAGAGACGTAACGGTAATTTGCGACGATGCGAACATTACCTCGGATAATTTGACAGTTCAGTTTGATAACGAGGACTTTAAGGATTACACAATCAGTGAAACCTCAGCTAATATTGAGCTTAACCTTAAGCTTGAAAGCGCGAACGGCAATATTGACAGAGAGTTCAATGTTGTTGTGTATGACAAGGCAGGAAATCGCAATAACCTTGAGGAGTGCGGACAGGTTAAGGGCTTCCGACTCAGTACCTCTTGGATTGCGAGAGTGCTGCACTACAATCTCCCGATTGTAATCGCTGTAGGCGGTGTTCTGGTTGCCGGAATAGCACTTGCAATATTCCTTGCAATCAGAAAGCGCAAAAAAAATAATCAATAATAATCATTAGCAGTCGGGCACACTTTCCTTTCAGGGAAGGTGTGCCCGAAAAGGAATTGCAGGAGTAGGTATGTTATACGAGAATATGATTATCAATGACACATATCAGGTTGTTGAAGAAATAGGCAGCGGCGGAATGGGCGTTGTTTATCTTGCGTACCACCTGCACCTGCTCAAATACGTTGTTCTCAAAAAAATAAAGAACCCCTATGCAAACATTTCCCTGCTCCGCAATGAGGTCGATATTTTGAAAACCCTGCACCATCCCTACCTGCCGCAGGTTTATGATTTTATCGAGTACGAGGGTAATTTATACACCGTCATTGACTATATTGACGGCTATGATCTGAATTATTATATCAATAATAATTGGCAGTTTACTGAAAGCCAATTAATCAAATGGCTCAAACAGCTTTGCGAGGTTTTGAGTTATCTGCATTCGCGCAATCCGCAGATTCTCCATACCGACATAAAGCCCGGTAACATTATTATTACTACCGGCGGAGACATTTGCTTAATTGACTTTGGAATTTCACTTTACAATACAGACGTTATAAAGGGACTGAGCGAATATTATTCGTCACCTGAGCAGTATAATAATTTTTATTATCTGCAATACGGCGAGGGCGCGTATTGCCAACTCGACGAGAGGACGGATATTTACAGTCTGGGCGCGACATTTTATCACTTAATGACCGGAATTCGCCCCGATGTAAAAAATTATGAGCAGCCCTCAATTTCGGCATATTCTTTGCCATATTCCGAGGCATTGGTTTCCATTGTGGAAAAGTCAATGCAGTATGATATTAACAGCCGTTTTCGTGATGCCGACGCAATGCTGCACGCAATAGATAATATCCGCAAACAGGATACAAGATATAAAAAGTATATTCTGATACAAATTGTGTCGTCTGTTATAGCCGCTGTTTTGATTGTATCGGGAGTATTGCTGATTGTCGGAGGTTATCAGCAAAAGGCAAAAAATGATTTTGAGAGGGAATACAATACTTTTTTACAGCAGGCTGACAGCGGAGATTCCTCAAACGCAGCTCAACTCGGAATGCATATTCTTAACAACGGCGAGTACAGCTCGGTAATAGGAACAAGTCAAAGGGCTGACATTTTGCAAAAGATTGCAGACTGCTTTTACATCAATGAGGACTATTATAATGCTGCGCATTACTATGAACTCGAGCTCAATTACAATAAAAGCGAGCTTGTTTCACGCGATTTAATACTATCGCTTATAAAGGAAGGCAGCGCTGACAAGGCGCAAAAATATATTGATGAGACAAAAAGCAGATATCCTGATTCCGCAGTGCTTGCGGTTATTGAGGCTCAGTTGAGTTATGTTAAAGGAGAATATGCTCAGTCGGCGGAAATCGTTGTACAAAACGAATCAAAGCTTAGCACGGACGCTGAAAACCGTTATGCTGCGTATATAATTAAAGGAGACTCCTATACAGCGTTAAAGATGTACAGTGAAGCGGTTGAAGCATATAATGAGGCAAAAGCAGCAAAAGAAACCCCTGCGGTATTAAGGAAGCTATGTAATACCTATTTACAGCTTGCAGCAAAAAGCGGCGATGATTCATACAAAAATTCCGCTATGGAATGTCTCGGCTCTATCTCGGAAAGATACAGCTTGAACCTTGAAGATACGTTAAACTACTCTCAGGTGGTTTTGTCAACAGGAAAAGCCGAGGACTATGAAAAATGCAAAAAAAATCTGCTCGATTTGTCTGAGCGGTACAATGATTGCAGGATATATATTCTGCTTGCTGAGCTTGCGGACGCAACTGCTGACATAAATGCAGGTAAGTATTGTCAAAAAGCGCATGAGTTATTTAAGAACGGCTCAGAGAATGAGAGGGCATATGTTTCTTCCGAGAGTCTTGCGTCCATTAAAGAGCTGTATAAAAAGTATTGCGGACCTGATTGGTAGGTGGTTATAATGAACGGCCAAATAATATTTGGGATTCTTTTGTTAGTTTTTGGCGTCGTCGCTCTTGTTATTTTCCAATTGCTGCTTAGAAGCTGGATAAAGAAATATAACCGAGAATGGAACGAAAGGATTGATAATAATGAAATGTCCTAATTGCAGATGCGTAGTTCCCAGCACAATGGAATACTGTTCCTATTGCGGATTCCGTTTTGATGACGGTTCGGCATACACCATTCCCGTAACGGAAGAGTACAGAGACCGTCTATATACAAAATCTGAGTATTATTACGGATATTCCCGTGAATTATCGGGAGCCGGGTATACAAACCCCAATTACTATCCCGAATCACAATCATC
>Ga0256405_10009727_pt1 | contig 13021 bp, 10 predicted proteins | sample RumenRJG_02DNA_FD_189096 | JGI IMG/M metagenome (GOLD analysis project Ga0256405, IMG submission 189096) | Bovine rumen microbial communities from Lethbridge, Alberta, Canada - RJG_02 | ecosystem: Host-associated > Mammals > Digestive system > Stomach > Rumen | place: Canada: Alberta...
GGTAATCCGCCTTCTCGTCGTCATCCAGCTCGGCGATCTCCTGCTCGATCTGTGCGCTGACCACGAAGACCTTGCTGCCGCTTTCCTCCGCGAACTTCCGGACCGCCTGAACGTGCGGGTTGGAAGCGCCGTCGTCTGCAAGATCATCCTCCGCGACGTTGGCGGCGAAGATGACCGGCTTTGCGGTGAGGAGGCAGAGGGAGCGGACAAATGCCATGATATCCTGGTCGTCGTTTGTGTAGACGGAAGCCGGCTTTCCTTCTTCCAGGATCGCCTTCAGCTCCTTCAGGACCTCAAGCTCCTTCTTCAGGGACTTGTCGTTCATGGCGGACTTGCCGGTCTTCGAGATCCGGCGCTCCAGGACCTCCAGGTCCGCGAAGATCAGCTCGAGGTTGATGGTCTCGATATCCCGGACCGGGTCCACGGAGCCGTCGACGTGGATGACGTTCTCATCCTCAAAGCAGCGGACCACGTGGACAATGGCGTCACACTCGCGGATGTTCGCGAGGAACTGGTTTCCGAGGCCCTCGCCCTTGCTGGCGCCCTTGACGAGGCCGGCAATGTCGACGAATTCGATGACTGCGGGCGTGACTTTCTTCGAATGGTGCAGATCTCCGAGCTTTTTCAGGCGCTCGTCCGGAACGGGGACGATGCCGACGTTCGGATCAATGGTACAGAACGGATAATTTGCAGCCTGCGCTCCTGCTTTGGTCAGTGAGTTGAACAGTGTGCTCTTGCCTACGTTGGGCAGGCCGACGATCCCTAATTTCATTTGCGCATTTTCTCCTTGGATTTTCAGAATGCTCTGCTCATGCCGGCACATGCCGCGAAGCGGAAGCATTCTTTTTCTTAAATTAACATTTTAGCAAAAAGACTGCGGATTCACAATGCAAAAAGAAGCCGGATATGGTACGATACCTGTTGATTTGTCTCAGTGGGAGAGGACCTCACCTGAGATAGAGGAAAGGCGGTAACTATGTACGATCTGAAATTTGTGAATCTCGGGATCACCATCGAACACATGGTAAGCTCCGTAAACGTGTTCGGATTCCGGATCGCTTTCTACGGGATCATCATCGGCATCGGCATGCTGCTGGGCATCATGCTGGCGGCCTGGGACGCGAAGGACCGCGGCCTCGGCGAGGACGTGATCTATGACAACATCATCTCGGTCATCCTGATCGGGATCGCGGGGGCAAGGCTTTACTATGTGTTCTTCCAGTGGGATGCCTACAAGGACGACCTGCTGCAGATCCTGAATCTCAGGGCAGGCGGCCTCGCCATCTACGGAGGCGTCATTGCGGGCCTGCTCACGCTGTATGTGATCTGCCGGAGAAAGAAGCTGTCCTTCCTGGATGTGGCGGATTCCATCATGCTGGCGGTCCTGGTGGGGCAGATCCTGGGGCGCTGGGGCAATTTCTTTAACTGCGAGGCCTTCGGGCGCTACACGGAAAGTCTTTTCGCCATGCGTATCCGGAAGGCGATCGTGAACCCCATTATGATCGACGCGGAGCTTCTGGAGCACATCATCATCGAGAACGGCACCGAGTACATCCAGGTCCATCCCACTTTCCTCTATGAGTCATTCTGGAATTTCTGCCTGCTGATGTTCCTTCTGTGGTACCGGAAGCGGAAGAAGTTTACCGGCGAGATCTTCCTCCTGTATCTCTGCGGCTACGGTCTGGGGCGCTGCATCATCGAAGGCCTCCGGACGGATTCCCTCATGATCCCGGGCACCGGCATCGCCGTGTCCCAGCTTCTCGCGGGCACCTGCTTTGTCGTATCGCTGTTCCTGATCCTTCTCGGGCGAAAGAGGGCTGTGCTGAAGCCGGCGGAAGCAGCGAAGGAAACTAAATATTGACCTCAAAACGGGGCCCATCACTATATATGGTGATGGGCCCCCACTTTTCCCCACATCTTGTGATAGCGCCTGAAAACCCGCATATTTGCTCAATTTTTATATGATTTTTGACCAGAATAATTCTTGCTTTTTTATGAAGAGGGCACTATTATTTAACTATCAGGTGTCATTTAGTGGGGGAATGTGGTAGGAAATGCGCTTTACTGGTCAGTACAACCATTCGCTCGATACAAAGGGGAGGGTTATTATCCCCTCTGGTTTTCGTGAGAAGCTGGGTGACCGGTTCATGGTCGCGAGAGGCATGGAGAAGTGCATTACCGTCTACAGCATGGAAGCCTGGGAACGGCTGGAAGAGAAAGTCAGCGAGATGTCCCAGCTCAATGAAGCCACAAGAAAGTTCAGCCGGATCTTCTTCGCGACCGCGGGAGAGGTGGAGACGGACAAGCAGGGCAGGATCCTGATCCCTGCACATCTCCGGAAATATGCCGGGATCGACAAGGAATGCGTCGTGACCGGAAACCTGGACAAGGTCGAGATCTGGAGCCCGGAGAAATGGGCGGAGCAGATGGGCGAGGAAGACGATCTCGCAGCCTACGCAGCGCAGCTTGACGGCATGGGAGTGCGGCTGTAACGCAGCATGACAACAGAAACAGCACCGGACCAGACAGGAGGGAGCGGACATGGATTTCGGTCATATCTCAGTCCTTCTGAATGAAACGGTGGAAAGCCTGAACATCCGTCCCGACGGGATCTACGTGGACGGGACACTGGGCGGCGGAGGCCACGCGTACCATGTGGCGGAGCGGCTGACCGGGGGCGGGCGGCTGATCGGGATCGATCAGGACGCGGACGCCATCGCGGCGGCGACGGAACGGCTGAAGCCCTTTGCGGACCGGGTCAGCATCGTCCGCGACAATTACGTCAATATAAAGAGCGTGCTCTCGGGACTCGGGATCACCGAAGAAGAGAAAGCAGTCGACGGCATCTATCTGGACCTGGGAGTTTCATCCTGGCAGCTGGACAACGCGGAGCGGGGATTCAGCTACATGGAGGACGCGCCGCTGGACATGCGGATGGACCGGAGGCAGTCGCAGACCGCTGCGGATCTCGTCAATACCGCGACGGAACAGGAGCTTTTCCGGATCATCCGGGATTACGGCGAAGACCGGTTCGCGAAGAACATTGCAAAGCATATCGTACAGGCGAGGGAACGGAAGCCTGTTGAGACAACGAAGGAACTGGCGGATATCATCCGCGGAGCGATCCCGATGAAGGTGCAGGTCACCGGCGGCCATCCGGCCATGCGGACCTTCCAGGCGATCCGGATCGCGCTGAACGAAGAGCTTACGGTGCTGGAAAATTCCATCGATACGATGATACGGCTCCTGAAGCCGGGCGGAAGGCTTTCCATCATCACCTTCCACTCGCTGGAAGACAGGATCGTGAAGAACGGGTTCAGGAGAAACGAGCATCCCTGCATCTGCCCGCCGGGGTTTCCGGTGTGTGTCTGCGGAAGGGAGAGTCTCGGGACCGTGATCACGAAGAAGCCCATTCTTCCGACGGAAGAGGAGATCCGGGAGAATTCCCGGTCCCACAGCGCAAAGCTGAGAGTGTTTGAACGGGCCTGAAGCCCGGGAAAGCGTGTCAGAACGGGGCGGAAAGCCCGGAAAGAAGTGTTTTACGGGTGAAAGCCCGGGGAGATATGAAAAAGAGCAGTTGCCGGAAGCCATAAGCGCGGAAGGCAGGGGGGAGCAGTCAATGAGCAGAGCAGCAGTACGGACCGTGAGAAGAGCGGCGGCAGTGAGAACGAACCGCAGCTCCATGGATGCGTATACCTACGGAACCGCGGCACGGGAGGTCGCGCCGTCCTACGAGGAAGTGCAGCGGAGAGAGCGCCGTCTTGAACAGCGCAGAAGAGTTCGCACCGCGAAGAGAAGACAGCAGGAAGCAGCCCGTATGGACCTTCCTTATCTTATGATGTTCATTGTTGCCACTGTCGCGGCCCTGCTGATCTGCTGCAGCTATATCCGTGTGCAGTCCGAGATCGCGGGAAGCATTCACCAGATCTCTGCTTTAGAGCAGGAGCTGGAGAGAATGCGCAGCGAGAATAACGCGCTGGAGACCCGCATCAACACCAGCATCGACCTCGACCACATCTATGACGTCGCAGTCAGCGAGCTTGGAATGGTGAGCGCAAACCGCGGACAGATCATCCGCTATAAAAACACGGAAAGTGAGTATGTGAGACAGTATGAAGACATCCCCGGACAGGCGCCGAGAGGGAAGGCCCGCAGATAATTCCGGGAACCCTAACGCTGCAGGACCCGGACTGCGGACATATATGCGAGAAAAGCTGGCAGTCACCACTCTGGTGATCATGCTGGCTTTGTTTGCGTTGATATTCCGCATCTGGTACATTCAGGACCACTTCGGAGAGGAGTACAACCAGCGCGTTCTGGCGCAGCAGCAGTACGATTCCCGGATCATTCCCTACCGCCGCGGCGATATCGTGGACCGGAACGGCACCTTCCTCGCCACCACTAACAAGGTCTACACGCTGATCCTGGATCCCTACATCATCAACCAGGATCAGGATAAGTACCTGGAGCCCACGGTCACGCTGCTCAGCGAGGTCTTCGGCTACAGCCAGGACGACCTTCGGAAGATCATCGCGGACCGCAGCGATTCCCGCTATGTCCGCTACGCGAAAAACCTGACCTACGACCAGAAGACGCAGTTTGAAAGCCGGATGAAGGAGATGAACGACGGATTCCGGAAGGAGGCGGTGCAGCAGCGGGTCAACGGCGCATGGTTCGAAGACGCCTACATCCGTTCCTATCCCCAGGGGGCCCTGGGCTGCAATGTCATCGGCTTTTCCCAGAGTGAGGGAGCCGAGGGATCCGGCGGCATCGAGCAGTACTACAACAGCCAGCTGGTGGGAACGGCAGGCAGAGAGTACGGCTATCTGAACGACGAGGCGAACCTGGAGCGCGTCATCAAGCCGGCGGCGGACGGCAACACGGTGGTCTCCACCATCGACGTCCGGGTACAGAGCATCATTGAGCGTCACATCGCGGCCTTTGAGGCGGAGATGGGCGGAAACAATACCTGCGTCATCGTTATGAACCCGAAGAACGGCGAGATCCTCGGCATGGCGACGAACCACCGGTTCGATCTGAACGATCCCAGAAATCTGGACGCCTACTTCACGCCGGAGCAGCAGGCTGCGATGACGGACGAGCAGCGCTTTGAGGCATGGAACCTGCTCTGGCGCAACTTCTGTGTCAGCGACACCTACGAGCCGGGTTCCACTTCGAAGATATTCACAGTGGCGGCAGGCCTGGAGAACGGCACCATCAACGGGACCGAAGTCTACAACTGCGGCGGCTCCCTGGAAGTCGGCGGATGGCCCATCCACTGCGCGAAGAGGATCGGCCACGGTCCTCTGGACGTTACCGAGAGTATCATGCAGTCCTGCAATGTCGCCATGATGCGTATCGTCCAGGGCCTCGGAAAAGAGAGGTTCGCCCAGATGCAGCGCCTGTTCGGCTTCGGAAGTTCCACCGGAATCGATCTTCCCGCGGAGGCGGACACCACCAACCTGATCTATCCTGTCGACAAGATGGGTTCGGCAGATCTGGCGACGAACTCCTTCGGCCAGAACTACAACTGCACCATGGTCCAGATGGCGGCAGCATTCTGCTCCGCGATCAACGGCGGAAACTATTATCAGCCCCATGTGGTGAAGCAGATCCTGAACGCCCAGGGCTCGGTCCTCCGTGACATCCAGCCGGAGCTGATGCGTGAGACCTGTTCTGCGGAGACCTCCGCATTCCTGCGGAACGCGCTGCACCGCACGGTTTCTGAAGGAACCGGAAAGGCTGCCGGCGTCGCGGGCTACGACATCGGCGGAAAGACCGGTACCGCGGAGAAATACCCGCGTTCTGAGCACAATTACCTGGTTTCCTTCTGCGGTTTCGCACCGACGGATGATCCGCAGGTCCTCTGCTACGTCATTGTCGACACGCCCCACACCGCGGACCAGCCGCACAGTACCTTTGCCAGCGGCATTTTCCACAACATCATGGAAGAACTTCTTCCTTATCTGAACGTTTTCCCGAACACCCCGGTGGAGGATCCCGGCGTCAACGAGGCCGGCGCGCCCCTTTCCGAGGGAATCAACGACAACAGCAATCTTCCGGTTCCGGCTGAGACCCGCCCGGCAGTGATCTTCGACGACGAAGAGTCGGTGGATCCGGCCGTCGAGGGCGAGGAGGCTCTGCCCGGAACGCCTGCGGGACAGGAAGCGGCCCCGCAGGAGCCGCCGCCTGAGCCCTCCGGGGAGGAAGCCGCGGCCGATGCCGGCAGCGCGGAGTGACCGGAAATCTGTACAATCAGAGTCATATTGCACAACGAACTTGCGCGCGGCACAGTCTCGCGGTATACTGACTAAAATATGACTAAGTTGACATAAAAGGCGGGAAACATTCTATGCTTACAGATTCCATCATTGCGCTGCTCATATCCTTCGTGGTCTGTGCAGCGCTTTGCCCTGTTATGATCCCTGTGCTGCACCGCATGAAATTCGGCCAGCAGGTCCGGGACGACGGTCCCCAGGCCCACCTGAAGAAGCAGGGAACGCCGACCATGGGCGGCATCATGATCGTGATCGCGGTTATTGCGGGAACACTGCCCTTCGTGGTGAAGCACCCCCTGGTGCGGCCGGTGCTGATCTTCACCGTGGTCTACGGCTTCATCGGTTTTCTCGATGATTACCTGAAGATCCGGAAAAAGCAGTCTGAGGGACTCAGCGTGAAGCAGAAGCTGGTGATGCAGCTCATAGCCACCGGCCTTCTGGCGGTCTGGCTCTACAGACATCCGCAGGCGGGAAGCGGGATGCTGATCCCCTTCACCGGCGGACTGAAGGACGGCATGTTCCTTAAACTCGGCATCCTGTATATTCCGGCGGTCTTCTTTATCGTCCTCGGGACGGACAACGGCGTGAACTTTACGGACGGCCTGGACGGGCTCTGTTCCTCCGTCACCGTCGCGTTTTCCCTGTTCTTCCTGGCGGCGGCCGTGAAGGAGGGCATTCCGGCGGCGCCTGTGGCGGGCGCAGTGATCGGAGCACTGCTCGGCTTTCTTCTGTTCAACTGCTATCCGGCGAAGGTCTTTATGGGAGACACCGGTTCCCTGGCGCTGGGCGGATACGCGGCGTCCCTGGCGCTGGTCATGCAGATGCCGCTGTTTATCGTGATCGTCGGTTTTATCTACCTCGCCGAGGTGCTTTCGGTCATGATCCAGGTCGGCTATTTCAAGAAGACCCACGGAAAGCGGATCTTCCGGATGGCGCCGATCCACCATCATTTTGAACTTGGCGGATGGTCGGAGACGCGGGTCGTGACCGTGTTCACGACGGTCACGGTCATTCTTTCCCTGATCGCGTGGCTGGGACTTCAGTGAGGCTGACGGCGCGGAGAGAACGAAAAAGCGCGGAAGCGTCATAAGAACACGGAAGTGCCGGAAGAGCAAAGAAGCGTCATAAGAACACGGGAAGTAAAAATAATAGAGAAAAACACACAGAATTTCCACGGGAGGGTTTTGGAGATGAGTGAGAGAATTATGGTTGCAGGCGCAGGCAGAAGCGGGATCGCGGCCGCGAACCTGATCCTTGAGACCGGCGGGCAGGTGTTCCTGTACGACGGAAATGAGAAGCTGGACGTGCAGGCGCTTCGGGAGAAATTCCCGGAGGACGCGAAGATCACGATCAAGACCGGCGCGCTGGAGAAGCCGGATCTCAACGGCGTCCAGATCTGCGTGATGAGCCCGGGCATCGATCTGGAGATGCCCTTCGTAAAGATGCTCACAGACAACAAGATCCAGCTCTGGAGCGAGATCGAGCTGGGATATCAGGTCGCTAAGGGACAGCTGATCGCGATCACGGGAACCAACGGAAAGACCACCACCACTGCGCTGACCGGAGAGATCATGGCGAATGCCTTCGGCGCGGAAAATGAGTTTACGGTCGGAAACATCGGCACCCCCTATGCGGAGAAGGCCCTTCTGACCACGGACAAGTCGGTGACTGTCCTGGAGGCGTCCAGTTTCATGCTGGAGACCATCATCCGCTTCCATCCCCATGTCTCCGCGATTACGAACATCACGCCGGATCACCTGAACCGGCATCATACCATGGACAATTATGCCCGGATCAAAGAGGACATCACCACGAACCAGACGAAGGAAGACTTCATCGTCCTCAATTACGACGATCCGCGGCTTCGTGAGTTCGGCGAGAGCGAGGACTGCCCGGCGACGGTGGTCTTCTTCTCCAGCACGCAGATCCTGGACGACGGCTATGACCTCGAGGACGGCGTGATCATGAAGAAGGTGAAGGGGAAGGCGACGCCGGTCCTGGCGGTGGACGAGCTCCAGATCCTCGGAAAGCACAATCACGAGAACGTCATGACGGCAGTGGCCATCGCCGAGGCTATGAAAGTCCCGATGGACGTGATCCGGAAGACCTGCAGAGAATTCCAGGCGGTGGAGCACCGTATTGAGTTCGTCATGGAGCGCTACGGCGTGAAGTACTACAACGATTCCAAGGGAACCAATCCGGATGCTGCGATCCAGGCCATCAAGGCGATGCCGGGACCGACGATCCTGATCGGCGGCGGCTACGACAAGAAGTCCTCCTACGACGAGTGGATCGAGTCCTTCGACGGAAAAGTCCGTTATCTGGTGCTGATGGGCCAGACCCGCGACGCTATTGCGGACTGCGCGAAGAAGCACGGCTTCACGAACATCATGTACGCGGAAGACATGAAGGAAGCGGTCCAGGTCTGCGCGAGCTATGCCAACGCAGGGGACTACGTCCTGCTTTCCCCGGCCTGCGCGAGCTGGGGCATGTTCAAGGATTTCGAGGAGCGCGGACGCATCTTCAAGGACTGCGTGCGGTCACTTTAAATTCCGGGCTGCCGGGGCGAAGGCCCCGGCCGGAAATGACCCGGCGGATGAGACGAAGATCCACGCAAGAGAATGACCCGGCAGACGAAACGAAGATCCGTGCCGGGAAGTAAGGAAAGGTAAAAAACCGGGAAAGGAGGGCGCATGGCGGAGCAGAAGGCAAAAAAGAAAAAGAAGAGATCGCTGCGGCAGGTCATTTTCGGCGTGCGCCGTCCGGGGGACAAGTGGTTTTACGATTACAGTCTTGTCTTTGCCATCGTGTTCCTCACGGCCGTAGGCCTGGTCATGATCCATTCCTCCAGCTCCTATATGACCCAGATCAACAATCAGGATCCCATGTACCATCTCAGGCGTCAGGGAGTCATCGCCCTGGCGGGATTCTTTCTGATGATCCTGATCTCCCGGATGGATTATCACTGGATGCTCAGATTCGGCGCCCCGCTGTATCTTGTCTCCTGCATCCTCCTGATCTACGCGTCCAGATTCGGGATCATGGTCAACGGAAAGCGGCGCTGGATCCGTTTGCCCGGCGGCGTCAGCTTCCAGCCGACGGAGCTTGCGAAGCTTGCTCTGATTCTCTTGTTTTCCGTTTACTGCGCCAGGAACATAAAACAATTGCGGACCCTGAAGGGGATCATCATCATAGGGGTCATCGATCTTCCGATCTTTTACCTGGTCGCGAAGAACAACCTGAGTTCCGGAATCATCGTCCTCGGTCTTGCCGTCATCATGAGCTTTGTGGCGACGGACATCAAGTGGATCTACGGTGCCGCGCTCGCACTTGTCTCGCTGGTGGTGGTGTTCGCCGCACAAATCAGTGAGGCTCTGGTCAACGCGGGGATCCTGGAAAAGTACCAGCTGAGCCGCATCCTGGTCTGGAAGGCGCCGGAACAGTATCCGCTGGACGGCGGCTATCAGGTCCTTCAGGGACTCTATGCCATAGGCTCCGGCGGCATTATGGGACGGGGACTCGGCGAGAGCATCCAGAAAATGGGAAGTCTTCCGGAGTCGCAGAACGATATGATCTTCGCGATCATCTGCGAAGAACTGGGACTGTTCGGGGCCGTCAGCATCATCCTCGTTTTCCTGTTTGTCATCTACCGATGCATGGTGATCGCGAACGACGCGCCGGATATGTACGGGTCTTTCCTGGTGATCGGCGTCATGTCGCAGATCGCGATGCAGGTCATTTTCAACATTGCGGTGGTCACGAATACCATGCCGAACACCGGCGTGACGCTTCCTTTCATCAGCGCCGGAGGCACATCGATCCTGTTCCTGATGGTGGAGATGGGCATGGTGCTGAGCGTGGCGCACATGATCAAGCTGAACTGAGGGGGACTGCGATGAAGAACAAGATCATCCCGGTCCTCGTTTCAATTATCCTGCTGTTCGCTATCATCCTCGTGACGATCTCTGTCTCGGAGGTCGAGGTGACCGGAAACCGTTATTATACGGCGGAGCAGGTGGAGGAGCTGGTATTCCCGACCCGCGTCTCCAGGAACTGTATGGTCTGTTTTGTGCGGGAGATGCTGGGAAAGAAGCAGGACATTCCGTTTGTCCAGGATTACAAGATCAGCTTCACGTCGCCGACGTCGGTGGAGATCATCCTGTATGAGAAGAGTCTTGTGGGATATGTTTCCTACATGAGCTCCTATATGTATTTTGACAAGGACGGCATTGTGGTCGAGAGCGCGAACCGGGGAATTCCCGGGATCCCGGAGGTGACGGGGCTGCGGTTCGGCAGCATCGTCCTCTACAAACCGCTCCCGGTGGAGAGCGAGAAGATCTTTTCCATGATCCTGAACCTGACGCAGGCTCTCTCCTCCAACGAGATCCCCGTGGACCGGATACGGTACGACCGGGACCTGAACGCAACGCTTCAGATCGGAGGGATCAGCGTCCAGCTCGGCAGCACGCAGGAGATGAACGGAAAGCTGACGCAGCTTAAAAACCTGCTGCCGGAGATCCGGGACAAGCACGGGACGGTGGATCTGTCCGGGTATGATCCGACAGTCAGCAGGCCGCGGTTCTCCCTGCGGGAGACGCCTTAAGAGGGAAAACTGCACAGTGTTTTCTTAACGGAATTGTAATATTTATATTTTCCGGACACTTGCGCTTTGCAGGGAAAAAAAGTATGATATAGCCTAGAATGAGGATAGTATGGCGTACTGCCGTCGGCGGATCCCGGCGGCAGGCGCATGTAACTTTTTGTACTGACAACAGAGAGAGATACAGGAGGCACCCACCTTGTTGGAAATCAGACTGAATGAAGATGAAAGCGCAGCAAAAATCATCGTCGTAGGCGTCGGCGGTGCGGGAAACAATGCTGTGAACCGTATGATCGACAGCAATGTCGAGGGCGTCGAGTTTATCGGGATCAACACCGATAAGCAGGCGCTTTCCATGAGTAAGGCACAGACGGCTATGCAGATCGGCGAGAAGCTGACCAAGGGTCTCGGCGCCGGCGCGAAGCCGGAGATCGGCGAGAAGGCCGCGGAAGAGAGCACGGAAGAGATCAAGAGCGCGCTGCAGGATGCGGATATGGTCTTTGTCACCTGCGGTATGGGCGGCGGAACCGGAACGGGCGCTGCTCCGGTCATCGCGAAGATCGCGAAGGACATGGGCAAGCTTACCGTCGGCGTCGTCACGAAGCCCTTCAAGTTCGAGGGCAGACAGCGCATGAACAATGCCATTATGGGCATTGACAACCTGAAGGCAGCGGTGGATACCCTGATCGTGATCCCGAACGACAAGCTTCTGGAGATCGTGGACCGCCGGACTTCCATGCCGGAAGCCTTCGGCAAGGCGGACGAGGTCCTGGAGCAGGCGGTCGAGGGCATCACCGATCTGATCAATGTCCCGGGCCTGGTCAACCTGGACTTCGCGGACGTGCAGACCGTCATGACCGACAAGGGTATTGCCCATATCGGAATCGGACGCGCGCACGGCGACGACAAGGCGATCGAGGCAGTCAAGCAGGCTGTTTCCAGCCCGCTGCTTGAGACCACCATCAACGGCGCGACCAACATCATCATCAATATCTCCGGTGACATCAGCCTCATCGAGGCGAACGAGGCCGCAAGCTATGTTCAGGAGCTGGCAGGAGAGGATGCGAACATCATCTTCGGTGCCGCTTACGATCCGAACGCTCAGGACGAGGCTACGATCACTGTCATCGCCACCGGTCTGGATGAGGAAGCTCCGGCTTCTCTCGGCAGCGCCATGGGCGGCTTCGGCCGCATGGGCGGCCAGCAGCCGGTGAGAAAGCCTGCAGCGCAGGCAGCTGCTCCGGCAGCTCAGCAGTCTGCATACCAGCAGGCTTCGGCCCAGCAGGCAGCGCCGCAGCCGGCGTTCCAGCAGGCAGCTCCGGCACCGCAGCCGGTCCAGCAGGCGGTTCCGCAGCAGGCAGCCCCGGCTCCGCAGCCGGTCCAGCAGCCCGCTCCCGAAGAAGAGCCTGTGCAGCCGACCTGGCAGCCGAAGGAGAACCGGAAAGTGCAGATCAACATCCCGGATTTCCTGAAAAACAGGAAGTGAGCGCAGCACAAGCCATGCAAAGATGAAAAAGATCCGTCCCCGTCATGCTCGCATGACACGGGGACGGATCTTTTTCAGATTTATACGGCGCCGCCGTACAACGAGGAACCGAAGGTTCCGAGTCTGTACCGGGCGGCGCCGGAGTCCGTGCGGAGCACGGACGGGCATGGCTTGTATTATACGGCGCCGCCGTACAACGAGGAACCGAAGGTTCCGAGTCTGTACCGAGCGGCGCCGAAGTCCGTGCGGAGCACGGACGTGCATGGCTATAAGATTTATTCGTTCTTCCGGTAGAGGATCAGCAGTCCTTTCAGGAGAAGGTTGTCGTCGATGATAATGTCCTTCCGCCTGCAGTAGGGGATGACGTAGGGGGCGAGGCCGCCGGTGGCGACGATACTGGCTTTCTCGCCGAGCTCCGCCTCCATGCGCTCAATGCAGCCGTCCATCATGGCGGCGTTGCCGTAGATGATGCCGCTTCGCATGCTGTCCACGGTGTTCTTCGCGATGATGGGGCCGGGGCTTTCGAGGTCGATGTAGGGCAGCTGGGCAGTTTTTCCGGAGAGGGTGTCCAGGGACACCCGGAGGCCCGGATAGATGATGCCGCCGATGTAATCCCCTGCCTTGCTGACGGCGGGGATGGTGGTGGCGGTGCCCATG
>Ga0256405_10009729_pt1 | contig 13017 bp, 13 predicted proteins | sample RumenRJG_02DNA_FD_189096 | JGI IMG/M metagenome (GOLD analysis project Ga0256405, IMG submission 189096) | Bovine rumen microbial communities from Lethbridge, Alberta, Canada - RJG_02 | ecosystem: Host-associated > Mammals > Digestive system > Stomach > Rumen | place: Canada: Alberta...
GAAAGTTGTTCCTTTGTAAAAGTTAGCATAAGTCTGTTTCTTTAAAGTTGAACTTACCAGGTTCTTTTTTAGCTCTTTAAAGTTACAGACTTTTTTCTTTTACCTATCCGGACACACTTTTCGGGATACTATCCCTTTAGGACATCCATTCCGCTATTAATATCGTACAGTTCTTCTGCTGAATCCTTTCCTTTTACGGTCAATTTGACCAGTGCATAAGTTTTATTGCGAAATTGAACAAATTATAAATCAAAGTTGAACAGTGTTTCATTATTGTTATTAGCCATAATCCAATCATACATTGATCTGCACATAGTGGTATGTTTGAAATACTCGTGTTCGTAAGCTAAAACGAGGTCACTTTCAATCTCTCGTTGGGCCTTTTTCTTGCATCCTATTTCTTTATGAACAAAAAGAGATAACAAGTATGCAAAATCATGACCATTTGACAACTGCCACGAGTCCTGCTTCATCGCGGCTTCAGTTTGGTAAGCCTCAATAACTTCCGAAACTGTTTTATTAGTCCGCTTCCCGTGATTCTCACTCCATTGCAGAAGATATGTTATCATATCCTCGAGAGACTTTATCTGGCAGTGCTGATTAAGGAACTTCTCGTAAGCTGGGAGCTCAACATTACCGTCATTATCTTTTTTCTTTAAAATAATATTGAGATCCATTCGTTTGTTTAGAAGTTTCAGATATCCTATCTGATTTGTCAAAGATAAGACGTGTTCTCTAACCGCCCCATGAGTTGCCTCATAATCATCAATCTTTTGGGACGAGTCGTAATTATTCAGCACCTTTTCCAAACTCTCTGTATGGCATATCATCAACTCTATATCGTGTTCGTCTGTCAAAAATATGTTATCTGGCAGCACCTCTGACCCTAAAATACTTCTGAAATCACGGTCAATGATACCTAAGCAGCGAATACCTTTTTCATTGGCAAGCGTAGTAGCTTCTATAACTTTGTCACATCCATTGCAAATAGTCACCATTGTATGGGGCTGCTTCTTCATAAAGTTTCTCCAAAGTTTAAAATCACCTCCTCCCTCTACAAAAACATGGAATCCTTGGAATTTCTTGTTTTCAAGAGCAGCTGTTACTATCGCACTTGGAGTTCTCTCCGGTGAATACATTGACTTTTAGCTTAGGTGTTGGACAAGTTCATAATTCTCTCCCACTAAATCTGGTGAATGAGTCGCTATCAACAGCGACATCTTGTTTTTTTCAGCTATTCTAATTAAATCTCCTATCATTGCCTGCATCCATTCCAAATGAAGGGATATTTCAGGCTCGTCAATAAGAATTAGATCTTTCGAATCGCATTTAAACAACATCTCGTAGAACAAAACAAGTTCATTTTGCTCACCAGATGAGAGCATCTCAACGGGTATTGTCTTACCCTGTAGCTGGCCGAGAGGATGGATTAAAAAGCCTTCCTTACTATCAAATGTAAAGACTTTGTGTTTATATCGACTATTAATAATATCTTTAAGTAGCGACAACTTTTCGTATAGATTATCATAGTTTTTCAGTTTCTCCCAGCTATCCTTCACATAGAGATGAAGAACAGAAAGCATAGTGTTATCATCTTCATTCAGTTCATTAATAATGGCATCGTTTGATTCCATCTCTGTCAGCAAACCCAGATCGCTTAATTCTAATCGATGCTTCTCTAATCGATTAAGCTCTGTCAGAATCTCTGAAGAGGGGAATTTCCTGTTCGAGCGCATAAGTCGCAAAAGCCGTTTAGGGAATGTTCTGTCAAGATCGCCTGTGTTTTTAGCTGCTTTTGAAATCTCTTCTTGCATCAGTGCGGATAATTCCTGCGAATACTTCCTCACAGATAGCACCTGATGTTCATTGTTTTGCTCTTGGTAAAGACGTTGTGTCCGGATTAGCTTCACACGGTTCTGCTCACACTGATGAAGATACCAATCAGGGTATTGCAATGATAGACTATCACTCCCATAACGTTCTATGAGAGTCATCCTAGAATAATACTGACCATTGCGTTTGTTATACCAATTATCATCACCTACACGTTCAAACATCAAGGGAATACGAGGCAACAACATGCTGTCTGAAATATGAAATGATTCAACATTCTTCCTGGATGACTTTATAATCAATTCATTTTCTTGATATTTACCATTTAGGCTACTAGTTCTTTTGATATGCCAAGTCTCCTTATGGAATGATATCACTATCTCTTCAAACTCTTTCTCAATAAGATATTCCAAGTTCTTCGAGAAAATAGCTTCTATCATTTTCAGAGTGATGGTTTTTCCAACACCATTCTCCCCCATGATGATAACAACATTGTCGTTAAATCTAATCTCATGATTGAACGTACCAAACAGGCCGAAAATGCGAATCCTCTTAATTGTCATAACGGTGAACTCTACGATGAATAGCAAACACTTCAATAATCAAAGATATGTAATAATTCACAATATTCAAATGACGTCCGATAGCTTTGTGATTACTAACCCGAAGTGATGGGTTAGTAGCCGTACTGTACTCTATCGGATGCTGACGAAGCAAATATAAAAAGAACACCGCAACCCCATATTGGAATCACGGTGCAAATCTAAAAGAGGCTTACGTTTGTTTTTGCCTAGCTATTAGTTCTCCAGCACTCCAAAGTATGCCAACGTACCGAGCACCCAAATCTCTACTTCGGTAAGCCGGATATTCTCCTGCGCTACAAGAGCCTCTACTTTATCATCAGGAACGTCCAATGATCTTATCTGAGACTCGTTATGAGCCCGTGCATACTCTACCAAACCTTTTACCGTCTCCGTGCGAATCTTGCCCAGGCCCATCCTCGCTGCCTCAACTTCATTGATAAATGCAGACAAATTAACACTTAGTATAGCAGACTTTATGAGAGCCTGCACCTTCTTCTCTTCTTGAGAAGCATCTTTCTTTGCGAGCAAATCTAAAAGCTTCTTGGCTAGTTCTTTATTAATATCCATATCTTAAATTAGACTAATTCCGAGACTCTGCCAACCTCAAAACCTGCACAGCGACATCTTCTCTCCCATCACACCATATAATTCCGACTCCCATCTGGCCAAAAATCTCCTCTGCCTCCCTATGGTTTTGATACTCATCCCTCAGCAGAAAAGCATAATGCTCCACATTACCAGAACCCTGTTTACTAGCTATATCTAATAATCGTCTCAAACTTGGATCAGACATTGATAATCCAACAAACAAACACGTAGTATGAGTAAGTGCATAAAGCTGGGCAATATTAGCCCAATGAAATGAATCTTTGTACAGTTCGTGGTATTGCTCCTCGGCAAGAACTACATTCTTGTCAAATGACTTATCATCTGGATGAACTATACCATGGACATGAAGCACAGGTAAATAGTTCTTTATTCTTCTGTTTTCTCTATCTATTGAAGTAACACCAATTCCTCGTTTTTCCAAGGCCTCCTCTAAGTAATTATCATAGTTGTAAGTAATTATCTCCTCAAATCGAACGACATCTATAAGCTTTATTACTGCATCCATGAAATCAGACCTCGCAGGTCGGCCATATGGATATAAAACAGAGCGCAATTCCGCCACAATATCTTTATTCCGCCTATTCGCTGCGTTATATAGATATCTAGCAGCGACAAGATTATCTCCTTTGCAGTCGAACAATATACTCTGCATTGGAAGAGATGTGTGTAGTTTTGAAGCCAACCTACTCAATAATGAATCCCAATTAGGGAGACCAAGGCTACAACTTAAACCTGCACCTATAAATAAAGTATTAGGAGCATCGTGGATAGATGCTCTTGCTTTTTCTAAACGTAAAATACGTTCTTCTTTCCAGTCGTTATTAGAAATAGTTTCAGTGCTACCATGTTGTATTAATAATTCAGGACCAGAGATTACGCGGAACTTCTTTTCGAGAACATCTGGCAGGATAAAACGCAAAGATGCATCATCTGATTCATAGTAGATAACGACGCACATTTCAACATCATTCTTTCTAGAAACCAGTTTAATTGCATCCCGTATTGCAATAGAAACAATACCAGGTGCTAGCCTCTTCTTTATCTGCAATGCCGTTCTAGGTGGAAGGGCAAGCTCCTTACATCCATTGGGAAGGAAGTAATCATAACCGTAGTCTTCACTAAAAGATCCTCTCTCTAGTGTTTCGCTTTCATTGAGTAATGACTCGATTAAGTGTAATATGTCATCCTCGAAGAAAAAGAAGAAAAACATGGACAACTAGTTATGGTTCAATATATTAAGTACAAGACTTATTGCCTCTTTCTCGAATACCCAATAACATATTTGGATTTAGGCACGAAACTAATGGCCCAAATAACAACGAAAGAAGCCACCGCAGTAATTGCAAACGAAAGGAATGTCTGGAGATAATAATTATGAACACCATCCAGAAGACCAGACCGCCAGAGCAAGTACCTCATTATGAATATGTGTACTAGGTAGATGCCGAAAGATAGATTTGAAAACTGTTCGAAAAACCTCTGTACCCTTTCTCCCTTGAACACCCTCTCGCCAAACTGAGTTACCAGTTTATACCAGAAGACAGAATGGATAGCAACGAATATGGACAATAACCAGAACAATGACAATAAGTCAACCTTCGCTTCTGCCAGCTTGCATACAATTGGGACTAGCAACGAAAAGATAAATAATGGTATCAGCCAAATCCATTTTATCGATTCCGGATACTTTCGCATATAATAGCCCAACAGGAAATAAAAAACATAACCCGAGAAATAATACAAAACACCTGTTACGCTCTCATTAATCTCCAAAAATAAAGTAAGGATTGGATAACACATCACAATTGATCCAAGTAGCAAATAGAACTCAACTTCCTTCTTTGAAGCCCTTTCAAGCCACCTGCTGACAATTGGAGCAAGAAGATAGAGTCCTATCAAAGTGTACATGAACCACAAGATACTATTGCCCTGAGCAGAAAATGGTACTGAAGCGAACTTCCTAAAAGTCAATGGGACTTCGTTCATCCAGTAATCAGCCAAAAAGTAAAACAGAGTCCAGAATATAGTTGGCCACACCACCTTTCCGAGCCTCTTGTGCAAGAAATCAGATGCCTCGCCTCGTACCGGCAAAAGCAAAGCCCCAGAAATGATAAAGAACAATCCAATTGCTGGAGCAGTCAAATAACTAAGAGAACTAAGGAATAGCCCGTTTGATGAAGCTGCTGATCCTGGAATAGGTGAATGATTGGCTACTACCATCAAACAAGCAACTGCTCTAACGATATCGTACGATTTAATTCTTTGAGACATTACTTAACAACAATTAATATACTAAAACACCTCGTCCCAATATTCAATCCTCTTTCCTAGCACAGTCGCGAAGAGCATCTTAATATCCATCCAAAAGGAGTAATGATGGAGGTAGTAGCGGTTGAGGCGGACCTTGTCGGGGTAGATGACTTCGTCGTTGTATCGCACAGGATCCGTGTAACCAGCGACTCCCTCAGATGCCACCCGCGCCAGCAACTCCTCCTCGTTACGGTACTTCAACGACGCCGGCCCCGTGATGCCAGGGCGCAGTTGTAGCACTTCCCTGTCCTCCCCAACCAGAGCATCCGCATACCCAGGCACATCCGGTCTCGGTCCCACGAAACTCATATCCCCAATCAGAACATTCCATAGCTCAGGTAGCTCATCCAGCTTGTATTTGCGGAGCTTCGCCCCAAGCGGTGTAATTCGCGACTCCCCGGCGACCGACACTGAAGAACCATCGTGATCCACCGTCATCGTGCGGAACTTGTGCATAGTGAACAAGCGACCGTTTCGCCCTACCCGCTTCTGGGAAAAGAATACCGGTCCACCAGGCATCTTGACCTTCACCAGGATCGCCACGATGACAAGCACCGGCAAAAGGATTATCATGCCGAGTAAAGAGACTACCCTATCGAAGACAAACTTCAAAAACATCACTACTTCTTTCGAATATCCTCAATATATAGATAACCATTCTCCATCTCCTCAACAACCTCTGTCTCAAGCACTTTCTGTGTAGAAAGCAATGAGGCCAGGTTATCCTTCGAGATTGTTTCGAACATTCTAATCCCAAGCGAGGTTGCTATATCCATCGCGCAGCAGCACATCTTCTGGCCGATTCCTTGTCCTTGAAAATGACTGTCAACCATCTTCCCCAAATAACCTTTACCAAGGAAGAAGCACCGCAAAAAGAAATAACCCACTATCGTTCCTCCAGCTTTCACCACAAACATCAACATGGAAGGATTCTTTACGAGTCTTGAAAGTGATTCCTCATCGAAGCCGTGAGGCTTGAAATACTCGAATGCTTCCTCTGGTTGATTCGAGAAAAAAGACGCCAAGTCAGGAATATCATTAACCGTTGCACGGACTACTCCTGGATAAGCAGAGACCACATCAGGCAATTGCCTGATCTGCCTTCCATAGCGGAGACGGAACAGACCTGCGTTCACAGCCTCAACCATAGCCCATATCGGCTTGACTTTGTTCTGTAAGAAGTGAGCTAGTTCGTAAAGCATGATTAACTACTTATTGCTGAAGGATTTCTCTATAATAATCCAATAAGCACTTACGCACAAATCCCTGCTCATAATGCGCAGCTATATGCTCTCTCGAAACCGAAGCCATCGACTCCCGCTTCCCAGGATTATCCAGCATCCACTTCATTGCCTCATACAATGCGTCAGCATCGTGAGAAGGAACAACTAATCCGTTGAATCTATTACTAATTATCTCCCTAGATCCATTAATATCTGTCACAATGCAAGGGAGGCCCATTGCTCCAGCTTCAAGGACCGTGTTCGGGAAGCCTTCACGATAGCTCGGGAATACGAAGCAATCAGATGCAGCATAATACGCCAGCAAATCGTCGCCTATCTGCCTTCCCGCATATTGAATCCTTTCATCGTTATCAATGGCATCCTTCGTTGTATCATCAACAGGATCCAGAGTGTCCTCGAAAGCCCCGACAAGATACAATCTTACCTGTGGATAATCTATTGACAATCTCCGGGAAGCAGCAATTAGTTCATTGATTCCTTTATCTCTTACAATCCTGCCGACATAAAGGAATGTAAAACAACCCGGGTTCCTCAATGAAGCAGCCTTATCCTCCACCTCCGGTCGCCTGGAATAATAATCCATATCAATCCCGCGCACATTACCGAACCCCAAGACTTTCAATGACTTGCGAGTTATCCTATTGGTAATGAGATCATTCTTCACGCCCTCTCCCTCTGGGATTATATGGGTCGAACAGGCGCAAGTAATCCTGTCCGTGAGCATAAGGATCCTTTTCTTCAAACCAGTTGCTGTCGGGAAGACAAGACCGGTAAACGTATGGACACGTACAGGCACTCTCGTAATCCACGCTGCCATCATGCACAATAACCCAGCCTTCGGCGTAATACTGTGGACCATGTCAGGTCTTTCCTTGCGGAACACCTTCACCAGTGACAGCAAAGATTTGATATCCTTGAAGACAGAAATGTGCCTCTCCATCGGAACTGCGATCGTCCGCACTTCTTCACGCCATCCGACAAGATCCAAAGCCTCGCCCGGAGAAGAAAGAGCTATGACATCATAGTCCTCTGACAATTCCTTGAGCATCCCTTTACAGAATGTCTCCAGAGATTGAGGGACGGTGGATGAACGGATTATCTTCTTACGGCTATTCATTGGCTTGAAAGAGACGCACTTTGCTTGTATATACAATCAAGAGTCTGTCGATAAGCCTCAATGTCATTGTACTTATGAGATTTCTCGAGAGAATCAGACGACATCTTCTCAAATAAGGTCTCCGATGAGACCAAGTCTATTATCCGTTCAGCTAAAACAGAATCATCGTCAGATAAGAAGCCATTCTCTCCATCGGTAATGACATCTACTATCCCTCCGACAGGTGTGCTCACAACCGGAACCCCAAGTGCTTGAGCCTCAAGGATGCACATAGGAGTGCCTTCCATTATTGAGGTCATTACCATAACCTTCGATGATTTTAAAATGCCCGAAGGATTAGGGATAAAACCAGTAAAAGAAACATTGTTATCAAGGCCTAATCTGTGACATTCTGCCTTTGTCTGTTCTTCCATTTCTCCGGAGCCCACAATTGCCACTTTGACATCCGGAAGGGCATCAGCAACTGATCTAAGGATACTCATCAAGCGGATCGGATCTTTTTCCTCGGACAGACGGCCGATGTACACGACATCGCTACATATCTGATTATCACCGGATTCTGAGCGAAGCTTCAAATCAACTTCATCTATTACATTGTACAGGATAGTGCTTTTACGGCTCAATTGCCTATGGAAATAGTAGTTTTCATAAGATGACTTAGATACCCATATAATATGCTTGCACCTTATAGAAGAAATATAATAAAGCACAGAGCGGGCCGACAGCTTATTATTCCCCTTAGCATTACAATGGATATGGCTGACAACGGGCATATTCGAACTTATCACCGCAGACATTAAGGTTGCCCTCATATCGTGAGCATGGATCAAGTCCGGCTTAAACTCCTTAATCGCCTTCTTAATCTGCTTTCTGCTGAATGATTCAAGTCCGATAAAACGGATATCCCTGCCTTCCACTTCCTCGCGAATCGGTCCTTCCGGCGAGCAATAGGCCATTTCATAATCAGGATTCCCTGAGAACAACCCGATTATCTGACAAGCAACATTCTCAGCGCCGGAGAATCTGTTCGTTGGCAATAAATGAAGAATTCTCATATCAAGAGGAACTTAGCTGATACTCATTGCCGCGCCTTTCTTTACCTTATGTCGTGTATAAAGATAAAGAACCGCGCCTAAAGGTAAAGCAATAAAAGTCAATACCGGATGGGAGTTTGAGAAGAACTCATTTCTCTTCCCTGCCCTTATGCAGTGGGAAACATAATGGATACAAGAACGGAATCTGGATGAGACCGATTTCTGCAAACGCATCTCACTTTTCCGGAAGAACATAAAACCATTCGGATTGTTCCAGTACTGCCTGAACATTCCATAGCTCGAACCATCCGGCTGGTACTCAACAATTACCAATGGCTCGTTCAATACCAATAACTTGTAGTCCTGGTCAATAAGGTGGTATTTATATGCCAATCCGAAATATTTCTCTCCTTCGAAAATAGGATATTCAGGATATTGCTTGATTACTTCTGTCCGATAGACAAGCTTCTTGTCACCGCGACCTCCATTATCATAGAATCCGCTGAGAGTCGTTATCTCCATCCCCTTCTGGAAGCCGGTTCCTATGAGTTTCCCGCTTGTATCAACATCTAATCCTATAATGCCGGCATACTCCTCTGATCCCCTTTCTTTCCAGCAGCTAATTATCTTCTCGACAGCATCTTCCGGCATATAGTCATCAGAGTCTATACAAACATTTAGTTCTGTTTCTATGTTTCTATACGCAGTATTATGAGCCCCGTGCATACCCTGATTATCTTGATAGATATACTTGATATCCATCTTACCATCATTTATCCATCTCGCGACCACGTCCCCGGTTCCGTCCGAAGAGCCATCATCAACGATCAGCCACATGAAATCCTTGCAGTTCTGACGAAGAAGGCTCTCATATGTCCTGGAGAGAGTATGTCTACGGTTGAATGTAGGGGTAAAAACCGTCAACAGAGGAACTGCCATTTCGCCTTATCAATCTACAGGATAAACTATGTATTTCGCTGTAGGTGAAGACTCTCTTGGTATAATCTTCCCTGGATTACCAATAACAATGGAGTTGTCAGGGACATCGAAATTGATGAAAGCACCAGGGGCTATCAATACGTTATTCCCGATCTTGCAATTCCCGACAATCATTGAATTGGTATTCATACAAACATTATCTCCGATAACCGGAGTCCCAGCTCTCTTACCCTGAGCATTGCCTATCAAACAACCCGGTGAAATATTGAAATTCTTCCCAATGACCGCATTCGGATTGATCACGATGGTCCCAAAATGCACAATGCGGAATCCGGGGCCTATAGAAGTAGTGTAAGGAATCTGTATATGAGTAATGTATGAGGTAATCTTCAGGAACAAAAACCTCAATGGTAGAAGTATCCTACTGCCATATTTGCACTTCCGCATAAAATGGATATAAGTATATCCAGGGACAAAAAAGAAGTACCGTAAGCGAACTGCCAGCGATTTCGATCTGAGCCCTTCGTACCTGTACAAATCTTTTCTCAACACTTCCATAGTTTACTTACCAATTAAGAATAACACCAGCGTAAATGCATAGTGCCCAAGCATAATCAAACCAGTTTTATGCCCCTGAGTCTTTTTCCATATTGGCAACTTCAATAGAGGATAAGACAACACCATTGGATAAAGGAACCAAGAAAGATATGCAAATCTATTGGAGAAAGACGACCTGATGACCATAATCCAGAAAGCATTGGCAAAGATATAAGTTCCTAGCAATAGCAGATACGTTTTGTCATACACTCGCTTTCGGAAAATCAGATACCATCCCATAAGAATAGGAACGCAACTATACAGAAGGAAATCCCACCTGAAACCAACTGTAGTAAATTGTTCCATCGTATCTTCTCCCGCATTCAGATAGTCCTCCATTCTATCATCGAAACCTAATGATACAAAGAAATCCTCTATTAGGCCTCCCTCCGCAAGACTCAATAGAATAGACCCTAACCAGAACAGAAACATTACACGAGGATTCTTGATAAAAAGCGCCAACAACATACAGATAACTGGAAGTGCCGTTGATTTATGGGACCCTATTGCCAACAAACAAAGGATAACGCAAATAATCTTATCCCTGGTATTGCCTTGTATCAGTGAGAGTGCCAAAATGATAAGACTACAGGCCATTCCATTTCGAATTCCATTTACTCCATAAGAGAAAAAAGAGAATGCAGCGAAGCAGAATAGCATCATTATTCCACAATTGTTACCAGCAATCTTCCTACATGCTATATAGATAGGGATAACATAGATTACTTCAATTATCAAGAAGAAGAATGAGACATCCATTACCTTTGAACAATAGAACATAAAGGAATTGAAGATAATCTCATCGCCAGGAAGAACGTCTCTGAACGAAGATGCACCTCTAAGCATCTCGTAGATATATGCATAGTTTACTGTATCTCCGAATACCGTAGAAACCGGTCTTAATCCAACAATCAGGATAAAAGTAACTGCCAGTAGAAAGATACCACCTATTCTACTTCTGTTTTGCAATAATCCAAAAGAAGTTAGCGGTTTGATTCTAAAATAGTTGATGATTGTGAAGATAAACACAATCGCCAAAAACAATGGCTGATATAATTCTGGACTGAATAACTTCATAATTACTACTTAAGAAATGATCTGACTCGCCTTTTCAATCTTAAAAACAAACGGTCTTTCCATGAAAGCCAGGAGGCAGAATACCAATGTATGGATCTTGTGTTTTCAGTGATGCGCAATTCTCCATTCTTGCTATTGTATGGGTTGAAATAATCTGTAGGATAGATGTCGATACCGGCGATAGTCTCGATTCTGTCGTTGAAACCTTTCAAGCCATTATCGACAAAGAAATGCGAAACCATAGGAATCATAGAATAATGATTAATCTCATTATTCTCATCAAAGAAATGTAATCCTTCATATTCATCCAGGAAGGAACGGTACACAGGATTGGCTTCATTAGAAGCTATTCCCAACCCGGGAGCTACGGCAATGCTACCTATAACATTAAGACCGGATGTCTCCAGTCCCATGAACGGTCCCCTATCAATAATATCGTCCATCTGTTTGATCACTTCGACATCGGTATCGAAATACAATCCACCGTAATGATAAAGGATCCAGAACCGCGCATAATCGCTGACGAATGCATACTTCTTCGCTGCATAAGCATCTTTGGTATATTGGATTATGTTTACATCAAAGTTGTCCTCATTCCACTCCTTTATCTCATAATCCGGGAAGAACTTCTTCCAACTTGCAATGCACTTCTGCGCGGACTTCGGCAATGGATTACGCCCGAACCAACAGTAATGGATTATCTTTGGTATCATAATCAATCGAACTAAGCGAAAAGAGATTCTATCTTATTACACTCTCTCTCGTTCCCAAAATCGTTATTCTTCTCAAAATCAATCAGATTCCTCTGGCGATCGATATCTTTTATCAAACTCACAATCCTTTCTGCACACCCTTCATTATCCAGCGGCACGATGACTCCGTCAATGCCATCCTTGACCTGGCTTCTGGCAGTTGCATAGTCCGTAATGACAACCGGTTTGCATAGTATCTGCGCCTCCCTTACCGTAACGGACTTCCCTTCATATCTAGAAGGCTGGACATAGATGTCGCAAGCCTTGATGTAAGGATAGGGATTGGACTTCTTCCCCAGAATAATGACATTGTTATCCATCCCAGCCTCGGCAATCTTCCTCCTTATCAACGGTTCATCTCCACCATATCCAATCAGATACCATTTAATTAGACATCCTGCCTCAATGATCCTTCTGCAGATGTCTGGGACATTGTCATAATTCTTCGCCTCACAGAATCTGCCAACTGAAAGAAGAGTTGTAACCCCATCTTCCTTTTTCATCTCGCGAGAAACGACTTCTTGCGGAATCTGCTCCGCCCTCTCCCTAATGAACTCAGGAGACAGGATATTCTCTATCTGAATGATCTTGGGCTCAAGCAAAGGGAATCTACCGACAAATGCCTTGGTTACCTCTGATGAAATGGACACAATATGATCGAACTCACTCCAAACCGGAAGCTCCATATCCGTATTCACATCAATACGGGAATAATCCGTATGAATCCAGGCTGCCTTCTTCTTCGCATTTACTTTCTCGAGAACGATGTTGTGAGGCGTCAGGAAACTGATCGCAAGATCATATTCACCAAGATGCACCAAAGAAGGGAGATATGGGGAGACCGCCGAAGAAACATATTGAAAAACGGCTGAACCATCTTTCGGGTGATTACGCCTTATGTAACTCCGGAACTGCATCTTT
>Ga0256405_10009732_pt1 | contig 13014 bp, 11 predicted proteins | sample RumenRJG_02DNA_FD_189096 | JGI IMG/M metagenome (GOLD analysis project Ga0256405, IMG submission 189096) | Bovine rumen microbial communities from Lethbridge, Alberta, Canada - RJG_02 | ecosystem: Host-associated > Mammals > Digestive system > Stomach > Rumen | place: Canada: Alberta...
TCGCACAAGCCGATACGACCTGTATCAAAGCTTTAAGAGGATTCACACCGGCAATGATATTGGTCAGATGTGCCAGTCCGAAAATCAAACCGCTGATAATCACGGCTTTCCAAACGCCGCGTGAGTACTTGCCATAAGCGATTCCCAGATTGTTGGCAATAATGCCACGGTAGATCGTCTCCTCACGAAAACCAATGCCGAAAATATTAATGATGCCAAGCAAAATCCCTGCAGCGCTTTTCCAGGAAGTTTCACCATTAAGAATGGCTTCTGAAGCTCTTGTGAGGAAAGTGAACGAGAAAAGGATGAGGGCAAACAATCCCGCAAGCAGAGTCTTGCCAAAAGATCCTCTCTTATAAGCCCATCCATAGCCCAGAATTAAAGCCAGTGCCAATGGCATAAGGATATTGATAAACTGCCTGATGTAATCGATCAATATACTCTCCGGCAGCTGCTTTCGTAGAAAACTGACAGCCGCCAGCAAAAGAAAAGATACTGCAGCAACACCGATACAAGCGGGAATCGGATAATCCCGCATACATTTTTTTAATTTCATTTCCAGTTCACCTCGTTATAGGTTTCTTGTTTCGATCCTTCATACAGGATCTCGTCCATGACAAAGACAGGTGCCTCTGCCCGTATAAGCGAACCCAACATATTCTATTTCGCAAATCTCTGATATACATTCAAATTATATCTGTTCACTGTTCTTTCATCATCTGTAATGATTTTAAGCTCATCCGTTTCACAAAAACTATTTAAACGGGCGTTTATGAAGTGTACAAATCATCAGTCTGCAAAATGATCGGTTTCAAACCGGGTGTCTGATCGTTTTTTTCATATGCAAGGAATTCGGATCGCTTGGGAAGAAGAATGGATGCATATTATAATTAAGAGGAAAGGAATGTTTTTATGATCAGAATACTGGAAACAAAAGAAAGGATCATAGAAGATAACGACGCACTTGCCAAAAGCACGCGCGAAGATCTGAATAATAGAAAAGTCTTCTTTATCAATCTGATGGGATCACCGGGCTGCGGCAAGACAAGCCTCTTAATGAACACGATCCCCTGTCTCAAGCAGCGCTACAAGGTCGCAGTAATGGAGGCCGATGTAGACTCGGACGTTGACGCAAAAACCATCGAGTCACTCGGTGTCAAGACCATACAGCTTCACTCCGGCGGACTTTGCCACATGGATGCCGACATGACTGCCAGAGGACTGCAATTCCTCGGACTGGAAGACCTGGATGTCGTCATTATGGAAAATATCGGCAATCTGGTATGTCCGGCTGAATTTGATACCGGAGCTCACCTCAAGGCGATGATTCTGTCGATCCCGGAAGGTGATGATAAACCACTCAAGTATCCGCTGATGTTTGAAACGGTTGATGCTGTCCTGGTTTCCAAGATTGACGCAAAGGAAGTTTTTGACTTTGATGAAAAGCGTTTCGAAAACAATCTTCGTATCAGGAACCAAAAAGCACCCGTCTTCTATCTTTCCAATCTGAACAAGGAAGGCATAGAAGCCTGGACCGACTATCTGATCAATAAAATAGAGGAGTTTCGCAAATCATGAAAGTGATCGAATTACATAAGTCCGTAACCGACTCCAATGACCGGGATGCCCAGAAACTGAGAGAAGAGCTCAAAGAAAAAGGCGTCTTCTTTATCAATCTGATGTCCGCAGCCGGATCCGGCAAGACGACGCTCTTATTAAAGACGATCGAAGATCTCAAGGATCAATACAGGATCGCTGTTCTGGAAGCGGATATTGAAGCGGATGTCGATGCCATCAAGATCGAAAACGCCGGTGCCAGATCCATTCAGGTCCACACTGACGGCATGTGTCACATGGATGCCGGAATGACCAGAACGGGTTTGGAAGAGATGGGCTTAGAAGATGTTGATCTGGCTTTTCTGGAAAACATCGGCAATCTGATCTGCCCGGCCGAATATGATACCGGCGCCATCAGAAATGTCATGATCCTCTCGATACCGGAAGGCGACGACAAGCCATTAAAATATCCTTTGATGTTTCAAAGCAGCGACGTTCTGCTGATAACCAAGATCGATTCCCTGCCTTATTTCAATTTTGATATGGACAAGTGCATCGAACGTGTCCGCTTCCTAAATCCGAATATCCGCATCATTCCGGTTTCCGCCAAAAGCGGAAAAAGCATGAAAGAATGGGAAGACTGGCTTAAAGAAGAAATCGCCGTGTTAAAACAAGATCATGCATGAATTAAGTATTGTTACCCACGTTGCCAAAACTCTTGATGAACTGGCGCAAGAAAGCAATCTGGCCAAGATCGGCTCCGTAACTCTGGAAGTTGGGGAAGTATCCGGCATCATTACCGATTACTTCATTGACTGCTGGAATTATTTCAAAGTAAAGGATCCGCTCATCAAAGATGCACAGCTCAAGCTTGAGCAGATCAAGGCGATCACCTTCTGTGAAGACTGCAGCAATGAATACGAGACAGTACGCTACGGCCGTATCTGTCCCTATTGTCAAAGTGAACACACATATCTCCTGCAAGGCAACGAATGTATCATCAAAGAGATTGAAGCAGAAGAAAAAACCGATATGGATTAGTCCATATCGGTTTTGTTTATTTCTTGTTGTTCAGCAGGATCTTGATGCCGCGTTTTGCCGCATACGGCAGGATCGCTTTGAGCTTGCCGTTTTCAGCTGTATACATCCTTGAGGCATTTGGAACATCCCTCGTCAGATGAATCGCATCAAATTCACATCTTGTAGTACATAAGCCACAGCCGATGCAGCGGTTGGTATCGACATAAGTCGCACCGCATTCCAGACATCTGGAAGCTTCCGCCTTGACCTGTTCCTCACTAAGAGCCAGACGCAGATCCTCATAGGTATCAGCTGCAATACCCGGCTTCATGCCCGGAACCTGACGCTTCGCATTATCATAAGACTCAATGGAGATGTCATCACGATCGAGTTCCTTGAATTCTCTCAAGTCTCTGCCGATCGTCAGACTCTGACCGTAATGGACGAAACGGTTGATGGAGACGAAACCTTCGCGTCCGTCGGCAATCGCATCGATCGCAAAACGGGCACCGCCGAAGACATCGCCGCCGGCAAAGATATCTGCTTCATCGGTCTGACAGGTAACTTTGTCAGCGATGACGGTATTGCCGTTTCTGGTCTGTACTTTCGTACCCTTTAACAGATCGCCCCAGACAGCCGCCTGACCGATCGATAAGAGGACATGGTCGCACTCGACAGTCTTCAGTTCATTTTCATCATAGATCGGATCGAAACGGCCTTCCTTGTTGTAGACCTGAACGCACTGTTTCAAAACCAGACCGCAGATCTTGCCATCTTTGACCAGGATCTCTTTCGGACCCCAGCAATTCTTGATCGTAACACCTTCTTTGGTGGCTTCTTCGATCTCGTCCCTGGCAGCCGGCATTTCATCCGGTCCTTCCAGACAGTACATTTCAACTTCGGTTGCACCGGCACGTAATGCAGTTCTTGCGACATCGATTGCGACGTTGCCGCCGCCGATGACGATCGTCTTGCCGCTTAAGAGCTTGCCCATTTCTTTATTGGCCTGTCTTAAGAAATCAACACCGCTCATTGCGTATTCTTCATTCGGAATATTTGCCTTTCTGCCGGCCTGTAAACCGATGGCCAGATAGATGGCTTTGTATCCCTGGTCTCTGAGATCCTGGATGGTGAGATCCTTGCCAATCTCTACACCGCATCTGATCTCTGCCCCCATCGCTTTGATCACATCGATCTCAGCATCGATAACGCTCTTTTCCAAACGGAAATTCGGAATGCCGTACCGCAGCATGCCGCCCGGTTTTTCTTCTTTTTCAAAGACGGTTACCGGATAGCCCTGCTTCCTTAAGAAGAAGGCAGCGGAAAGTCCGGCCGGGCCGGCACCGATGATGGCGATCTTATAATCATCCCACTGTTCACCGACATCGTTGTAGCAGTTCGGGATATAGCGGTTCTCTTCTTTTAATTCCTGTGCAGCGATGAACTTCTTGATTTCATCAATTGCGACCGGCTGATCGATTGTACCTCTGGTACATCTGTCTTCACAGCGCTTGTTGCAAACAGCACCGCAGATGGCCGGGAACGGGTTATCCTGTTTGATCAGCTTGAGGGCATCCATATATCTGCCGTCCTTGACCATATTGATATAGCCCTGAACGGAAAGATGAACCGGACAAGCCGTCTTACATGGAGCTGTACCGCTGTCATAGACGTTGATCTTGGCGTCTTCGCGGAAATTCTTATTCCATTTATCCGGACCCCACTTCTGTGCATCCGGCAATTCGGTCTTCGGATATGTCAAAGAAGAACCGTCTTTCAAGCAGAGTTTCTGGCCGAGTTTGGCTGCACCAACCGGACAGACTTCCACGCACTTGCCGCAGGCAACACATTTCTTCTTGTCGACATGTGCACGATAAGCGGAAGCTGACATATTCGGCGTATTGAATAACTGCGATGTCCGAAGGGCATTACAGGTACCCGGCGAACAGTTGCAGATACCGACGATCTTGTCTTCGCCATCCAGATTGGTGATCTGATGGACAAAGCCCTTCTCTTCGGAACGTTTGAGGATCTCCATTACTTCATCGTAAGTGATATAGTAGGCATCCTTATGGGTCTCGACGATGTATTCGGCCATATCGCCGACAGCCAGACACATGTATCCTTCAATATCGCCGACACCCTCACCGCGCATTGCCTGCTGTCTGCGGCAGGAACATACGTCGACACAATACTTGTCGTATTTCTTTAACCAGTGAGAGAGGTGCTCGACACTGACTGATTTGGATTCATGTTCGATCGCTTTTTCGACCGGGATGACATGCATGCCTAAACCGCCGCCGCCAGGTGGCACCAGTCTTGCGACCTTGCCGACCGGAACGCTTGAGGCGTAGTTGAAGAAGGTGGCAACTTCCGGATGATCCTTCAGAAGTTTGGAATTCATCATCATGTATTCACCGGAACCGACGACCCATTTCGGAATGAAATACTGTCTTCTTCTTTCCGGGTTCTCACGGTCAAATTCCATCAGGCCGATCTCGCAGATCTTAAATGCCATTGCCTCGGCTTCTTCCGGAGTCATGCCGTTTTTCTCTGCCAGTTCTTCCGGCAGCATTTTGACGACTCTCTTTTTGCCAAACGACAACATGAACTTGATTTCTTCCTTGCTGAGGAGACGGTCCAGGATCCAGAAATCCGGCATCCAGGTCTGTACATCACCCGGTTTGCGGATACCGATGTCATCGGTAATCATATTGGCAAGTTTTTTGACTAACTCTTCCTTTTCCGGATCTGTACATACATATTCCTCATTGAAAAAATCCTTTTCATTGAACATGTAGTTATTGAGTTTCTCAGGTATCATAATTGCTTCTCCTGTATTCCTTAACTGCATTATATCATGCTGAACTTTGTTAAAAAACAGACAAATTCAGGATCATTTCCCATTACCTTTCCTTTTCTGACAAAAGATATATATTATATAAAGGATGACAGATCAAAATACGGAGGATCATTATGAAATACTACGTTTCCCTGAAAGAAGCCAGGAAAGAAGATTCCGGCAACGGCCATTATTCTTACCCGCTTTTGAATGAGTCCAACGGCTGTCCAAAAGACGTAGCCAGCGGAGTCAGCTATTACACATCAAACGAATTTACTCCACCGGCTGTTCATGAATTCCACGAAGGATTCATGGTCTTATCCGGCAAGGGCTATGCCAGAGTGGATGATGAAGAATTCGCCTTAGACGATCAGATCTCCTTCTTTGTCCCGGCCGGCAAAAAGCATTCCCTTCGCTGTGAAGGATCGGACAAACCACTCGTCCTGTTCTGGTTTCACGCAAAAGCTTAAATCGTTTCCTGCAGTCAATTAAAAAGCCACCTTTTTAAACAAGGTGGCATTTTTCTTTTTTAATGATTACTGAACGACGTGATTGGCCTGGTAGTCTTCTCTATGAGTTTCCCAGAGGGAAATCATGTCGTCAATGATGACTTCCTTATCGACGATCTCCATCTCGACAACATCCCCGTTCTGGAACTCGAGCATGAAGGTATTGTCGTTATCAGTATCACCGATATTGAACGGCAGCGTTTCCAAACCGTCAACATCATCGATATACAGCATCTCCTTTTCTTCATCGTAGAGGATATCGCCGTAATCGTATACAAGCAGCTCCGATCCGTCGCTGTTGGTGATCATGATCGCACCAAACGAGATATCAGAAGGATCGTCGTAAATAAAGTAGATTCTATTCCCGGCTTCGCTTTCTCCTTCAGCACCCGCAACAAAAGTCTCATTCCAACGGGCTCTTAGACCGGTCGGATCATCATCGTTTGTCACAGTCGCCGTGCTGACACCGTTTTCGACCGTCGTGGTTGTTGTCGTTGAACCGCTGTCCGTTGTAACGGTTGTCGAGACAGAAGAACTCGTAGAAACACTGCAGCCGGATAAGACCAGGAGCATCATCAAACATAAAACAATAAGCTTTTTCATATTTCTCTTTTTTATCAGATCAATCGATCCAGTCTTATTATAATTGTTTCAAAGATCACTGAGCAAACAAGAAAATCAGCGTTTCGGCAATCATGAGCATCATCGCGATGATGATTGCCGGGCAAGAGAAGAAGACAACGTTGGTGATACGGTTGGAACGAAGCTTCTGTATTTTGATCCTTTCATAACGTCCTGAAAGCATCAGATAAGCAGCGATCACCACAACCGCTACCAGTCCATAGGCCATGTACTGGATGATGGATGCCGGTATGACAACCAGGGCATAAATCAGAGAATTAAACAAGATATGGATGAAGATCGTCGGAACGATGTTTTTATAACGCAGAGCTGTCTTGCCAAGCAGCACGCCCATGGCAAATGCCGGGATCATCTCGACAAAACTGCGGTGTGCCAGGGCAAAGATGACCGCCGAAGCATAAAGACCGAAATTCTTGCCGTACTTGGCCAGCACATTCAGTAAAACGCCTCTAAAGGCATATTCCTCAATTAGCGGCGTCACAATGATCAGCATGAACACATAAAGGAAACTGTTCAATGCCGCCTCATCATAGCTGAAACCGATGCTGGAGATCAGTTTGGCCTGCATGCCCAGATAGGAGAACAGGATATTGGACACATAGGTCAAGCCAATACATATGGTAAAGAAAACGATCGTCTGTACAAACAGATCGACGAATGTCGGATTGAAATTCCTGGTCATCTTCTTCAGCGGCAGTTTGAACACCTTGCGCATCAAAAAGAAAGGAATGATCGTTCCAAACACGACCATAATCAGATAAAGACCGTAATAAAGAAACTCATCACGCAATATTTCCGATTGCGTATTGACCAGATAATAATGAAAAAAGAACGGCAGAATCAAGACCGCCAAAGCGTAGATAATCAGCAGAAGACCGATCGTGTTGAAACTGCGTCTGGCATATTTCTTGGAGATGCGACGCTCTTTTTTGCTCATACACATTGATTATATCTTTTTTTCAAACTAATAGTAAAATTCAGTTTAAGTTCACATTCGAAGACTATAGTAGTAACTGAGGTGAGGAAAAAATGAAAGTAAACATTAAGAGTATCATTATCATCTTTCTGGTCGCCTTGCTCGGTTCCGGTCTGGGAACATTCGGTGTCATGTCGATGTACAATCGGGACAATAAAGGTAATACAGGAAGCAGTGTCGTAGTTAACGAAGTACAATACACCAATCTGGAAAAGAGCGATTACACCAAAGCAATCGAGAAAGCCTACAATACGGTCGTTGAGATCAAATGCACCGTCAAATCCAACATTTCTTCCGGCTTCTTCTTCTTTGAACAGGGAAGCACGACCAGCGTATCGAGCGGTTCCGGTGTCATCATTTCAAGTGATGGCTATATCGTCACCAACGAACACGTCATCGACGGTCTGGTGGATGAAAGCACTCTGGAAGTCAAAGCCTATAACGGACAGACCTATTCGGCCAAAGTCATCGGTTACGATGCCAAGACCGATCTTGCATTGTTGAAGATCGACGGTCAGGATCTTCCATACGCTTCCTTCGTCGATTCCGGACAGCTGATGCTCGGACAGGATGTCATCGCCATCGGTAATCCATTAGGACTTGGCATTTCCTGCTCCAACGGTATCATTTCCGCTCTGGAAAAAGAGATTGCCATCAACAACGTCTATATGACCGTGATTCAGACCAATGCGGCAGTCAATGCCGGAAACTCCGGCGGCGGCTTGTTCGATATCAACGGCAATCTGATCGGTATCGTTAATGCTAAAAAAGCATCCAACTACACCAATACTTCAGTCGAAGGCATGGGCTATGCCATCCCGGCAAATACCGTTACCAGAATCATTGAAGAACTGATGAATAACGGCTATGTCAAAGACAGAGCAACATTAGGTGTCAAGGCCGCAGCCAATTCATTCTATTACACCGGAGATGGTGTTCTGGTTACCGAAGTGATCGAAGGCAGCAGTGCTGAAAAAGCCGGTATTCAGGCAAACGATATCATTACCGCTTTGGATGGCCAGCCTGTATCGACCTATGCTGATCTGGTTAAATTATTGGAAAGCGAAACGGTTGGCGATACTGTCGATATTTCGATATTGCGTGATGGAAAAGCCATGACTTTCAAGATCACATTGCAGGACGCCAGCAGATAATAGGATCAAAATCAAAAACAAAGCAACAAAAAAAGAAGATCAATTCGATCTTCTTTTTTTCGTTTCCTTTAGTCTTCGTCGTCGTCTTTTCTTTCGGCAGCTGTAGCAGCAACAACCTTATCGGTAACGTTCTGCGGAGCTGCTTCGTAACGGTCGAAGTCGATAACGTAAGTACCTCTGCCCTTTGTCATGGAACGAAGTTCCGTTGCATACTTCAGCATTTCAGCCATCGGTACTTCTGCTTCGATTCTGGCTTCGCCGGAATCAGCTGAACCGGTATCCAAGATCATGCCACGTCTCTTGTTGAAGTCGCCGATGATATCACCGGTGTATTCTTCCGGACAGATGACTGTGACCTTGCCGATCGGTTCGAGAAGGATTGGGTTAGCCTTAGGAATACCAGCCTTGAATGCCAGTCTGGCAGCTGCTTCGAAGGAGTTTGGCTTGGAATCAACCGGATGGTAAGAACCATCATACAGTGTAGCCTTGACATTGACGACCTTGCAACCGGCAAGAGGGCCTTTTGCCATACAGCTTCTTAAGCCTGCTTCGACAGACGGGAAGTAGTTCTTTGGTACAGCACCGCCGAAGACTTCTTCTGCGAATACCATTTCTTCTGAATCAGGGTTCGGTTCAAATCTTATCCAGACATCACCATACTGACCGGCACCGCCGTTCTGCTTCTTGTATTTACCCTGAACTTCAGACTTGCCTCTGATCGTCTCACGATACTGAACCTTCGGTTCCTTGAGAACGATTTCAACTTTATATCTGGTCTTCAGTTTGTTGACAACAACATCAAGCTGCTGATCACCGACACCATAGAGGACCTGTTCGCCGGTCTCGGCATTTCTTACGAAATTGAGGGACTTATCTTCGATAAGGACCTTCTTGAGGGCATCAGACATCTTGTCTTCGTCATCTTTTGTCTTAGGAGATACGGCAACACCCAGCATCGGACGCGGATATTCGATGTCTCTGTAGACAACTTTCTTTTCCTTTGTACAGAGTGTATCGTTGGTTTCTGTGACCAGCAACTTGGTCAAAGCACCGATATCGCCGCAGGAAAGCTTGTTGATCGGATTCTGCTGTTTGCCGCAGACAGTGAAGAGACCACCGGCCTTTTCTGCCTGGTCCTTCTTGGAGTTGTATAACGGTGTTGTAGCCGTCAGAGTTCCGGACAACACTTTGACATAAGAGATCTTGCCGACGAACGCATCAACGACGGTCTTGAAGACCAGTGCAGAAAATGCTTCGGAATCGTCAGTCTTGAGGACAGTGCCGTTCTTATCGGTAACTGTACCGTAATCGATGTAGACCGGGCAGTTTTCCTTGATGAAGTCCATCAGAGAAGTAACGCCTGCACATCCGGTAGCAGTTCCGGCAAATACCGGCTTGACATCGCCCGAATTCAAAGCGAGCTTAAGACCTTTTGCAGTCTCTTCCGGTGTGAACGGCTCGCCTTCGAAGAATTTTTCCATGAGTTCGTCATCTGCAGAAGCGATGGCTTCGGAAATCTGATCGAAATGCGGATTGGAAGGATCATCGAGGACCTTGTTGGAACCGGTCATCTTCTTGCCTTCCATAACAGGAACTTCAAACGGAACAACGGAATCACCGAATTTCGCTCTTAACTCATCAACAGTCTTCTCAAAATTCGCATTATCATCATCGATCTTGTTGATGAAGAAAACGACCGGGATGCTGTTTTTCTTGCAGAGTTTGACAGCACTTTCCGTACCGGATTCGATACCGTCCTTAGCTGAAACGACGATGACTGCCAAGTCAGCTGCTGCAGCACCGGTGACCTTTTCACCTTCATAATCCAGGTAACCCGGAGTATCGATGAAATTGATCTTTACATTCTTCCATTCAACCGGAGCGATGGCTGTATAAATAGATACGCCTCTTTTCGCTTCTTCCGGATCGTAGTCCATTGCTGCTGTACCATCGGTCGTCTTACCCATACGATCGATTGCCTTAGTCTGGAACAGTGCAGATTCAACCAAGGCGGTTTTGCCGGCACCGGAGTGGCCGAGCAATACGACATTACGAATGTCTTTTGCCAAGTATTCTTTCATAATTTAATTCCCCTTTTCCCTTATTTTAATGAATTGATAAGCTCTTCATTATTTTTATCACGAACATATTGTAACGCAGTTCTGCCGGCATTGTCTTTTACAGACTTATCCGCTCCTCTGTTGAGCAGATAGATTGCCAGATCCGTGTAGCCGCCATAGCTGGCACGCATCAGGCAGGTGCAGCCTTCATTGTCTCTCTTATTGACATCGGCACCCTTTGCCAGCAGGTAGTGAATGACATCTACCTTAAAGCCTGTAACAGATTCCATCAGAGCAGTACGTCCCTTGCTGTCGATGGCATCCAGTTCAGCGCCGGCTTCAACCAGAGTCTCAACGACTGCTGATTCGCCCTGGAAAGCAGCTCTCATCAGAGCCGTTCTTCCGTTGTTGTCGTGTGAATTGACATCGCTTCCGGCATTCAGCAGCATCTCACAAATATATCTGTGCCCATGTTTGGCAGCACCCATCAGAGCCGTATCATTATTCTTGTCTCTGGCTCTGCAGTCAGCCCCGCTTTCCAATAGTTTTTTTACGATTTCGTCATATCCTCTTTTTGATGCCCTCATCAGAGCCGTTCTGCCGTCACCGTTCTTGCAGTTCGGATCAGCTCCCTGTTCGATCAGCTTGTTGACGTCATCAAGTCTTCCGGTACTGCAGGCTTCCAGTAAAGCATCATTTATTGCTTGACCCATTTTGAATAACCTCCTTATCAAACAAATAAAAAGTGAACGCTATGACGTCCACTTTAAAAGTTTAATTTATGCAAAACACAAGTAAAGAGCTATTAACCCCTAAGATAGTATTCTCCCTTGCAACTGATGTTCTCATATTATTAAACAATTCCTTTATGACTACATTTTACCTTCTAACAACATCTCTTTCAAGTCATAAAACCATGAAAGTATTTTCATAGTTTTAGCCTCTTTACCGCCCTCTTATAATCCGGCATATTGTTCACAACGACCTCATAAAAACGCTTGGAATGATTGGGCACAATGAAGTGAGTCATCTCATGGACCATGATATATTCAAGGCAATATAAAGGATAGTGTATCAGATAAGAAGAGATGGTGATCGAATTCTTTTTTGTATAGCAGACGCCCCATTTGGACTTCATGATCCGGCATTTCAGTTCCGGGATCTGCATATATCCATAATCCCGTAAAAAAGCCAGATGTTTCTGAAGATATCTTTCCGCCTCCATCAAAAGTCTCTTATCAAGGACTTTGTAAAGATAATGGATTCCGTCATCACTGTCATCTTTATAACGCAAAAAAATCGTCTTATCCTGTATGGAAACGTTGCTTCGTCCGATCTGCCGAACGAGACGATATGGTTCATCAAAAAGATAGAAATATTCTCCGCCGCGATACAGGTTGGAGATCCTTTCCTTATATTTCATCTGGTCATAAGCCCGGAAAATCCAGTCTCTTTTGCTCTCGATAAATCTGTAGACTTCATAATCCGGCATCCGCAAGGGTGCACTGGCCATAATCCTGTTTCCCTTCAGACGAAGATACAGATTCTTAATCCTCTTATGCGTAATCTCGACTTCAAACCGGATTCCTTTGATCTCAATCATAAATTAATTCTATCATTGAAAAAGAAATAATACTTATGATAGAATGAATAGGCACATGGCGGACGTGGTGAAGTTGGTTAACACACCAGATTGTGGCTCTGGCATTTCGTGGGTTCGAGCCCCATCGTTCGCCCCAGTAAGACTAAAAGCCTGTTAGAGATAACAGGTTTTTTATTAGTTCATTTTATTATTACTGTAAATATAAAAACCTTTTAAGGTACATATATGTACCATATATAAAGAGTACAGCTTTATATATAAACTGTACTCTTTATCTGATAATTGTATTTTTAATGATTTATCTTATTCGATACCAGTCTTAGGTGGTACATATGGTGTATTTCCTCCACCGCCTGGACTGCTTTCTCTTGTTATCCTGAAGGCAGCAGAACAAGACATGCCTCCGGCAAATTCAGCCGAAATATTATGATCACCCAAGTCTACTCATAATCAGTTTCCTAAATGAACCCCAATCTAATTGAAACAAGTTGCTACAAACAATAAGCAATCATCCCTGCAAATCCGAAGTTATCTGACAGACTGCCATTCCTCTTTGGAAAGGCATGTTATGTGTTCCGTTCGGAGAACGCCCTCTATGGCACAGGGCACATTATAGGCCGTATGATGATAATGAAAACCGCACTTCTCCTG
>Ga0256405_10009734_pt1 | contig 13012 bp, 13 predicted proteins | sample RumenRJG_02DNA_FD_189096 | JGI IMG/M metagenome (GOLD analysis project Ga0256405, IMG submission 189096) | Bovine rumen microbial communities from Lethbridge, Alberta, Canada - RJG_02 | ecosystem: Host-associated > Mammals > Digestive system > Stomach > Rumen | place: Canada: Alberta...
CCCGTCAGCCACCAACTCACGGTAGCGCTGCTCGTCTTGCTGAGCCTTAGCCAACTGCTGGCGCGTAGCTGCTATCTGGCGTTCCATATCGGGCTTCTGACTCTGATAAACCGCTTTCGTAGCATCCGTCTGCTGGATCTTCAGCCACGTCTGTGTGGTGTCAATAAGCCCTACCTGACGAGCTGCCTCAATCATGTCACCTTCGTTCACATCGAACGACAGCAATGCCCCACTCTGTTCTGCGAACACGGTCGTCTCAGTAGCCTCGAACGTACCTGTTGCATCATACTCCTTCTCGCTTCCTCCGCAGGCTGCCATTATCAGTGCTGCACCTGCCAATACATATATCTTTTGCATATCTTTAATTATTTGTCGTATATTTGTTATCGTATATCTCTTTCAGCATTTCAATCTCGTGTACCGACTGTTGCACACAAGCCGCATTCTCCTGATTGATCTCGCGCACTAAGTCGTTCACGTCGATGATGCCATGTGCCAGCTTCGATTCTGCCGCCTTTCTCACAGCCTGTCGCAGCGAGATAATCTCCACGTCGTGGGTCATCAGTTTCTGGTAGCGCTCTATATTCTCATTCTGTTGAATCTGTTCCAGATTATTATTGAAGAGGAACACCTCGCGACTGTTCTCCGTCATATCACGCTGCAACTGCAGTTTGGCCTTGTCGTTCTTGCGGGTATAGAGGGCACCGATAGTCCATGTCACCCTTGCACCGACGAGGCCATTCAGACTCCATTTGTGGCGCATCATGTCCTCAAACATATTCAGCCCCGGATAACCATAGAATCCCTGAGCAAACAAGCCAACCTTAGGCATCAGCGCAGCGTTCAGCGCCTTCTCCTGAGCATTCAGCACGCTGATCTGTGCATCCAGCACCTTCAGTTCTGGTCTCTGGTTTCCTGTCGCCAGATTCCTGCCATCAGACTTCACTTGTGGCTTCTGTATATTGTTAACCTCGATACCACAAAAGGTGCTCAGCATGCGTTGCAGCATCTGTTTCTGTGATGCCAGCTCAGTGCCCTTCTGCACCGCATTCAGTCGCTCTGCCTTCACACTCTGCAGGTCGCTCTCGGCTGCCGTTCCTCGCTTGGTCATCGACTCCAGTTTGTGTTCGTTGCCTGCCAACAATGTCTGCAGGTCAGTGTTCAATTTGATTTGTTCGTCAATCAGTAACAGCCCGAAATACATCTCATTCACACGTTTGCGGACATTATAAATATGGACTTCGTTCTGTGCTGCCTGCACCTTGCCCTGTTCACGGGCTATACGCTTCTGACTGCCTATGACACCACCGTCGTAGATAGTCTGCTGCACATCGATACCCACTCGGTACTGATCCTTCGTCAGTCCTCTCATATCGATGCCCATACCGCTCATCATCGCTTTCATCTCACTGGGCCACGCCGTCACATCACTCTGATACGTGGTCTGTGCCTGAGCCGACACTTGCGGTAGCCACCCCTTCTGGATATTGGCAACCGTCAACTGGGTGGTCTTCTCGATGAGACCATACTGCTGTATCAACGGATAATTCTTCTCTGCAGCCTGCTGACAATCGTCCAATGTCTGTCCCTGGGCCAGCATCGGCAACATCGTCAAAACTAAAAACAATTTTTTCATTTTTTAATTATCATTGAATTCCAAGTGCAAATGTACTATGTTTTTCTCAACGTGGCATTATCCGCAGGAATGCAAAGATGTTCTTTTTGTTCGATTTATGCAAAAACAGGACATTATTTCATGGGAATTAATTATCTTTGCAAACAAAAAGAACAGATTATGAATAAACAGCCTCAACTGATGGATGTCTTTAGAATGCGCGACATCCTCACACCACACCTCTCGCAAATCCGCGAGTATGTGTATATGAATAGCGAACTGGCAATGGTTCGCGGCGACCATACGGTGTTCAGTCTGCTGATGCGCCATAGACCACCTTTCACTATCAACGACCACCGTCTGGGCATCATCATGAGTGGCGAGGCTGAAATCAACATCAACCTGCAAGACCGCCACCTCAAGAGCGGCACACTCGTTTATATCGGTCCAGGCACCATCATATACCCCAAGCGTTTGTCGGCCGACCTTCGCATCTTCGGCATGGGACTATTTTCCAACTTCCCCATGCCCTTTGCGCAGGGACAGATGCCATCGGCTTTCAACGGTCAGGTGCGCGACTTCCAGTTACCCGTCAGCGAAGCGGATATCGCTACTGCTCAACATATTCTGGACACTATCTGGCAAATGGTTCATGCTGCCGACGACTATCATCGTCCAACCGTCACAGCCCTTGTAGCAGCCCAGATGCACCACTACGACCATCTGTTTCATCAGCAGGCCGACCAGTTGACCAACAGTCGTTCGCGCGAGCAGACTATCTTCGACCGTTTCCTTCAACTGGTCACCCAGCATTGTGCCGAACATCACCAGATAGGCTACTATGCCGAACGTATGTGCCTCACTGAGCGCTACCTGACCACCGTCATCCGCCAAACCAGCGGCACCACCGCCAAGGACTGGATAGACCGTGCCCTCATCACCCGCATCAAAATAGAACTGCGCCACACGGACAAATCTTCGGCACAGATAGCTGAGGAGATGCACTTTGCCAACCCCTCGTTCTTCTCCAAGTTTTTCCGCCGCCTCACGGGGATGACACCTGGAGAGTATAAAAACTACAGTTGATTTTTCCCTAAGAACTCGCTGGGTGTAAGTCCCGTGATGCGCTTGAAGAGACGAGTAAAATGGTGGGGGAAATCGAATCCGAGCAGGCGGGAGGTCTCGCTGATGTTGTGACCCTGCATCAACAGAATTTTCGCCTGATTGATAACGTAGTTGTGGATGTAGCCAATAGCTGTGCCACCAGTTGCCTTGTGGACAATATCGCCAAAATAACGAGGCGAATAGGCCAGTTCGGAAGCGCACCAAGCGACGGTAGGCAAACCCTGCATCAGCTGACGGTTCTCACGAAAATAGGTTTGAAGCAGGTTGTGAAAGCGCTTCAGCAGGTCAGCCTCTCCCCTGTCCTCTTCGAAAAGCTGGCGCTGATAGATACGATTACAGTATTCCAGTATCAGGTGCAGATAGCCAAGCAGCACATTTCTCAAAGACGGGGAGTCCTCGTGTGTCTGCAACTCTTGTCGCATCTGGGTCACCAGTTGCGTGATACAGAGCCATTCGTCGGGCTCCATGCGCAGCGAACCATCAAAGAAATACGAGAAGAACTGATAACGGTCTATCTGGCGTTCTATTTCAGTGCCGTGCAACAGTTCTGGCGACCACAGCAATACCCAACCACACAACGAGATACGCTCGCCATTGTCTTCCAATCCGCCTATCTGTCCTGGTTCTACAGCTATGATGGAGGCATCGCTTACCTGCAGCGTCTTCATACCGTAAGAGAGCGTATTGGGAAACTGTCGCTGGATAAACAGTCCATACACGCCATAGTTGTTCAGACTATGACGGAAGGGCGCCAGCTCGTCATAATGAATGATGCTGACCAATGGGTGCAACACTGGTGCATCCACAAAACGGGCGTAGTCGTTAGGATTGTCAACCTTCAGAATATTCCTCATATCGGTTGCAAAGATACATAAAATAGTCTAATAATGGTAGAAATTTAATGGCTTTTTAGCACTTTCTGCGAAATTGGTATATAATCAGCCAATTTGTGTAACACCTATATAATATAATGTGCGTACCTTTGCACCCAGAAATTTTAAAACAACAAAAAACATGTTAGGCAATTTTACATTTCACAATCCTACGAAGTTGCACTTCGGTGAGGATTCTTTGAGCAAACTGAGTGAAGAACTGAAAAACTATGGCAAGAAGGTGATGCTCTGCTATGGCGGCGGCAGCATCAAGCGCAACGGCATCTACGATCAGGTGATGGCTGAGCTGAAGAAGGCTGGCTGCGAGGTGATAGAGATAGCAGGCGTGATGCCGAATCCTACTATAGAAAAGGTATTGGAAGGTGCCCACACGGCTCGCCAGGAGAATGTTGATTTCATCCTTGGTGTGGGCGGTGGCTCTACTGTTGACTACTGCAAGGCCGTAGCTGGATGTGCTTGGTATGATGGTGACCCTTGGGAGTATTACTTCAAGAACTGGCAGCCTATGACCTGCCGTTGGATTCCTGTGGGCAGCGTGCTCACAATGGCTGGCACAGGCTCTGAGATGGACAGTTGTTCAGTTATCTCCAGTCACACGGAAAACCGTAAGATGTTCTATAACTTCCGTAACCCCGACTTCGCCATCCTTAACCCTCGCTTCACCTTTACTGTTCCCAAGTATCAGATGGTGGCTGGTATCTACGACATCATGAGCCACATCTTGGAACAGTATCTCTCTGGCACCGACGACAACACCAGCGACTATATCGCAGAAGGTCTGATGCGCTCACTTATCGTCAGCAGTCGCAAGGCTAACGTGAATCCTGAGGACTACGAGGCTCGTTCAAACATCATGTGGACAGCAACCTGGGCACTCAATACGCTCATCGACCGAGGTAAGACTACCGACTGGATGGTTCACATGCTTGGTCAGGCTGTAGCAGCCTATACCGATGCCACTCACGGTCACACACTCGCTGCTGTCAGTGGCGCTTACTACCGTCTGCTCATCAGCAAGTCACCCGATGCCGTACAGAAGTTCAAGCGTCTGGCCATGAACGTCTGGAACGTTTCTGCCGAGGGCCTGACCGACGAACAGGTAGCGATGGAAGGTCTTGAGACAATGGAAAAATGGATGCATGAACTGGGACTGGCGATGAATATCACCGACTGCGGAGCAAAGCCCGAGTTGATTGAGGGAATGGCCGATGCTTGTCCTATCTGTCAGGGTGGCTACTATATCCTGAATCGCGACGAAGTAGTACAAGTACTTAAGGAAAGCCTGTAATTAATTGAAAATTGAAAATTGAGAATTAAAGCTTTATTGCTGAGTCTTATGATAGCAGCAAACGGTTTCGCTCAGGGCGTGATTGATGTGCACAGTCACATCATCACTCCTGAGTTTGTGTCGGCTCTTGAAACAGAGGGACGAGTGATGGACGAGGGATTTCCTTTGCCTAAGTACTACGTGGAGAATCATCTCAGATGGATGGACGAGGCTGGTGTCGAAACTTCGGTTCTGACATTGGCGGCTCCACAACCTTCGTCAGCGGAGATGGTGAGACAAGCCAATGAGGTTGCTGCACACATCAAGAAGGAGCACCCCGGACGATTCCTGTTCTGTGCAGCATTGCCTCAATCCGATGTCTCGAAAGCTATTGAGGAAGTGAAGTATGCACTCGACGTGCTGAAGGCCGATGGCATTAAGTTGGCAACAAATGTCGATGGACAGTATCTTGGTGCACCCGAACTCGACACGCTTTTCTCTGTCCTAAACGAGCGCAAGGCGGTGGTGATTCTGCATCCGCATCGCCCTGAACCTGTCAATCGTCAGGTAATGCAGCAGACACCGCTCGCCATGCAGGAATATCTCTCAGAGACCACTCGTGCTGTGTCGAACATGATTTCACGCAATGTGTTGGCCCGCTATAATAATATAAAGGTAATAGTGCCACATTGCGGTGCCTATCTGCCTTTGGCCATCCCACGCATGAAATCGCTGACGCCCGTGATGCAGGCCAACAAGATGGTGGGCGAGATTGACTATGAAGCCAACCTCCGTGCCCTCTATTACGACCTTGCCGGGGCACACTCTCCCGAGGTTATCCGCATGCTGTTCACCATCACTACACCAGATCACCTGCTCTATGGCTCCGACTATCCTTACGTTGCTCCGCAGGTGCTCACGCAGAGTCTGGCGAGGATGAAAGACTATCTCTCAAAAGAGCCCGACCTGGCACCATTCAAGGAGATGATTCTGTGGAAGAATGCGAAATGGCTGTTAGAACAGACAGGAGAAAAGCCATCAGCAGCCATCGCCACAGCAAACATGATTGTCCGCATTGCTGAGATTGAGGTCTATCCGCAGTATATGAAGGAATATCTCGCCTTTGCTAACGAGGTGGATCGCCTGAGTATAGAGCGCGAGCCTGGTGTCATCTGCCTGTATCCCATGCAGAGTGCCGAAGACTCATGCCAGATTCGCATCCTCGAAATCTATGCCTCCGATGAATCCTATCAGCAGCATCTCAAGACCGACCACTTCCAGAAGTACAAGCAGGGCACGCTCCACATGGTGAAAGACCTCAAACTGCCCACCATGAAGCCACTCGACCCTGAAACCATGAAACTGATATTCAAAAAACAAAGATAATGATGCATAAGTATTTATTATTTTTAGCCGCCATGCTGTTCTACAGCTGTTCTGCAGACAACGAAGCGAAAGCAGAAACACCTACTATGAATAAAATTTATATCACTATCGGTGGACAGACGCAAAGCGTGACACTGGTCGATAATGACGCAACACGCGAGTTGGTTGCTGCACTTCAGAACGCACCCATAACAGTGACTCTCAACGACTACAATTTCGAAATATGGGGTTCTTTAGGCAAATCGCTGACAACGAAAAACGAGCAGATGACAGCCCTACCCGGAGACATCGTGCTTTATAACGGCAGCAACATATGCATCTTCTACGAGTCAAACTCTTGGAGCTATACTCGTTTAGGACATATCGACGGACTGTCAGAAAATGAGCTTCGCACATTCCTCAAAGCAGGCGAAAGCAACATCAGTGTTACCCTGTCGCTAGCACTGTCCACAGGCATCAATACAGTTAAGAGTGAAAAGTTAAAAGATAAAAAATGCTATACTCTGCAAGGCACATTAGCTCAGGCTGGACATAAAGGAATCATAATTCAAAACGGTAAAAAGATAATTAGAAAACAATGAAAAAAGTTATAGTTATTTCCACAAGTCTGCGTCACGGCTCAAACAGCGACATGTTAGCAGACAAGTTCGTTGAAGGAGCAAAGGCTGCCGGAAACAAAGTAGAGAAGATTTCTCTTGTAGGTAAGAATATACAGTTTTGCAAAGGCTGCTTCGGTTGCCAAAAGCTGGGCCGCTGTGTCATCAACGACGATGTGAACGACATCATGGCAAAGGTACTGGAGGCCGATGTAGTATGTTGGGCTACACCTATTTACTATTATGAGATGAGCGGTCAGATGAAGACCCTCATAGACCGCATGAACGGTATGTACGAACAGGATTATCAGTTCCGCGATGTCTATATGCTGTCAACGGCAGCAGAAGACGAGGACGATACTTCGACGAGAGCAGAAGCAGGCCTGAAAGGATGGGTGGATTGCTATCCTAAGTCACGCATAGCTGGCACACTATTCTGTGGAGGCGTGAACGAAGCTCGTGAGATAATGGGTAATCCTAAACTCCAAGAGGCATTTGAATTAGGAGAAAAGGTATAACATAGAAAGTAGAGAAAAATGAAAAGGTCTTTTTTCGCCACGATACTGATATGCAGTATCCTCGTAGCATGTAACAACAAACAAACTACTGATAACGATATGGAAGAAAAGTTAGAATTGACGTAGGAGTGGGACAAAGTGTTCCCGCTGAGCGAGAAGGTGAACCACAAGAAGGTGACGTTTAAAACACAGTATGGACTGACGCTGGCGGCAGACCTCTATACACCAGCCTCCCCCGACCCCTCCAAAGAGAGGGGAGAAAAGTTACCTGCCATTGCGGTCTCTGGTCCCTTTGGCGCCGTGAAGGAGCAGTGTAGCGGACTCTATGCCATGAAGATGGCGGAACGTGGCTTCGTGGCACTCGCTTTCGACCCTTCATATACGGGTGAGAGCAGCGGTGAACCGCGTCGAACAGCTTCGCCTGACATCAATACCGAGGACTTCATGGCTGCTGTCGATTTCCTGTCGAAGCAGGACAATGTGGACGCCGAACGGATTGGCATCATCGGCATCTGCGGTTGGGGAGGCATTGCCCTGAATGCGGCCGCTGCCGATACTCGCATCAAGGCTACCGTAGCCTCAACAATGTATGATATGACGCGAGTCAGCGGTAACGACTACAACGATGCTTTCGACAACGAGCAGTGGCGTCATAGGAACCGCGAAAACCTTTCAAAGCAACGCCTCACCGACCCCAACGCGATGGCTGGAGGTGTGCTGGATACCGTTCCACCACAGGCACCCAACTTCGTGCACGACTACTACGACTATTACAAGACCCCACGTGGCTATCACAAACGCTCCGGCAACTCTAACGACGGCTGGCGCGTCATCGGTACGCAGGCCTACGCCAACAGCCGTTTCCTCTACTACATCAACGAAATCCGCTCTGCCGTCCTCGTGATGCATGGTGCTGACGCCCACTCACGCTACTTTGGCGAGGCGGCCTATCACTATATGATGGAGGGGCATGCCGATGGTTATAAGTTTGTTGGCGAACCCAATCCCAACCCCGAGAACAAGCAACTGCTCATCATACCAGATGCCTCTCACTGCGACCTCTACGATGGCGGCTACGAAGAAAAGGCTGGTCAGGGGCAGTCCAAGAACATGATTCCCTGGGACACACTGGCAGATTTTTTTACCAAGAATTTAAGGTAATATGAGAAGATTAATATTTGCTATATTAATCATGATGACTATGGTAACAGCAAACAGTCAGACGCTGACAGAGCGTCAAAAGGGATTGGCAGCATGTGCCTGCCTGATGGCACAGGGGGACTTGGTACGACTGGAACCTGCCGTACGCATGGCACTCGACAACGGCGTAACCGTCAACGAGCTGAAGGAGGCCTTCTCGCAGCTCTATGCCTATACAGGATTTCCACGAAGCCTGAATGCCCTTGGAGTGCTGAGTAAGGTTTTGGAAAACAGACAAGCGAACTGGCAGGAAGGCAAGCCTTGGAAACGTCCTGCAGAATGGGACGATGCCAAGAAGGCCTACGAACTGGGCGTGAAGAACCAGACACAACTCTCAGGAAAGCCCTTCAACTATGAGTTCTGTCCGCAGGACGACTACTATCTAAAGTCGCACCTCTTTGGTGACATCTTCGCTGGCGACCAGCTCTCAGCTGCCGACCGCGAGATAGTCACCGTAGCAGCCCTGAGCGGTTTGGAAGGCGTTGCCCCACAACTCGCCGCCCACAAGCAGGGTGCCGTAAATATGGGTAACTCGCAGCAGCTAGTGGATGAACTCTGCGCATGGCTCTGCAAAGAGGGCTACACCCTGGACGCCAAATGGCCCAAGGGCGATCCTAATCCTTACGGCAAGTACTTCATAGGCCAGAGCTATCTGGCTGATGTTGGTGGTGGTGTGATGAACGTTACGTTTGAACCTCGCTGCCGCAACAACTGGCACATCCACCACAAGCAGGTGCAGGTATTGATTTGTGTTGCAGGTCGCGGCTGGTATCAGGAATGGGGCAAGGCTCCTATCCCAATGACTCCCGGCACCGTCATCGCCATCCCTGCCGAGGTGAAGCACTGGCACGGAGCACAGAAAGACTCATGGTTCCAGCACCTTACCTATCATAAGGATGTTCAAGAAGGTGCTTCAAACGAGTGGTGTGAGCCAGTAGATGATGCTACATATGATGCACTGAATAGTAATTGCTGTAACAAATGATGAATTACTTCGGCTGAAGACTAAGGCGGTACTCGCTTGGCGATTGGCCGAGATGTTTGGTGCAGTAGCGGCTGAAGTAAGAGAGCGATGTAAAGTTCATCGCATCGGCTATCTGAGTGAGCGACAGGCGTTCGTCATTCAGATAGTCTTTTAATATGGGGATAGAATGACGGTCGATGTATGAGGTGACACTGTGACCTGTCATACGGCGAACGGTCTCTGAAAGATACTTAGGCGAAACATTAAGTCGTTTGGCATAGTAGCGCACCTCGCGCTCGGTCTGGCTGATACCCGTGGCGAGCATGGCCATCAGCTGTTTCACGATGTAGCTAGCACGGTCGCTGTGGTTCTCTATAGCATCGCGCTGAGCATGAGCCTCGAAAATGTCATACATCATCGTGAGACACAGACTGTCCATGGTCGTTCTTCACGATGTGATAACATCTTCCATTAAGCACGAAACTTCCCTCCCCTGCTGTGCAAAGGAGATGCATGTAGGTGTGGCGCAACGCTGGGACGTTGATACAATAAAAATCGGTAGAAATCACCGTAACTTTGCAGCGTGATTAAGAATCACACTGCGAAGATGCTCACGCTCGGCATAACTTAAACAAGACCTGAAACTAAAATAATTACAAATGTTGTTGCTTTTGTGATTTTTTTGTACCTTTGTCCCAAATAAGAACATATTATGAAACTAAAGAAACGAAAAATCAAATATGCAGCCATATTCTTCATCTGCTGGTTTGCCCTGTTGGTATTTCTGGTGGATGGAGTCCTGAAATTCCAGACATTGGCGGACTACTTCGGCTCCTACGCATTGGTGGAGGTGGCATTATTGCTGATTGTCCTCCTCCCTACCCTGGCCGGTTTACAGATTAACAAAAGAACATAAAAATAAAGAATAATGACAATACAAGAATTTCGTGATTACATGGCATCGGGCAAACCCGTCGTTGGCGGTGGTGATGTCCACATGATGTTTCATAAGCTGTCACAAGAGGCTTTGCAGATAACGGCTGAGATTAACGGAAAATATCATACTCCAGAGCAGTTGCACGATTTGTTGGAACAGCTTTGGGGGCGTGAGGTACCCAAGACGGTAGGCATGTTCCCTCCGTTTCATACCGATTGCGGCAAGAACACCATCGTTGGTGAACGGGTCTTCATCAACATGGGTTGTAAGTTCCAAGACCAAGGTGGCATCACCATCGACGAGGGTGCACTCATCGGTCACAACGTCGTGCTGGCAACCATCAATCACGACCTTGACCCGGCCAACCGTCAGAGCATGAGCTATGCACCAATTCACATCGGCAAAAACGTATGGATTGGAGCCAATGCCACCGTTCTTGCTGGAGTAACCATCGGCGATGGAGCCGTAGTAGCTGCTGGTGCAGTAGTGACAAAGGACGTTGAACCGAATACCATTGTTGGTGGCATTCCAGCCAAGGTGATAAAAAAGATAGTGATAAAAGACAGATAAATCGGAATTTATGGACACAGAGAAAGATAATAAATGGAAGATTCTAAGTACGGAATATCTTATCAAACGGCCATGGCTGACAGCACGTCGAGATATGGTAGAATTACCAGATGGTCGGGTAATCCCTGAGTACTACGTGCTGGAATATCCTGATTGGGTGAATGTCATTGCCATTACCAAGAATGGGCAATACGTTATGGAGCGGCAATATCGCCATGCTTTGGGAGTAACCAGCTACGAACTTCCTTGTGGCGTAATGGAGGCAGGTGAATCGCCTGTTGAAGCGGCTAAACGGGAACTGCTTGAAGAAACGGGGTTTTCTGGTGGAGAATGGCAGGAGGTAATGGCAATCTCGGCCAATCCAACCACGATGACAAACATTACACATTGTTTTCTAGCAACAGGGGTTGAAAAAACATTCGAACAGAACCTTGACTCAACAGAGGAACTTTCTGTTCATCTGCTGAGTCGTGAGGACGTCCGAAGTCTTGTAGGCAATGGCGGAATGATTCAATCCTTGATGATTGCTCCTCTCCTGAAGCATTTATCTGAACTGAAGTAAATTCCAATTTATCTGCATAAAAAATATGTACAGTTTAAAATACAAAGTAACAACAAGCACCTGCGACAGCGAAGGACGGCTGAAGCTCTACTCTGCCCTCCAGATGATGCAGGACTGCTCTGAAATGTGGATTGATTCAGAGCCTAGCGTAAAACAGTACTTTACGGAGCAGAACATGGCTCAGCTGTTGGCTACACGCCAGGTTGAAATTATCCGAGTACCTGAATACAAAGAGGAACTGAAGGTGACGACCTCCGTCTATGGCATGAAACCCATGTTCGGATTCCGTAACACGTTCATCTACGATTCACAGGGCAATCCCTGCTACAAGACATGGAGCATGGGAGCATTCGTTGACAAGGTGGCAGGAAAACTGAAACGCGTGAATGATGCAACCATTCAGTCCATGACACTGGAACCCCAGTTGGAGATGAACTATAAGGACCGACGCATCATCCTGCCCAAAAGCGATGGTGAGGTGTTGGAGCCTATCAGAGTACTCCGTGCCGACATCGACTACAACAAGCATCTGAATAATGCCAACTATGTCCGCATGGCGATGGAACTGTTGCCGGTGGATTTCGTGGTTCGAGGTCTTCGTGTGGAATATCGCGTAGCAGCCAAACTTGGTGATTGTATGACTCCTACTATTTACAAAACAACTGACGGTATCATCATTTCCCTGTCTATAGGGAGTGAGGTGAGTGCCATCATTGAGTTCAATAAATGACACAGTAATTCGATTATGAAGATAATAAACATCATGCTTATGGCAGCAGTAGCAACAGCAACTCTGACGGGTTGCGGTAGTAGAGAAAATAAGGTGGAGACAACCGACTTTGTGGACGACGTAAAGGTGGCACTGGCCGATAGCGGGCGCATAGACTTGAATGCGCTGCAATGGACGCGGGAGCCTGCCGCATGTGAAATCAAGAATGATACCATTCGCATCACTACCGCTCCGAAGACCGACCTCTGGCAGCGCACGTACTATCACTTCCAGAACGACAATGCGCCCGTATTGCAGATGAAGACCCGCGAGAAGTTCTTCAGTTTCGTGGTGAAGACCGACTTCACAGGCAGTCACCATCGCTTTGACCAATGTGGTATCGTGATGTATCTTGGCAGCGAGAACTGGCTGAAAGGCTCGGTGGAATACGAGAACGAGGAGTTTCAGCACCTGGGCAGCGTAGTGACGAACAATGGCTACTCCGACTGGGCCACCACGGCCATTCCTGCCGATGTGAAGACTATGTGGTACCGTTTCTCGCGCCGCGAGGACGACTATTGCATCGAGTGCTCCACGGATGGCGAGAAGTTCAGCCAGATGCGCATCTGCCACATGTATGCCGGTGCCGATGAAATCAGTTTTGGCATCT
>Ga0256405_10009736_pt1 | contig 13008 bp, 15 predicted proteins | sample RumenRJG_02DNA_FD_189096 | JGI IMG/M metagenome (GOLD analysis project Ga0256405, IMG submission 189096) | Bovine rumen microbial communities from Lethbridge, Alberta, Canada - RJG_02 | ecosystem: Host-associated > Mammals > Digestive system > Stomach > Rumen | place: Canada: Alberta...
TGGCCGCGCGGCCAGGGGCGGGACGCCCCTATGAGCGCAATATATATCCACAAACTACACCGTTGAATCGAAGTGATGACCTATAACCCAACTTCTGTCCGAATCATTTGGAAAATCCATAAGAATATATAGTCAATACAGAAGGCTATTCCAAATCTTATACAACTATTCCTTTTTTAAAAATGCGTTAACTTTTGCGGTAAGTTTTGCGGTAACTTTGGATTCCCTAAAAGGCCCTATAAGGCCTTAAAATGGCATCGGGCACGGTTCGCGAAAACCGTACCCGATGCACTTAAATTGCTTATTATCAGGCAGTTAAGCCGCTAGTACTCTTCCTCGTTCCAGAAGAAGTCTTCCTTAGTGGGATAGTCGGGCCAGATGTCTTCAATGGATTCATAGACCTCGTTTTCTTCTTCTAGTTCCTGAAGATTTTCTATAACTTCTTCCGGCGCACCGGAGCGATTTGCATAGTCAATAAGTTCTTCTTTGGTTGCGGGCCACGGAGCATCGTCCAGGCTGCTGGCAAGTTCAAGTGTCCAATACATAGGGGTTATTTCTTTAAATGGTTATTATTCAATTAATTACGTTTCCAGGGCCTTACAGTGCCCTTTATAGGCGGCAAATATAGATAAAAATTCTAAAAAAAATACCTACATTTGCAGCGAATTATTCACAATATTACTAATGGCATATATTAGAGAAGATTTATACGACCCTCAAGTGACCGAACAGATAGCCGGTCACGTAAAGGAGATCCTGGCTTTGCTTGGGGAAGATACCACCCGTGAGGGCCTTCTTAAAACCCCGGAGCGCGTAGCAAAGTCGCTGCAGTACCTTACAAAGGGCTACAGCCAGAATGGCGTAGAAATCGTGAAATCAGCGCTTTTTGACGAGCAATACCAGCAGATGGTTCTGGTTAAAGATATTGAGCTTTTCTCTATGTGCGAGCACCACATGCTCCCCTTCATAGGAAAGGCCCACGTAGCATATATTCCCAAAGGCAAAATCACCGGCCTGAGCAAAATTGCCAGGGTTGTTGAAACCTATGCACGCAGGCTCCAGGTTCAGGAACGCCTTACCATAGAAATTCGTGACGCCATCCAGGAGGCACTTCATCCGCTTGGAGTGGCAGTTGTCATTGAGGCGATGCACACATGCATGATGGTTCGCGGGGTTGAAAAGTCCAACGCTACCACAACGACATCCGCATTCTCCGGCGCATTCATGCAGTCCCTCAGGACCAGGAGCGAATTCCTCAAACTCATCGGCAAGTAAAGAACCCGTAAAATACACTACAATGGCAGGTAAGAATCACATTGTCATCATGGCCGGCGGCATTGGCAGCAGGCTATGGCCCATCAGCACTCCGGAGTGTCCCAAACAGTTCATCGACGTTATAGGCACAGGAAAATCACTGATCCAGATGACCGTAGAACGCTTCCTGCCTGTTGCGCCCATAGAGAACTTCTGGGTTGTGACCGGCTCAAGATATGTAGCACAGGTGCGTGAGCAGTTGCCGCAGATTCCGGAAAGCCACATTCTTGCCGAACCCGAGGGCCGCAACACCGCCCCCTGCATTGCATACGCCTGCCGCAAGGTGGCTAAAGTAGATCCTGAAGCCAACGTAGTAGTTACCCCTTCAGACGCCCTTGTAGTAGATACAAAGAAGTTCCAGGGCGTCATCAGCAAGGCTCTTCAGGCCGTTAACGGCACAAACAAGATAGTTACCATAGGTATTACCCCCACAAGGCCTGAAACAGGCTACGGTTACATCTGCGCGGAGTCTTTGGAGCAGGAAACCGTTGTAAAGGTTTCAGAGTTTAAGGAAAAACCCAATCTGGAAACCGCCAAAGAATATCTGGCTGCAGGAAACTACTTCTGGAATGCCGGAATCTTTGTTTGGAACGTAGCTACCATCAACTCCCAGCTGCGCGCCTATGCGCCGCAAATTTCCGGCGTAATGGACAAAATAGAGCCGGCCCTGTTCACCGCACAGGAGGACGAAGCCCTTAAGGCTCATTTCTGCGAATGCGAAAAGATTTCCATAGACTATGCAGTCATGGAAAAGTCAAAAGATATCTACGTAATTGCCTGCGAACCCCAGTGGAGCGACCTTGGCACCTGGGTTGCCGTAAAAGAGCACATCGCTCCCGACGCTGACGGCAATTGTGTGGTTGGAGACGCCCGTTTGTTCAACTGCAAGAACTGCGTAGTACACGTTCCCGCTGGTGCTCAGATAGTTATAGAGGGCGTTCAGGACAGCATCGTGTCCCTTAAAGACGGCCGACTGCTCATCTGCCGCCTGTCGCACGACCAGGACATTAAAGAAATGAGTAAATTTTAGTAAAAAAAGTTCTAAAATATTTGGAAGTTTCAACTAGGATATATACCTTTGCAATCCCGTTTGAAAACGGAACTGGTAAGACTCGTTAGCTCAGTTGGTAGAGCATCACACTTTTAATGTGGGGGTCTCGGGTTCGAGCCCCGAACGGGTCACGAGAAATACTGCTTCCTTAGCTCAGTTGGTAGAGCACGACACTCTTAATGTTGGGGTCCAGGGTTCGAGCCCCTGAGGGAGCACAAAAAAAAGAGAGGATTGTTTGAATCCTCTCTTTTTTTGTGCTCCCATGGAGCCATAGTTCAATACCAGTGGGGCGATTTTATTCCGGAAGGACGGGGGGAAGGGCATTCTTGCCCTCGGGCGCCTTGATGCCATGATCGACGGCCCTGTATGCAGCCTTCACGATGCTCTGCTTGCCATCCACAAGACGATTGGTATTCTTATTATATGTATCCATAAGGGACTGGATGCTCTCCCCCAGCCTTGCATTCTCGTTGACAAAAAGGCCGACACGCTCTACCATATCCTGGGCGGCCTTGACAATCTCTGAGATGTTCTCCATCTGCTCTTTCTGCACCCAGGCGCTGCGGATAAGGCGCAGGAAGGGTATCAGGGTCTCTTCCGTAGTAATAAGGACATTCTGCTTGAAGGCGTAGGCAAATATCTCAGGATCCTCCTGTTTTGCTAGCTGATATGCGCCGTAATTTGGAATGAACATAATAACGTAGTCCAGAGTCTTTCTGCCCTGCACATACTTCTGATACTCTTTGCCGGTCAATTCTGCGATATGGCTCTTCACAGACTCCAGGTTGCGATGCGATGCATCTGCACGCTGAGCGTCAGATTCTGCTTCAAAATAGTCCGACAAAGCACTCAGGGACACTTTTGAGTCTATAAGGATATCGGTATTGTCCGGGAAGTGAAGGGCGAAGTCCGGACGCATCTTCTTGCCCGTATCCTCGTTTTCAATACGATTGCCCTTTTTGTCACGGAGCCAGACCTCGGCCTCGTAGTCATGGCCTTCCCTCAGTCCTTCGTTCTTAAGGATATTCTCCAGAATAGTCTCTCCAAAGATGCCCTGCATCTTATTCTTACCCTTAAGGGCACTTGCCAGGGTCTCTGCCTTATTTCCTATGGTATCCGTCTGCTCTTTCAGGTGCTTGACGGTTTCTGCGAACTGCGTCTTTATTGCCGAGCTCTCTTCTGCCTGAGTCTTTTTCTGAGCCTCGAAGGCCTCTTTCATGGCCTTTATGTTCTGATCCAGCCCGCCGGTGATGGTCTTCATGGTCTCTGCAGCCTCTTTCTTAAGAGCCTCTTCACGGGCCTTTAGAGTTTTCTCGTTCTCAAGGGCCAATGCGGTCTTAGCGGCCTCAATTGCCTTTTCCTGACCATCCTTCAGCTCCTTCATGGCAGCCTCGTGCAAAGCCTTCTCGTTTTCGCGAAGCGCATTGGCCGTCTGGAGCTCGGCCTCCTTCTTAATAAGGTCTGCCTCTTTACGGTTAAGCTCCTCTTTGAACGCAGCCCTGGCCTTATTGGCGGATAGAATCCATGCTATGACGATAGCCACAATAATGGCGGCAGCAACGGCTATTACTATAATTGTTTCCATAAACTTCTATTCTTTCCTCCAAATATAGTTTATTTCATTTGAAAAAAGAAGAAGACAGCTGCCCACGTAGCCGGTATGCCTTTGGCATGGCCGATGGTGCGATAACTGCCATCCTGCACAGTGCCATCGGACTTGATATGGCCGATGGTGCGGTAACTGCCATCCTGCACGGTGCCGTCGGACTTTACATGCCCTACGGTGCGATAACTGCCGTCCTGTATGGTTCCGTCGGACTTTATGTGGCCGATGGTACGGTAACTGCCGTCCTGTATGGTACCATCGCTCTTTATATGGCCGATGGTGCGGTAACTACCATCCTGAATAGTGCCATCGCTCTTAATGTAGCCCACGCTCTGATAGCTGCCGTTGGTAATCTTCTGTGCCTGTGCATCATAGCAAAGAAGCATCAGAACTGCCGAAAAAATGGTAATAACTGCGCGCTTCATAGTTTTACGGTTTTGTCACGAGGTCAAATTTACAAAATATTGAGGGACTTTTCATATAAAATAACTATCTTTCGGAGTTAAATAAAGAAAAACATGAAAAGACTTCTGGCAATTTTGATGATTGGATGCATGCTGCTGCCCGCATCGTGCAAGAAAAAACAGACAACCACCACAGACGACGATACATCTACAAGCAAAACCTCTATGGAGTTCCTTCGCCAGGACTACCGCCTTGTTACAACCCGCTTCCCTGAAGCTGAAGGCTGCATGGTTCAGGCACAGTACAGACTTAACGCCCTTGTGTCAGAGAAAAAGAAGGCTAAAGACCTTTACCCTTCGAGAGTTGAATATATCTATGATCTTGGCTGGAATGCAGAAAAAGGTCTGAATACAGTAGTTACCTACGAGCGCAACCTTACCTCCACAACCGTTCCCGTTATCTTCTATGAGGAACTTCCCAAACAGATTACCGGTAAAAAATTCATCGGAGATTTCAGCGAATTCAAGACCGTGCAGGACATCCTCAAGATAATAAAGGACAAGAAGACAGAGGCTCCTGCCATAGAATCTGCATACGTTACCCTTTGCTATCCGGACATAGAATTTGACCAGGGCCACGCCCTTTACGTATTTGGAAGTCCGGCAGAGACAAACGAGCATGTTTGTGTTGACGCAATCTCAGGAGAAGTATTCGTTCTTGAAATTAAAGATTTTTAAAAAATAGTTTTACCACCACATGAAAAAGCTAATTTTCACTACACTGATCGTATTGGGCGCTGCAATGGCTTTCCTGGTATCAGGGCCGACGGCATTCGCTGCTCCGAAGGCAAAAACAGTTACCGTAACTACCGGAGCTGAGTTCATTAAGGCAATTGCCAGCAACACCATCATCATCGTCGACACTGAGTTCATCAACATCACAGAGGCCATATATGGCCTTGAAGATGAAAATCTTTACTCAGAGAGCGCAGAGGAAGAGACCCGCAACGTGTTCTGCATTGGCGAGTTCGATGGACCGGAGTTCCATATCAACGCCGTTAAGAACCTGACAATCAGGGCCGGACAGGATGTTGTTTCCATTGTTTGCAATCCCCGCTACGCAGATGTAATTAACTTCAGCAACTGCGAGAACGTCACCATCGAAGGCATCACCTTCGGCCACACAGAGGAAGGCTACTGCTCACAGGGCGTGCTGGGCTTCTATGGCTGCAAGAATTTCGAAGTCCTTGACTGCGACCTTTACGGCTGCGGCACAGAGGGCATCGGCGTTTATTCCTGCGAAGGAATGTATTTCAAGGGAATGAAGATTCGTGACTGCTCTTACCACATCATGCACCTTAGCCAGAGCCAGGGCGTTAAGTTCGACAGCTGCCAGTTCTTCCGCAATCGCGAATTCGACCAGGTAAACATTTACGAATGCGAGAATGTTCTGTTCGAAAACTGCATTTTCGCAAACAATACCGGCAACCTGTTCAACATCCAGTGCCCTGTTGTTCTAAAGAACTGCGTCATTCTTCACGACTCTATGTTCTACGGCAACACAGATAATATCCAGTGGAATAACTGCATCACAGAAGAATACTTCCACAGCGAGCAGGCACTTGGTTAAGAGTTAAATCTCAAATTCGATCTCCTGGGAAGACAGGATGAAGTCGGAAGTAATTGATACATTGCCAGTTGTGGCAACGGCTTTGATTTCATAGGTCTTCTCTACCCCGGGCAGCAGGCCCTTAAGCGATTCGCTTGCGCGCACTCCGCCGATGGTTACATAGGCATCGCGGTAAATCGGGGCCACGCCAGTATTTGTAACTTTGACACGGCTTACAGAGCCGTCAGTCTCACAAGAAATAACTTTAAAACGGTAACCGGAGGCAAGACCTGCCTCCGTTACTCGTTTAGAGGTGAAATAACTGCCCGAGGGGGCATCGTTGCAGATAACAAAGGACATGTGGTACTTGGCAGCGGCCTGCTCCCAGGTGACGCCGTACATGCCCTTAGGGTTAAGGAAATTACGCTGATCAGCACTGCTGTAATAGCTGATCTCGCCACCACAGACGCCGGTTTTCCAACGCTCCATACCGCACCACTGCCAGCATCTCTCATTCCATCCGTCGCCCTGGGCGATATCGTGCTCCTTATGCATGAAGGAATCGTCAAAAAGGCCGAATACAAGCCCCTTGGTCCCGGAATTTTTAAACACATCGGTATATGTATCCTCTCCGGCGTCGATGCTTATCAGCCAGGGGATTTCCATTTCTGCGGACAGCTGGCTGAACAGTTCGTGCTGATATTCCTTTGTTGGGAAATTGACTCCATGCTGAACCGTAGTACCGTAGGTATGATATTCTCCCCAATGGCCGAAACCAACCTCTACAAAGGCCAGACGGGGGTCTTTGTTATATCGTGCCGCCACGTCTGAATAGAATTGCTTTACGAACCACTGCAGCTCGCTGCAACTCCAATCCGGATACCATGTAGGCCCGTCGCCACCGGGGTCCTCGGCATAAGTCTCTTGATAGCCGGGCACAGACCGGATATAATCCGGCACATAGGTGCCGCCCTTATCTCCGGAGCAATTATCCTTATTGGACGGATAGCAAAGTGGGAAGCGAACCACCATCTGATGGCCCCTGCCGGCTGCTTTTTGAAGCTTGTTGTCCAGATATGACCAGTCGTACTGAAGTTTGCCGCCGCTCTTTCCTTTTACCAGTTTGCAGGGCTGGATGTAAGAGAATTCAAGGGCGATGCACTTGCCAAAAGAACTGTTCAGCTCTGCAGCAAGGTCATTCCATAGCGTCATGCCTGTCATTGGCTGCACATGGGTAAGCTGCTTGCTTTTTAATTCAACACGCTTGAAGCCGCCAACCGGCTCTTCTTCATTTTCATTCTCTCCCCCTTTCTTTCCACAGGAAAAGAGCGCTATGGTTCCGCACATAAACAGTGCTGCGAATACTCCGGGCAATACTTTCATTGTTCTCGTTTTAACTGTTGTACAAATGTACAAAAAAATAAACCACGGTCTTTATTATTCCTGAATATTACTATATTTGTTTGTCAACATAAATAAAGTGAATCACCTTGGGGAAATAATATCGCTGGGCGTAGCCGTTTCGTGGACCATCACGGCCTGGTACGCAGACAAGGCAAGCCGAAGGGTTGGTGCCATGGTCACCAATGTTCTAAGGCTTGTTCTGGCAACCTTGTTTCTGGGGCTGCTGCTATGGATCACCATAGGGCGTCCCTACCCTATATATGCCAACCAAGAGGCCTGGTTTTGGCTTAGCCTTTCCGCGCTGGTGGGTTATGTGTTTGGCGATTATTGCCTTTTCAACAGCTACCTGTATATCGGGCCGCGTTTCGGCCAGCTTATGATGACGCTGGCTCCGCCTATGGCTGCTATTGCCGGATGGATTATGCTAAAGGAGACGCTTTCCCTGAAATCTATTTTTGCCATGGGAATAACCCTGTGCGGTATAGCCATTTCCATACTTAGCCGTGATTCCGGGAAGCATTTTAAGCTGGATCTTCCACTGAAGGGCATACTTCTAGGTATTGGTGCCGGTGTTGGACAGGGCGTGGGGCTTGTACTAAGTAAAATTGGTATGGGGCATTATTCAGAGGCTATCCCGGCCGATGCTCCCGGCCAAATGGAATGGGTGCTTCCGTTTGCATCCACCATGATAAGGGCCATCGTCGGCGGTATCGGTTTTCTGATTATTCTGAGTTTGCGTGGAGGCTTCGGCAAACTGGTTAGCGCAGTAAAAGACCCGGTATCAATAAAATACGCTTCGATTATCACACTCTTTGGTCCAGCCGTTGGCGTTTCGCTTTCACTAATGGCTGTGCGCTACGCCAATGCGGGCATCGCTTCCACCTTAATGGCTCTTACTCCGGTAATTATTTTAGTCCCCGAAGTTCTGATTAACAAGAAAAAGATTCGCCCGAAAGAAGTCATCGGCCTGGCCATAAGCATTACCGGCGTCGCCCTGTTCTTCCTGCTGTAAAGACGATAAGAGGATTGTTGAAGAAATGCTATACAGTTCCGGACAGCCCGACAAATAATTTGGTGTTGCGACAGATAATCGTTATATTTGTTAGCAACATTAATAACACAATACTATGGAAATCAAAGCAATCCGAATGTTCGACGGTGGTTTTATGAACCAGCAGTTTGCCTTCGGCGGAGAAGGCAAAGAAGGAACGGACGAACAGATCATCTACCGCAGCAGCCTTCAGAATTTTCTCATTGACACCGGCTCCGAAGTAATTCTGGTTGATACGGGTATGCCCGATGGATTCCCGGCACCCGCCAAAAAACTTGGCGCTCCGCTTTATATGGGCGAGAAATTGAAAGATTATATGGAGGCTTTTGCCGAGCTTGGATACAAGCCGGAACAGGTAACTAAGATCCTTGTCACCCACAAGCATCCTGACCACACAGGCGCCCTGCAACACTTCCCCAACGCCAAAGTCTATATTTCGCCCGAGGATGCAGATGCGATGAAGCTTCCCGAAGGCGGAAACATTATCCGCGCAGATTATAAGGAATCATACAAGAACTTTCCCCACGCACAGAAGATTGCCGATGGCATCTGGTTCATAGAGGCAAAGGGTCACACCAAGGGTAACAGCATCATTATTGCCGAGCTGGATGGTCTCTATTATATGTTCCACGGAGACGTAACCTACTGTGATGCAGCCCTTAAGGCCAATAAGCTCTCCATCGTCTTTGAGGACGTCGCTGCCGCCCGTGAAACCCTTGACCGTGTGCGCGAATTCATCAAAAACAACCCTACCGTCTATCTTTCCACTCACTGCCCCGAGGGCTACGAGAACCTTGAGATGAAACGGGTAATGACACTGTAAACAAAAGCCATCAATTATGAAGTACCCCTGTGAAAATTGCAAGCTACGTGCTGCGTATGACAAAAATCCGAAATCACTAATTGGCCGCTTCTGGCGCTGGCAAATCAACTTCTGTCCCAGTTGGCGAGGCTACTTTAAGTCTTTACCACCAGAAAAGCAGGAAGAACTGCGCAAGAAGTACAATTTCAAGAAATATCAATAATTCTTTTCCAGAAAATCGAAATCTTTGTTATTCTTAAAAGTATGAAGATGATAAGGGAATCTTTGAAGGATTATATAGAGGGCGAGGTGATTCCGTGCTATGCGGGCTTTGACAAGGCGCATAGTGAGGATCATGCCAGGATGGTCATAGACAGGGCTCTGGCAATGGGAAAGGCCTACGACATCGATGAAGAAATGCTATACACTGCCGCAGCCTGCCATGATCTTGGCCTTGCGGTAGACCGTAAGACCCATCACCTTGAAAGCGGAAAGGCGATACGCGCAAATGCCCGCCTTAAGGAATGGTTCACCAAGGAGCAGATAGAGACTATAGCACAGGCCGCAGAGGACCATCGGGCATCTGCCACCACTCCCCCACGGAGCATATACGGTGCGCTGGTTGCAGAGGCAGACAGGATGATAGAACCGATCACCATCATACGCAGGACTGTCCAGTTTGGGTTTGCACACTACCCCGATCTTGACAAGGAAGGGCACTGGCAAAGGACGCTTGAGCATCTTAATGAAAAGTACGCAGAAGGAGGTTACCTCCACCTACTGATTCCCGGCTCCCCAAACGAAAAGCCCTTGGCAGAGCTTCGTGCCATCATTCACGATACCGCCCGCCTGCGGGAAATCTTTGAGACCATCTTCCTGGAAGAAAAATAAGAAGAGAAGATAAGTACAAGCAAAAATAACAGAAAGCATCACCCTCGATTGAGAGTGATGCTATTATTCTTTTCCATCCAAGCATTTTTAAATTATTTATACACCATGTTAAAGTTTTCATGTCGAATATACTATTAATCTACAGGGCTTTTCTCTTACGGAGCTCCCGAATGGGACATCGCCCAGTTTATCATCAGCCATCTCGTTGATTAATCGTATACCAAGGCAGGCTGGTATACGTAAAATCACTATTATTAGCGATTCCACAGGCGGAAATCGCTTGGTAACTTTGCATCCAGAAAATCAAAATAGTTATCGATATGAAGCTTCTGAGCAAAATTTTCAGCAACGCCCGCAAGCCGGAGGGCTTTTGGGGACGGATGATGGTAGCCGGAATGAATGGTGGATCCCACGCTGCAATGGCCTCTTGGGGCCTGGACCTTGGAGATATCCCCGCCGATGGTGAGATCCTGGACATTGGCTGCGGTGGCGGAGCCAACCTGAAGCGCCTGATGCAGCGCAGCCCTAAAGCCAAAGTGACAGGCGTGGACTACTCCCCTGTCTCCGTAGAGAAATCACGCAGCGTCAACGCCGACGCAATTGCCAGCGGGCGCTGTAAGGTTCTGGAAGCCAGCGTAGAATCTTTGCCATTTGAAGACAACACCTTTGCAATGGTTACCGCTTTCGAGACCGTCTATTTCTGGCCTGACATCGAAAACAGTTTTGCCGAAGTTCGCAGGATCCTGGCTCCCGGCGGCCGCCTGCTCATTGTCAATGAAGAAGACGGCCTTACCTCCAACAACGAGAAATGGGAAAAGCTAATCGACGGAATGCACACCTACACTCCGGACGAGCTCAAAACCCACCTTACCGCCGCCGGCTTCAAGGACATCGCCATCCACCATAAAGACGCCAAGCACTGGCTGGCCGTTACTGCTGTGGCAAGAGATTAATCAGTTTCTGGACAGCTTCCTCCGGGAGTCTTCTGTGCTCGGCCATATCCAACATGTGTGGAGCTTTGGCGGCATAGTACGGAAGCAGACGCTTCACAAACTGGGCGTGTACCTCCGGGTCCGATGTTCCCAGATAGGCCGGCAGAAAGGCATTCCAATGAGCTTTCAGGGTTTCCGTGGTCACGTGGAAGAGATGCTCGGCCATAGCCCTTCTCATATTGTGGCACATAGTCCACATCAGGCTCAGGTCCCACTCAGGTTCTCCGTAGGCAAACTCCCCTACGTCAATCCACCAGATGTGCGCACCATTGGTGATAATATTGCCAATATGAAGGTCTCCATGGACACAGTAAGGCGTATCCAGGACGCTTTCCAAAAAGAACAGGGCGCGCCGTTTATACTCTTCCGGCACCATATCCTTTTCCAGGTAGAACTGCCTAATGCGATCCTTGTAAGAGCGTAGCCTGGTAGTATCGGCCTTGGTCTCATGAAGTTTACGGGCCTCCCTGGCAAAGGTGAAGGATATTTCCTCCAAGCGGTCCGGTTCTTCGGAAATAATACGGGCGAAAGAACGCTTTCCCGGAATGAACTCGTATTCTGCCCCAAAGCGCTCCCCGTCTGTCACAAGGCAGATGGGCTCCGGCGTAGAGATACCTAATTCAAAGACCGCGCGGGCCGTCAGGAATTCAGCCCTGGCACTATCGGCCTCGAAGCCCGGATTGTAGAGTTTAGCCAGCGTATTGCGGCTCTTGTGTTTGTAGGAAACGGCCGTTCCGCCCTCTCCGGTACGGACATACTCGTTAATGTCAATGGTTCTGTATTCACTCATAATCAAAGACTTTCCCTACAAATATAATAATTTTAAGGCAATGCACAGATATATTAAAGCAGACTCTCTGGAAGTAATGGATTGAGAAGGAAGAGGTAACCCCTCTATACTTGCTTAAATCACGCAAAAACCGTATTTTTGCCGCTCGTTAAAAAGCACCTATCAGACTCGCATTAACAACCATAAGTATATGGAAATACTTAACAAAGACAACTACGAAGCCCCCTCAATTCTCGTTGTCGAGGTCAAGAGTGAGGGCATGATTTGCGTCAGTACAGACGGCTACGGCTGGAATGACGAAGACGAATAACCTACCCATTAAAACGTAGAAAGCAATGAAACAGACAATGAATTATCTGAGCATGGCCGCCCTCGTTGTGATGGGTGCCATTCTGGCCGGTTGCGCAAAGGAAACGCCTGCTGCCGAAGAAGAGAACATCGTGACCCTTTCTGTATCCGTCGGCCTCCCCGAGGACGAAAGCACCAAGGCATTGGATATAGTAATTGCTACCGATATTCGCGGGTAAAACCCCGCAATTTTTTCAGAAAATCGCGGAATTGTTTCCGCAATTTTCTTATATTTGTACCGAAAAAGTACGGTGAATTCTAATTAGAATCTCATCGGTGTCTGAAGCAACGGCTCAATCATCCCCTCAATAATGTGGTTTTCGGCTCAAAATTTTGGAATTTGAGCCGTATTTTTCGTTTATTTGAGCCGTAAATCGAAAGTACTATCCTCGACAAGATGAAGATAGCCCACCAAGTCTTTGGAGAGCAGGTATTCCTTCCCTCCACGCTTGTTTCTTCGGGAAGCCGACTCATTGTACAGTTCCGCAAATGTGGCGGGACTGTCGAATGCCTCAATCAATTCTTTCCGTAACCCCTCTTCACAAATCAAGCGAGTCATATAGTATCCGGTGGGATGACCGTTGAAAACCAAGAGATCAGCCACGGGACCATATTCTCCTTTGACCGGGTCGGCTTGATATGCGGGTAGCAGGGAATCCAGTTTCTGCAGTGTGCCTGCTGCATTCCGATATTCTTGAAGATATAACGCTTCGAAGGATGCCCCGTAGCGAGCATACATCGCCTCC
>Ga0256405_10009739_pt1 | contig 13006 bp, 7 predicted proteins | sample RumenRJG_02DNA_FD_189096 | JGI IMG/M metagenome (GOLD analysis project Ga0256405, IMG submission 189096) | Bovine rumen microbial communities from Lethbridge, Alberta, Canada - RJG_02 | ecosystem: Host-associated > Mammals > Digestive system > Stomach > Rumen | place: Canada: Alberta | collected...
GCGGGGGGAGTGGTGCTCCACAACGAAGAGGAACTCAGGGAGTTCTTCAGAAACAACAGATGACGGGAGGTGCGAAATGGATAAAGTTATCATAGTCTGCCCCTGCTGCGGGTATAAGCTGGAGAAGGGCCCCAAGTTCTGTCCGGAGTGCGGATCGCCTCTTAAGGACGCTGCCGTCGCCGGAGAGGGGAGCACCGCTGACGTTCCTCCTGAACCGGTCAAGGTGGAAGGACCGGCACTGGGACTGTTCCGTGGACTGATGACTTCGGATGGCGGACCCCAGCCTGAGCCTCAGCCCCAGCCCGATTTCCCCAAGGGACCCGACGACAGCGGACTCAAGATGATAGTAGACTATTGCCGCAAGACCCTGGCAACAGCGGTGGGAGACGGACACGATGAGACGGTTCTGTATCTGGACGAGAAGACCGGGCAGTATCAGATCCACCGCTACGTAATGAATCCGGGTGAGCAGGGTGAGCGCCATGTGGGATTCGAAACATCATCTGATGCGTACGATGCAGTCATGAAGCACATAAAGAAGGCCAGGCTCGCAAGTTATGATGGTAAGAGGGCGGATGCCCTCTGCGGAGGAGAAGTGGTGGTGAAGTTCTTAAAGGACGATAAGATGATAAGGATATCCACATCCAACGTGCCCTACAAGCATCACAGCGACCTGGATGAGGTGGGCAGGATCCTGGGATCGTACATAGATAAGGAAAAAGAGCTGCACTAGGGTGTTTTGCGCTGATAGAAATGGTCAATGTAAACTGCTGTGTTACATTTTGCACGGGAGAATTTCTTGATACGGCCAAAGATCGGAGCTTAAGATAAGGCTGTAAAAAGGAGGTGGCCGTAATGAACGACCTTGGAAACAAGATAGCCCGCAAGAGAAAAGACATCGGGCTCACACAGATAGAATTTGCAGAAAAACTTAACGTTACCAGACAGACCGTAAGCCGCTGGGAGGCCGGGACGGTAATGCCGGATATCGACAAGATCTCGGACATTGCAGAGATCCTGGAGGTCAGTTGCGATTACCTGCTCAGAGACGACGTGACCGACGAGAAGGACAACAACCCGAAGGGAGTCAGCAGGGTCCTGGGCGCCCTTAAGGGCAAGAGAGTCAAACTGAATTTCTTTGAAGACGAGAGCGACATAGATCTGTACAACAAGGAGTGCGTGATCGAGGACTTCGAAGGAAACTGGATGAGGATCTCCTTTGAGAGCAAAAAAGGCTCCGCCGAGAAGCTGATCCCCGTGTCATCGGTGCTCTCTTTTGAAGAAGTGAAGGAGGGCTGACATGGACACTATGGGAATACTCGGATTCGTACTGGGCATATTCGGGCTCATGGCATATTGCAGCATGGGGCCACTGAAGAGAAGGATAGAGGTACTGGAATCTGCTCTCTCAAAGATGGAGGGAACCGCCTTCCATGAGAACAGAGAGTCCCTCTTCAGGATCGCGCAGGACTGCATCGGTCAGAAGGTCAAGATCGAACTGAAGGAAGATCACGAAGATGTGGACATAGTGATGTACGGCAATTCCAAGTACGGGTGCAATATCATCCTGGATGCTGACAGAGACTGGATGGCGGTGGAAGTGGACGGACCCAAGGGCAGCAAGACCAAGCTGATCCGCATGGAGTCCATCAAGAATATAACAAAAGAATGATTTAATCTGTTTTTAATCTTTCTTAAAAGATTTATTCATTTATTAAGACTAGAATCATAATTGTCAAAAGGAAATGACCGGCAGGGGCAAGGCCGGTCGGGTATTAATAAATATAGATCTTTAAGAAAGAGGTAGGATCATGGATAATTTCGAAAAAGTAGAGAGACTGGTAGAAAAAGCCAACGTATCATACAAGGATGCCAAGGAAGCTTTGGATGAAGCCAACGGCGACATGCTGGACGCCATGATAATCCTGGAGAACCGCGGTAAGGTCAAGGGTCCCGAGAAACAGGAATACGTTTCCGGCCCTGAGGAAAAGTCCGAGTACAAGGACGTGTCCCAGGCAGTGAAGGACAGCAGCAAGACCGAAAAGGGCGCAGCCTTCAAGGGCATCGGGGACTTCTTCAGAAGAGTGGGCAGGTATCTGGTGGACAATTCCCTTAAGATATCCAGAAACGGCAATCTTTTGATCAACCTTCCCCTGTGGGTGACCGCCATAATCATCCTGTTCACATGGCACATCGTGTGGATCGCCATCGTGATCTCCCTGTTCTTCGGCTTCAGATATTCAATCGAGGGCAGGAACGACTCCGGGGCAGTCAACAAGATCCTGAACCAGGCATCGGACATTGCCGGAGACGTGAAGGAAAGCTTCACATCAAGAACTGCTGAAGAGGGAGCCTCCACTGAAGAGGCCAACAAGTAGGCAGGAAGAATTGTTAGTAAGAGGTAAGGACATGGAAGCATGTATTCTGATAGTTGAAGATGAGGAGAAGCTGGCCCGGTTCGTGGAACTTGAGCTCCTCCACGAGGGTTACCGGGTGGACAAAGCCGCTGACGGCAGGACCGCCCTGGACATGGCCCTTGAGAAGGATTATGACCTGATACTTCTGGATATCATGCTTCCTGAACTCAGCGGCATGGAGGTACTGAGGAGGCTCCAGAAGTCCAAGGACACTCCGGTGATCCTCCTGACCGCAAGGGACGCTGTGATGGACAAGGTCTCCGGCCTGGACGCCGGGGCGGTGGACTACATAACCAAGCCCTTCGCCATCGAGGAGCTACTGGCCCGGATCAGGGTGGCTCTCAAGCGCTATGGCCACGGCCAGGTGACCGCCGGTCCGTCCGGCGCTTCCGGCGCAAAAGATCCCGCCCCCGCAGAATCCCATGAAGAGGGAGTGCTCCGCTGGAAGGACCTGGAGTTGAACATCCCGAGGCACAGTGTGACCTACGGAGGGCACTCCATCGACCTGACCAACCGTGAGTTCGAGATGCTCAGGATCCTTCTGGAGAACATGGACATAGTTCTCTCCAGAGACACCCTCCTGGAGAAGGTCTGCGGATACGAGTACCTTGGGGAGACCAACGTCATCGACGTTTACGTCAGGTACCTGAGGTCCAAGATAGATGAAGTTTTCGACGTGCACATGATCCAGACCGTAAGGGGAGTGGGCTACGTCATAAAATCCAACTGATTGGAAGCTGATGAGCAAGGAAAATAAAGAATTAAAACCGACAAAAAAGATGTCGTCCATAGCCAGGGAACTTCACGGACAGCTGGTCCGTAAGAAACTTGGCATTTTTTTGGGCGCTGACATACTGCTTTTCATCGGGCTGGTATTCGGATGGATGGTGGGCTCCGCCCTGACAGCCATCGGCGGGGACAGTCTGGTCCAAGGCTGGCAAGCGTTGATTGGACCTGGCACGAGCTGGAGACTGTCCTCGGAGGGAGGCCTGAAAGGCCTGTTCTATGAGGTGACCTCAGGGGATCAGGTGATCCTCCATCAGTACGTGTATCCCGCCTTCGTTATGATGGTGACAATAGTTGCGGCAGTGGCGGTACTGCAGGTCTTGGGTGTTTTGCTCTCATATTACTTCGAGCACCGGAGGATCAAGGAGACCCTGAGTCCCATAAACGAGATCGCACTGAGGGCCGACGAACTCACCAAATTGTCATTTGACGATGCGAAGTTCCACACCATCGAAAACGCCATCGAGCACATCTCGCCGGAGGAGACCACGGAACTTTCCCTGGGGGACTCGGACCTCCAGGGCATCGAGGCCGCCATGAACAACATGCTGAAAAGGATGCACAACGCCTACCTGCAGCAGGCCAGGTTCGTCAACGATGCGTCCCACGAGCTGAGGACACCCATCTCTGTGATCCAGGGCTACGCCAACATGCTGGACCGCTGGGGCAAAGAGGACGAGGCCATCCTGGACGAGTCCATCGCAGCCATAAAAAGCGAGTCCGACCACATGAACCACCTGGTGGAGCAGCTTTTGTTCCTGGCCAGGGGTGATGCGGGCCGGAACACCATGGAATTCAAGGACGTGTGCCTGAACGATGTGATCCGCGAGATCTATGAGGAGTCACTGATGATCGACGAGAACCACGTATACAGATACGTTGCCGTGGACGAGAACGTCAGGATGTCCGCCGATCCCTCCATGATAAAGCAGGCCATGAGGATCCTGGTGGACAACGCCGCAAAATACACAGCCCCGGGGGACGAGATCGTACTATCCGTGGGATACCAGGATGAAGAGGGAGGAGCACAGAAACCCTACATTCAGGTACAGGACAGTGGCATGGGAATGGCGGAAGTTGATGTGAAGCACATGTTCGAGAGGTTCTACCGGGCCGACGACACCAGAGCGGTGCAGGGCACAGGGCTGGGGCTTTCCATAGCCAAGTGGATAGTGGACAAACACAAAGGTCGTTTCGTGGTGCTTTCCAGAAAAGATATAGGCACCAGAATAAAGATAGTATTCGATAAATAGATAGGTATGTTGAGAGATGAAGAGCCTCGGGCAGATGCCCGAGGCTCGTTTCTGCAGGGTTGGAACTCCAATAACACCTAGCGGCTAGTATGCTTCCCACCGGCCAAAAGATAGGATGATATCAGGGTGGTCAGAGGAATCGCCAGGATCATTCCTATGCTGGATGCGATGCCGCTTATGACCTCGATGGAAACGTAGGCCGAGGGGAACAGCTGATAGAAGCTGAGCCCCAGAGAGTACAGATAAATTATCAGGGTGAAGCCGCTTCCCAGGAACGCCAGGATCAGCGTGTTGGTCATGGTGCCCACCATGTCGCGGCCGATGTTCATGCCGGACCTGAAGAGATCTTTGACGCCTAGAGACGGGTTGGCGGCGTGGACCTCCTCAAGAGAGGAGGAGATGCTCATGGCCACGTCCATGACTGCGCCCAGCGCGCTTATGATTATGCCCGCCACCAGGAGGCCTTTGAGCCCGATGTCGGTGCCCGACTGCCTAAGCTGAAGCAAGGGCTCCACGTCGGAGATCCTGAGGCCGTTGACCTTGGTGAGCACTTGAGCCAGGAGCCCGAAGATCATGGCCACCGCGGTGCCGGCCAGAGTGCCTAGAAAGGCGCTCAAGGTTTTGCGGTGGATGCCGCCCAGGATCGTAAAGCTTACGAAGGAAATGTAGGCGCACATCAGGAAGGTGGTCAGTATGGTGGGAGCTCCCTTGAGGAGCATGGGGATCAGTACCAGGAATAGGCAGATCACGGTGAAGACCAGGCCGATCAGAGACTTGAGACCGGTGCGGCCGCCCACCAGGATGGTAACCGCAAAAAATACCACCAGAATGATCATGACCTGCGGGATGCGGTTGTACTCATAGACAGTGGCGTTGTGATCGCCGTTTGAGTGAGTGGAGATGACCATGGTGACGCTGTCGCCCTCACTGACCGGCACGCCGTAGAGCGGTCCCACATAGTTGTAGACCAAAAGCTCTTCGCCCTGGTACCTGCCGCTCTCCACTTTGACGGTGAGCATCTGCTCGCCGCGGTAAGCGCCGTCGGAGGCGTCATCGGAATAGGTATTGTCTGAGATGACAGCAGTCACGGTGCCGCGCTCGTATTCAACGAATTCATCGGCTTCGGTGCCGGCAGAAGCGGGCTCCCTGACACTCACCAGCATGACCACGAAAATCGCCGCTGCCAGGATCAGCGCCAGTACCGTCAGTTTGTCGAATTTGATTTTTGCTTGAGAATTCAGGTTCTTCACGGTTTACCTCTTTTCTTTCAAAACAAAAGATAGCAAGTATATTTTTCTTTGTCAAGGGACGCGCAAGATGTCGAAAAAAATGTCGCAAAAAAACATCAGTTTTCTGCCCATATTTCGCAATTTTTTTGTATCGTTGCTTTTAACTTTTTGATATAATTATATGACGTAAGGGGTAAACGACTTTAACCATTTTATTGGAGGAAGACTAATGAAAAAATCTTTATGGCGAGTCATCTCTATACTTTTGTGCATAGGGATGATTTTTACTATGTCATCGCCAGGGGTAATGATGACGCAGGCCTACGCAGACGACGGATCCGTCTGGGTTGAGGTCGACGACATTGCGGCAGCAGCGGCTTCTGAAAAGCCCATTGCCATTACGATGACAAAAGACAGTAACACTTGGGTGTTGCCTACAGCCAAGTATTCAGGCACCAAGGGGCCTACGGCAGTAGTTGCCACGGTCAGCGACGGTAAGCTGATCACCAGCGGTGAGGCGTCAGAATATGGATGGACCATCACTGAGTCGGATGGAAAGTATAACATCATAAATGACGCTGGTTTATACCTATATATCACTAATGCGAATGCTGGTGTTAAGATCAATAGTAAACCGTCAGATGGAGCAAACTGGTCCGTTACGAACAACTATCTCTCTGCAGTAGCGTCCAACGTAACGCGTTATCTGGGAGTTTATACAAATAATCCGGATTGGCGTTGTTACGAGAATACCACAGGCAATATCGCCGGCCAGACCCTTAAGTTCTGGGAACTTGAGACCGGCGGTCAGGCAGAGCAGCCCACCGAATATTGGCCTTTGATTGAAGATGCCAACATATTCGATGGCGCCAAGGTAGTTATCTATCATCCAGATTCGGGCACGACTCTTTCAGCGACAGCTTCCGGATCCAAAATGCTTGGAGTTGCAACTACGTTCAATGACGATGATGAACTGGGCTTGCTGTCCTCAATGGTACAGCTAGACGTTGCTGAAGATGACGGAGTATTCACCTTCACAAATTCAGAAGGTAAATATCTCACATCCGGTGCAACAGGCAGCAGCCTCACTTTTGCAGCTCTCGGAACAAATGCGGATCTTGCAAAATGGACTCTCGAAAAGCAGACAGATGGCACATGGGTTTTGACCAATGTAGGAGCCAAGCACAATGACGCTACCCAGTATCTTGAATACTACGATGGGTTCACCACATATGGCATGAGCAACGGTGTTACAGCTGCCTACAAGTTCGAGTTCTACGGAACCAACGGTTCCGGTGAGACTCCTCAGGGACCCTTCACCGTAACAATCACGCAGGCCGAGCACGGAACCATCACGGCTTCCAAGACAGCAGACATTGCTTACAACGAAGAGATCACCATCACGATGACCCCGGACGAAGGATATGTCGCCGACAAGCTTTTCGTCAATGGCGCAGCCTTCAATCCTGTTGCCACAGACGGAGTCGTTACGGTAAAGATCACTCAGGACACCACGGTTACCGGTGAGTTCAAGGAAGACACTCCTGCACCCGAGTACAGCACCATTGCTGAAGCACTGGCAGGTGCTGCTAACACGCAGTTCACCGTCAAGGGTGTCGTCACACTGGTAGATGGCAAGAACATCTACATTCAGGACGAGACCGGCGGAATCGACCTTTACTTCAACACTGCTCCCACAGGCATCTCTCTTGGAGACACACTTATCGGAACAGGTAAAAGAGCTACCTATAAAGGTCTTCCCGAACTGTCCGGTGCAACATATGAGATGTCCGAGGGCATGACCCTCACTGCAACAGAAAGGACAATCGGCACTCTCACTGATGCAGACATTTGCACATACGTGAGCCTTAAGGGTCTTAAAGTCACAGCTGTGGATGACAATGGGGGAGCCTTCACTCAGCCAAATATCACTGTTGTAGATCCCGATGACAGCACAAAGACCATTCAAATCTACAAAGCTGTCGTTGGCAAGACGACTGAGGGCGAGTGGGAAGTAAAAGTTGACGACACAATCGACGTTACATGCGCTTTAGGCACATTTAACGGTTATCAGCTCAGAAACACCCTCGCTTCCGAGATCAAGGTCAAAGGCGAAAAGGAAGGCCTTGTTACAGATCTTGCGGATCTGGAGACTGGTGACTATGTAGTCATCTACAATCCGGGCAGCAGCCTTGCAATGAACTCTGAGACATACCGCGACTGGTATCTTATGACCAGCACAGTGACCATCGAAGAGGATAAGGTCGTTGATCCTGCTGACAATCTGGTATGGCAGGTCACCGTTAACGAAGACGGTACTTACACATTTACACAGGACAACAACCTGGCAGTAGCAGGATGGGTAAGCACCAGCAATGGCAACACATATCCCGAACTGACAAGCAATGCTGCTCAGTCCGGCGCAGATCTTTCATGGATGCTGACTTCCGCCAACGCTGAGAACAATACCTACTACATGGAGAGCAAGACCCTTTCAACAAGCAAGGGTAAACTTTACATCGAGGTATTCAACAAGAACGTAAACGGAACTCAGACACCGGTATTTTGCACATATGGAGCCGCAGCCTCCAGCCTTACAGAAGGCCCTTACGGCATGCAGTTCTACCATGTAAAGAAGAGCGCACCGCAGCCGCCCACAGGCGACACCTTCGGACTTGCCAGCACTCTTGCGACCGGCGATGAAGTAATCATCTTCAACGAAGCCAACAAGAAGGGCGTTTCGTCCACAATGTCCGGCACATATTATCTCTCAGGCAAAGAATATACGCCTGTTGACGGTGTCATCACCACTGGGGATACTGACGTTGTCTGGACAGTTACAAAGAACGACGACGGAACATACCTGTTCAAGCAGGGCGACAAGACCTTAGGAGGAGTGCAGACCACCAATGCATCCACCGGTGCGATCTACAACAACATCGATCTTACCGGAAGCTCTGCCACCAAGTGGACTATGGAAAACGCCGGAACCGGAGTATATATGTATCTCGGCGAACTTCCCAGCAACAAGGAAGGCGGACACATCTACTTTGACTGGTACGCCAGCAAGACGGCATTCAGCCTTGTAGACTACGCTAACCCGGGAACCAACACAGCCTTCATGTTCACCTTCTACAAGAAGGGCGCAGAGCCTGAGCAGGGAGACCTGGTCACAAGCCTCGATCAGTTGACTGACGGCGCAACAGTTGCCATCTACAACCAGAAACACATGACCGCCATCAGCAATATGCCTAACGGAGACTGGTACCTCAAGGCCAATCCGGTAGTCATGCAGAATGGCAAGATAACACAGTTCACCGAAGACAACGTTTGGACAGTAAAGAAGAACGATGACGGCACATACACATTCTATGCTTACGGCGACGAAAACCGCAGCATCGCAGTATGGTCCAGCACAGTAGGTGAAAAAACTTACGCAGAAATGACCGTCGATAGCGTCACATATCCTGACAACAAATGGACGCTCACACCTGCATCTACCGCAAACAGCTTCTACTTCACCAGCGCGACGGTAACTCACGATAACAAGCCCGCATATCTCAGTGCATACACCAATTACGGCATTGAGTGCTACAGGGGAACCTTTACCACAACCATCAGCGAAAACAACATGGCGCTTCAGTTCTACCTGATCAATCCCGAAGATGCCACGCCGCCTTTCGATGACGGAACATGGGACGGAATACTTACTCCGGGCGAGCAGTACGTAATCTACAACGAAACTGCTGACGCAGTTCTCGGACTGTTCAAGGAAGCCAACTACGCATACGACGCTATTCCCACGGAGTTCACCGGTACCGATCCGAACCTGGCTATCCCCGGAAACGGCGCATATGCATTCACAGTAGGCAACACAGGCCGCTACTACACCTTCAAGATAGGCGACAAGTACATGGCCTCCAACGATGAAGAGGAACTGTACCTCGAAGAACTTAAAGACGGTCAGGTTCCCGACAACGCTAAGTGGTTCCTGTGGAAGAACGGAACTGGATACGTAATCTACAACAAGGAAGCCAACTACAAGGGCTCCAACGTATGTATCGAGTACTTCTCCAGCGTATTCTCCGGATGGACCTACAAGGACAAGACAAAGGATATCTTCCTCTTCAACTTCTATAAGGTTACAGAGGATACTGACATCCATGAAGGCGTTGTTCAGGATCCCAGCGTGATCTTCGACTGCGAAGACTTCAAGTATTTTGAGCAGGATATGCCGGTAACGGTAACCTTGGACGACCTTTGCGACGACATGGAGAACCTGGCGCAGGCAACTGTGACCATCACCACCAGCGCAAATAAGACCTACGTAGTAGATCCCGAAGACATCGAATACTCTTCCGACAAGAAGGTTCTGACATTCACGCTTCTGGCTTCAGACATCGACGAACCCAATCTTGAGAACTTCACCATCTCCGTGGCAGCATCCAACGCCTATGGCATTGAATACAGCGGAGAGAAAGTGATCAGAATGGTCGACGAGCCTTTCTTCGAAGATCTGACCCCGGCTCCCAACTCTCAGACCAGAGAGGACAAGAGACCCGTTGTTTCCGCCAAGATCGGCAATGTGGGCGACAATCCCACATTCACAATGACCCTGAACGGCGAACCGGTGGAGGCAGTATTCGAGAACGGAGTGCTGAGCTACACACCGACTGAGGATATGGCAGACGGACGTATGACGGTAGACATCGTCGCAACGAGAGCCGACGGAGTTTCCGCGGAAAAGACCTGGAACTTCACAGTAGGCGTCTCCGCTTACCAACTGTACTTCGGTCAGCTCCACTCACACACCACATATTCCGATGGTTCAGGTACGCTTGAGACAGCTCTTGAATACATCGAATCGATTCCGGAGAGCGCCAACGTACAGTTCGTGGCCTTCACAGACCACTCCAACTATTTCGACGCACCCAACGCAGCCAACCCGGCAGCAGCTCTTAATGACGAGAGTCTGATGACCCCCGCCAGCAAGACTGAATGGGACACCTACAGAGAGACCATCAGAGAATTCAACAGCAAGCACACAGACGTTGAGCTTCTGGCTATCCCCGGATTCGAGATGACCTGGTCTGGCGGCCCCGGACACATCAACACCTACCACAGTGACGGACTTGTTTCCAGAAACAACGAAGAACTGAACAACAAGACGAATGACGCCGGAATGAAGCTGTACTACAGCACCTTAAACGAAGGCGATTCCATCAGCCAGTTCAACCACCCGGGCGACACCTTCGGTAACTTTACAGACTTCTCATATTGGGATGAAGAGACCGACGCTCACATCTTCCTGGTAGAGGTTGGTAACGGCGAAGGCCAGGTTGGAGCAGGTGGATACTATCCCAGCTATGAGCAGTACACACTGGCTCTGGACAACGGCTGGCACGTGGCACCCACCAACAACCAGGACAACCACAAAGGACGTTGGGGCAACGCCAACGACGCAAGAGACGTAATCCTCACCAACGACTTCTCTGAGCAGGGCATCTACGATGCGATCCGCGCTCTCAGAGTTTACGCAACTGAGGACAAGAACCTGCAGATCAGCTACACCGTAAACGGCGAGCCCATGGGAACCATCTTCTCCGAAGAAAACAAGCCGGAGACCCTGAACTTCGAGGTCACCCTGTTCGATCCCAACGACTACGATCTGATCTCCAAGGTAGAACTGGTCGCCAATGGCGGCAAAGTCGTCCACACCTGGAACGATGCGGAAGCACTTGCTGAAGGCATGCTCACCGCAGAACTTACTCCCACCTACACCTACTACTTCGTAAGAGTCACCCAGGAAGACGGCGACCTTGCAGTCACCGCACCTGTCTGGGTAGGCAACAACATCGCAGTCGGTATCGACAGTGTATCTGTTGCTCCGGAATATCCGCTGGTCAACCAGCAGATGACCCTCACCACCAAGCTGTTCAACAACGAGGATGCAGCTGTAACAGTCAAGTCCCTCGCTTACACAGTTGACGGCAGCCAGGTCATCGGAACAGATTCGACAGGATACACCATCAACGCCAACGGCACAGTTGATGTTCCGTTCAATTACACACCGACTGTAGCCAAGAGAATGACAGTCACCGTAACTGCAGTTATCACAGTGGACGGAAAAGACCTGACCTACAGCAAGGACGTGACATTCTCCGTACGTGAGAACGATGGAGACCTTCCCGTAACCGACATCGATGTTGTCAACTCCCAGACCGAAGCCGGTTACGAATACGCCATCGAGGGTATCGTAACATCCAATGCTTCAGGATATGATAAGGACACCGCATTCTTCGACTGCATCTACGTTCAGGATGCTACCGGCGGCATCTGCTGCTTCCCCGTTTCCGGAGAATACAAGATCGGTGACAAGGTCCACATCGAAGGATACACAGACGACTATCAGGGCGAGCCTGAACTTCAGGTAGAGTCCATCGAGGTCATCGGAACCGGCGAGATCACACCTACAGAGGTCAGTGCAGAGATGATCAACAACCGGTCCGTGCTTGGTTCACTGGTAACAGTTAAGGGTACAGTTCAGAGCTTCGAAGTGGTCAACGGCCTGATCCAGACCATCATGGTCGAGGACAGCAAGGGCGACATTGCAAGAGTATTCATCGACGGATACATCACTACCCAGAATGAAGTTAAGAACTGCGAAGTTGGCGCTGAGATCACCGTAACAGGTATCTCCTCCTACGATGACACATTCAACGCACCTGAGGGACCCTTCCCCAGGATCCGTATCAGAAACAGAGCTGACATCGTCTGCAAGGTTGAAGAACCCACAGTAAACATCACCGTTTCAAAGATTTGGGATACTGTGGATATGGAAGCCCCGCAGGGTGTGACCGTAACATTCGGACTCAACGCTAACGGCATTGATACCGGATATACCGTCAGCCTCGATGGTGTAAAAGATTCCACAAATAGCAATCCCGTAGTTTCAGAGACAGCTCCTTGGGAAGCAACCTTCGCCGGACTTGACAAATTCGATTCAAACGGCAACGAGATCGTCTACTCAGTAAGAGAGATCGGCAGTGTTCCAGGATTCACCACAAGCTATCCCAACGGTCAGAACTACGCACTGAATGGCGAAGCGATCACCAATACTCAGGAGATCACAAGCGTCACCGTATCCAAGGCATGGGTCAACGCTGACGGAACCACCACAGCACCTGAGGGCGCAGCGGTCAAGTTCACACTCTATGCTGACGGAGAGGACACTGGCTTCGCCGTAACTCTTACAGGACAGGAAGACGGCAATCCGATCATGCAGGGTGGTCAGGAGCATGAGCCCTGGACTGCAGTATTC
>Ga0256405_10009740_pt1 | contig 13005 bp, 22 predicted proteins | sample RumenRJG_02DNA_FD_189096 | JGI IMG/M metagenome (GOLD analysis project Ga0256405, IMG submission 189096) | Bovine rumen microbial communities from Lethbridge, Alberta, Canada - RJG_02 | ecosystem: Host-associated > Mammals > Digestive system > Stomach > Rumen | place: Canada: Alberta...
CTATCCTCTATCTGAAGGAGGTGCAGAAATGGAACTAATCACGGCCAGGGAAATCATCACCGGACTGATCACGCTGGCGATGTACGAGTTTTTCTTCCGGCCCCTTATATTCAAAACCGGCATCAAACGCAGCAACAAGAAGGAAATAGGAAAGGGTACCGAAAATAAGAGAAAAAGACTTCAAAACACCGGAGAGTGAAAACTCCGATGTGAACTCGGTTGAAGCAAAGACATAGACAGAGACAGCAAAAATCAAAAGGCAGATGTAGAACTGCCGAACGATAACCCGCTTGCTGAATCCTCTTCTGCGGGGAATATGCTCCACCGGGTTAAAGGCTGACCGAATAAGGAAAAGCACAATCAACCAGACGACATTTGTGATTAAACCATTAGCGATTGAATTCAAATCCATAGAACACCTCGCCCCGGCTTCGGCCGGGGCTTTTTCTGTTTAGTGATAAATCACTAATTAGCCATCAAATTTGATACAGGCCGGAAGCGGCCAGACCGCGGACCGCAGCCAGGGCGGCAGCTCTGCCCTCATCATTCATGCTGCGGTATTCGTCGAGAAGCTCCTGCTCTTCTGGAACCAGAGAAGCGGAAGAACTCTCTCCGTATTTCCCATACATCTCACTCAGAGAAACGCCGAAAATCTTCGCAGCGGCGAAAAGTGTTTCGATGTCAACGGAATTGTTTCCCATCTCCCAATTAGAGACAGCCGTATTCCTGACACCAAGCTGATCGGCGAGTTCTTTCTGTGTGAGCCCTGCCCGCTTTCGATAGAACAGCATATTCTTCGCGATCTCGTCTCTCAGATTACCCATTTTTGAATACCTCATTTCAGAAGATCTGAAGAGAATATAACACCGACACCGGGAAGAATCAAGAATAAATTCCAGAAATTCTGAAAAATATTATTGACAATTCAGAATCACTGGATTATATTATCATCGAACTCCAGAAAAACTGGAATTCAGGAGGTGAAAAGAATGCTCGGAGAAAGAATCAGACAGTACATCGTAGAAAGTGGGATGAAGATCGGCGCCGTCGCTGAGCGGGCAGAGATCCCGATGAACACGTTCTCGGCGATGATAAACGGAAAGCGCAGAATCACGGCGGAGGAATACTTCTCGATCTGCGCTGCCCTGGGCCTGCCTCTCGAATACTTTGCAGCCTGAAGAGAGACGGCCGTGCCGTGATACAATCCCGGCACCATACGAAAAGTCCTTGACTTTTCGTAATGAACCATCAGAGAGAAGAATCAGTATGGAACGCATTAATGATCCTTGTTACGTACAAGGCTACACCGCGGCAATTCAAGACGCCATCGAGGTCGTCGAGTACATTCAGAAGGATCTGAAATGCCACGGGCGAAAGCAGAACGCGAAAACCTATACCGGCATTCTGAAATGTATGCTCAAAGGGCGGGTTCTGCTGAGAGAATCATCCACAGCGTTTGTGCGGTGCAGCGATCATGCCAAAGACGGCTTTGAGATCTGGGACAGCCGATACAACAACATGAGCAAAGAGAGAGCCGCGGCTGTGATCGCTGCCCTATGCGGTGATGTGAAGCCGAAAAGAAGGGAGGAAGACGATGAAGACGATGAAGACGATGAAGACGATGAAGACGGACGAACTGATTAAGACGCTGAGATACTGCGCAGACTCAAAAGGACCATGCAGCGAGTGCCCTGGGTGGACGGGAAAGTATGATGACGACTGTATGGTTTCCCACATTCGCCAGGCTGCCGATCTGGTCGAGAAGCTGACGGAAGAGAACGCCGAGCTCCGGCGCGACAGCGAAGCGCTATATGCGGACTTGGACGTCGGAACCGTGGCGATGGAGAGGAGAGGCGAAGCGAATGGATGATTTCATTCAGATCGGCGTGATCTCCGCCAGGGCGCCGGACGGATCCGCGCTGCCATCGGTGCCGATCTACACAAAACGGACGCCGGAGGCGGAGCGGGCCGAAGAAGCAGCGCTCCGGCCGGTGGCGCGGATCTTCGCCGAAAAGATGTCGGAGTACATCAAAGAGGCAGGAAAAATCGAGCCGGGGCTCCGGCTCTGAAATGGAGGAAATGATATGAAACTCAAAGCAATCGGGGCGATCACGAGCAAGGCAAAGCAGCTGATCCTCCTGGATGAAGGCGACAGCCAGTGGGTCGGGGACGGATACGCGTTTTACCTGCTGCCGGAGAGCCTCGGCCAGATCACACCGGCCACCGCCTGCGCGATCTTCGACATCCCGGAGGAAAAGGCGGCAGACTGGCGGATTAAACGGCAGGACATGCCGGAAGCCTTTGACACCACGGACGAAGGATCCGGAGAGGAGATCGTGGTGTATGACACCTATCGCCGGATCATGTGGAACGGATACGATTTGCTTCCGGCTACGTCGGGATACGGGAAAACCTACTTCATCCAGGCGAAATACATGAAGCCGCTGACAGATGCGGATCCGGTCCTGGCGCTCCGGTACACCGAGAAAGGGACGCCGTACTTTGTGGCGAAGGCGGGCATGTTCGCGGAAGCAATCATCATGCCGATGAAAACGTCTCCTGAGCTGGCGGACTGGATGACGGGAACGGTTAACGGAATAGCGAATGCCAGGTACTACGATCAGCACGAGGTCGGGACCGACGAAGACGATGGCGATCTGTAATTCATGCGACGACATGCGCCCGGAGGCATGGCCGAAGGGAGCGATCGCGGCCCGGTGTATGTGCCTGCTCCCGCCGAAAGGGACCATTCAGCACTACGGCCGGACGATGGCAGTGTTCAACCTGGGCGAGGTCGGCGCGATCCAGACGCCGGCATGGTGCCCAAAAAATAAGAAGGAGGAAACAAAAGATGAAAAGACAGAAACAGGAAACCATGCTTGACCGGCTGAGAAGGGAACACCCGGAAGAGATCGGGGATCAGTTCCCGGGCGGCACAAGGCTGTGCCCGGAGGATCTCGGATATGAGCCGAAAACGGTCTGCGAATACTTCCGGGAGCAGGCCACGAAAGGGAAGCAGCTCAACAAGGCGATCTGCCTGAAGTGCTGGGACCGCCCGTTCCAGGAAGATGTCCAGGAAAAGTAAGTGCCGCGCACCGGCAGGAACCGGATACGCGGCAAAAGTAGAAGGAAATTAAATTGACACAAGGAGATTATAAAACATGTTGGACCAAAATGCAATGAGTATTGTTCCGGTCTACGCAAAGACCGAAGTGCCGCACAGAGAGGAAGTGCAGACGGGCATGTGGACAAGAATTATAAACCGCGCATCGGAGCGAATCCGCGTCGGCTTCCGCAGAAAATGGGGAATCCTCATCATCGGAGCGGCGCTGTTCACGATCTATACGGTGATACTCAGCGCCAGCGTGGCACACCGGACGGAAGCCAGAGTCCGGCAGGAGATGGCGGGCGAGGCTGCAGCTGCTGTAGAGCAGTACAAGGCAGAGCAGGACAAGAAGGAAAAGGATGCAGAAGAGGAACAGAAAAAAGCAGGATTCCTTACAGGAGAGGCGAGTCAACAGAACTATATAAACATGCTCGCGGGAACGCTTTCTGAACACGTGGCAAGCCTGAGAATGGAGCGGGGTGTCACGGCGGCGGGAGCCGAAACATATGCATGGGTAGATCTGGCGAGGTTTGCTTCGGGACTTTACGGATCAACGCTTGAGGAAGTTCTTTCGGACCCAAAACAGATTGAGGGATATATCAAGGGACATGCAACGAGACCGGAGGACGATGAGATCGGTCTGAGAGTTGCGACGAATTACGTCATGAAGAAGTTCCCAACCGGGTACAACATGAACATGATGTTTGCAAGGATCATGGCAGACGGATCTGTTGAGGCAAGGGATCAGTACGATACCGGGCCGGACACCAGATACTTCGCAATCGGAAAGTGAGGTATCAGGGATGAGCGAATTCAGAGACGAGGCCCTGAAGAAACTCCGCGAGGGAGCGAAGAATGTGAAGGGCCAGAAAGAGACAGCCATGAAGGAAGCGGTCCGGGCGACGCTGGAAACCTTCTGCACACAGGATGAGGAATTCGCACAGGCCGTGGTACAGGGCGGGAGCTTCTCCGACTGCATGACCACAGTGGCCAAAGGCGTCGGCGGACACATCTCGGACCTCGAGGCCTACAAGAAGGCGGTACAGTTCTATTTCCCGGGAGCGGAGATCCGGATGCAGATGACCATTGATCTGATCGGCGCCGCAGCGGCCAAAGAGCCGGAACCGTACACACCGAAGCACGCCAGCACTGCGAAGCAGGAGAACATCGTCCTGGACTTCACGGAATTTCTGTGAGGTGAGCGGACGTGAGACCGAAGTGCAACCTCACGGAGGAAGAGCGGAACAGGATCCTGCCGAAAATCGACAGCTGGATGTCGAATGAAGAGGAAGAAGAACTCCGGGAGCGGATGCCGAAATACCTATTCTACTGGTACGACAACGGAAGGCGGCATACCTATTGCTCCGGCTGCGGGGCACGGAACCGAGGCACCCTGGGAAAGATCACGCACGGGCAGAAAGTGTGCTGCGTGGTCTGTGGGCGTGAGATGAAGGCGGCGGCAACCGGACGGTATCGGTACGACATGAAGAGCCTGGCCGAATGGACGAAGGCAGCTTTCCTGCGGGTCGATGAGGAGGGAAACCTCCTCATCATGACCGCAAACGTGCTGTGGTACTACAATCAGGACAATCTGCGGGGCGACCTGCAGCTTGAAACAAAAGCAAAGTATTATCTTGCACCTGGGAAAGTCCAGATGTGGGACAGGGGCGAAGAGTACCTCGGGAACGGGAAATGGAGGCCGTATGCGAGGCCGGCAAAGACCGTGGGGGAAGGCTTCGCGGACGGGTACTTATACGGATACCAGGAAGTCAACGGAACCTATCACGTCATCGGTCTGGAAAAGCTGGAAGAGTCAAACTTCCGGTACAGCGCGGCGGAGATCTTCTTCGACCGGCTTGGGCTTACCCTGGAAGAGGGGCGGGTTCGGTGGCTGATCAGCTATCTTGCGCAATACGCCGTTCGGCCACAGCTCGAAATGGCCGTAAAGGTCGGAATGAGAGAGGCGGCGGCAGAGCTGGTGGAGCAGGGCAGGGTCAACAGCCGGTTCCTGGACTGGAAGGCCACGACGACAGCGGGATTCCTGCGGATGGGGAAAGCGGATGCAACCGCATTCCTGCGGGCGGGGATGGACCTGAAGGAACTGAGATTCTACCACAGCGAGTGCAGACAACAGATGAGCATGGCGGAGTACATCGATTTCCGGAAGAAATACCGGGGCGAGTACGAAGCGCGGCTGCTGATCAGCGCGGCGAAAACTGTGGGCGCCACACTCCGGCAGGCCATGAACTACGTCGAGAAGACGGGAAATCTGAGGCTTTGGAAGGATTATCTGGACATGGCTGACCGGCTGAATTATGACCTGACGGACCGGACGGTGGCCATGCCGAAGAATCTGCGGGAGCGGCACGACGCGGCGGTGGCGACGATCGACTATCAGAAAACGGAGGCCAAAGAGAAGGCCTACCGGGAGCGGCTGGAAAAGCTCAGGAAGAAATACGAGTTCACGATGGACGGGCTGCGGATCGTGGTTCCGGAGAAGGTCCTGGACATCGTGAAAGAAGGGAAAACCCTGCACCACTGCGTCGGAGGCTACGCCGGACGGCACGCGGACGGGAGCACCTGCATTCTGTTCATCCGACATGAGCGGAGACCGGAACGGAGCTTCCTGACACTGGAACTGGACGAAAAGGCGCTCAGAATCCGGCAGCTGCACGGGTACCAGAACGAGGGATACAGCAGTAAGGCAGTACCGCCGTCGGTCCGGTATCGGGGATTTCTCGACACCTGGCTCGGATGGGTGAAGGCCGGAAGCAGACGAAACAGAAAAGGACAGGCAATTTTGCCGGAGAGGACGAAAACAGCATGAATGAACTGAAAGAGAAACGGACGCCGGAACAGATCGGCGCTGAGATCCGGATGTATGTGAATACGGGCCGATGGATTACGACGCTCTGCGCCATCGAAATCGGCCGCAGGCTGGTCGAGGCAAAGGAACTGCTGCCGCATGGGGAGTGGCTTCCGTGGCTCAAAAGAGAAACGGAGTTTTCGGAAAGAAGCGCACAAGATTACATGCGCGTCTTCAAGGACTATTCCGCCTCACAACTCGGCATGTTTGGACCGGAAACAAATACGCAGACGTTTGCGGATTTGCCATTTTCAAAGGCTTTGGCCCTTCTTTCGGTGCCAGAAAGTGAGCGGGAAGAATTCGCGAAAGAGGTCGACGCGGAGCATATTTCAGTCCAAAATCTCAAGAAGGCGATCAAAGAACGGGAAGCACAGGTCGAAGCGCTGAAAAAGGACATCGAGGGCGAGCGGAACCGCGGCGATGACGCTATCCGGGCACAGAAGGAGGCCGAGGACCTGCTGAAAACGCAGGATCAGATGCTTGTCGAGGCAAAGGCACAGATTGCGGAGCTGGCCAAGCTCAACAAAGAGCTCGAAAACCGGCCGCATGAGGTGGCCGTGGAGACGGTCCGGGACGAAGAGGCCATCGCCGCAGCGGCGAAGGAAGCCAGGGAGAAGGCCGAGGCCAAGGCGGTGAAGCAGGCGAACAAGCTCAACCGGGAGCACGACAAGACCCTGAAGGAACTGCACGAAAAACTTGAAGCTCTCAAAAAAGAGCGGGACATGCTGGTGAAGGAGGCAGAGACCACCGGAAGCGACGCGGACACGAAAATCGCCGCAGCGGAAGCCGAGGCGGCGCGGATCCGCGCCGAGCTGGAAGAAGCACAGAAAAAACTGAAGGCGTCCAGCGCGGACGTGGCCAAGTTCGGCGTCTGGTTTACGCAGGTTCAGAACGACTTCAACCGGATGATGGAAGCTCTGCGCGAAGTAAACGAGCGGGATCCGGAAACCGGGGAGAAGCTGAAGAGAGGAGCGGTCACGCTCCTGAAGAACCAGGTGGCGAGGCTGGAACCGGAGGAGGAATGAGCATGGGATTCTACGTCAATTTGGAGATGCCGAAGGATTGCCCGATGTGCCCCTTCGCGCATTATGACATGTTCAACACTTTCTGTGGATGTGACATCACCAGAGGGAAACGATGGGCGGTGAAAAATGACAAGGACTACGCCGAGTCATCCACAAGACCGGATTGGTGCCCTCTCATCGAAGTCCCTGAACCGCATGGGGATCTGATCGACGCGGACAAATTGAAAGAAACTCTTGATTATTACATCAGCGAAGCTGGATGGAGCGACGAAATCAATAAGGCTCTCAGTTGGGTGAAAGATGAATTTATCGACTCGGAGCAGGCCGTCATCTCTGCGAGTGAGGAGGGCTGAGTGATGGAAGATATAAAATATGGGGCATGGCTATGGACTGTTACGCCTCTGAATTATTATCTGGCACGGAATCCAAATAATTTAGCCATCTACAAGCCAAAAGAAACGGAGGAAGACAATATGGAAGAGCTTAAACCATGCCCGTTCTGCGGGAGCGATGTCGAAATAGTGAGCGCGGACGAAATAACAGGAGCTGAACATCCATTCGACAAAGGAGCTGATATATCGTTCTGGTTTAAGTGCTACGGATGCGATACCGATATCTTCCACGATGAGCCGTATGCCAATATTGATGAGTTGTTACAACGTAGTATCAAGTGGTGGAACAGGAGGGCTGAGTGATGGACGACAGCTGGAAGACCTGTGACAACTGCGCACAGTGGATTTGCTACTACTGCGAAGACAAGAAGCTATGGAAGCCGATTCCATGCCCGCACTGCGGCGGGCCGCTGTCGGAACTGAGAAAATATCGATACGGCGGCGGACCGATCGGGGAACTGGCCAGGTATCACGGACAATGGTACCGTCATTGCTACAGCTGCCACGCGGAATTCTTTGAGGAGGAATGAAAATGTGCAAAAGGGACTGTGTTTATGCCGGAACACAGAACATTCAGTTCGGCTCCGGGGAGCACTGCTGCGATTATGTGATAGCGGAGCTGGGAACCGAGAGTGAACATAAGACAAGACTCGGCCAGCTGGTCAAAAAGTTCAAGCTGCCGTCGACGCATCGGAAAATCAGGCTGCTCATGATGGGGGAGAACTGCCCGTTCTATGACCCGCTGTCCGGCAGAAAGAAACCGATCCGGAGGCAAAGCCAGATCCTCCCCAGGAAGCCGAGAGAAGCGAAGGAATACACCGCGCCGGCAGATGAGGACAGGCTCATGGAGCTATACAAAGAAGGACTGTCGGACAGGAATGTTGCCGAAACGCTGGGCTTGAAGGAATTTCAGGTGCTCAGATGGAGACAGGAGCGGGACCTTCCGTCAAACTATTCGCTTCACCGCCTGGACAAGAACCGGGCCCGCGAATTGTATGAGGAGGGAAAATCGGACAGGGAGATCGCGGAAATCCTTGGAGTCGCACCGAATACGATCTGCCACTGGAGAAAAACGGAGAAACTGAAGGCGAAAAGGCAATATGCAAAAGTGAATTATGATCGGCTCCGGGAGCTTTACGATCAGGGCCTGAATGATACGCAGATCTACAGGATCACCGGGACCAGCAAAGACGCGGTCAGTAAATGGAGGAAAAGCACCGGCCTGAAATCGAACTGGAAAGGAACAAAATAATAACAGCGGATTAAGCTCGGACAGAGATCCGGCATCCGCTGCGGATTCTGAATCCGGGGCAGGAGGGTGACTTCCTGCTTCGGCTTGAGAACCCGATGCACCTTGATTATTTCAGAGAACCTTTAAGAAACGCCTCGCACGCGCATACGCGCGCACGCGTTTCTTTCGAGACCTTTTAGCGGCTAAGATAACGACCATCTTCAAAATACAGGAGCGGGAGGATATGAGACGACTGATGGAATACAAGATCATCTCCGGGAGGACTGTCGAGACCAGGCGAAGCTGGCTCTCGATCGGGCCGACCTATAAGAAGCCGAGAGGAACCCGAAAGGCGGGGGCCTCGTCCCTGAAGAAGATCGCCGCCAATGAGAGGGAGCGGATCAAGCAGCTCGCACGCCTGATCAACTGCAACTTCGGAGCGGGAGACGGCTTCGTCACCATGAAGTATGACGATGCTCACTATCCGAGTGATCTGAGCTATGAGACAGCGGATGCGATCCTCGTGAAGTTCCTCCGGAAGCTCCGCAGGGAATACCGGAAGGAGAGCGGAAAGGCTTTGCCGGAAGTCTCGATCACGGCGAACTGGAGCCCGCACCGTCAGGCACCGGCCCGGCTGCATGAGCATCTTGTCATCCCGTCCGATGCTGTGGAGCTGGCCCGAAAGCTCTGGCCGGAGTTCGGAGGACCGGGAACCGTGATCGTGAAGGATTTGAACGACGAGGGAGACTATACCAAGATCGCCGCATATATGATCGCGAACGTGAAGGGACGGCCGGCCGGTGAGAACACGTATCACTGCTCGCGAGGGATGGCCCGGCCGATCTACACCGAACCCGTTCCCGTGGATGACGTGGAAGATCTCCAACCGGACTATGGCTCGATCTTGAAGGACATCGAGGAGACCAAGGACGAAGATGATCGTGTGATCGGGAAGTATCAGCGCTGTGTGTGGAAGAATCCGCCGAAGGTGAGAGGCGGGCAAATCATCCTGCCGAAGAGAGGGAGGCGAACAGCATGAAAAGAGCGAGGGATCCGTGGTGGCCATCAGTCCAGAACATTCTCCGGAACTATCCGGCAATGAAGCGGGAGGTCGAAGAACTGCACCGCGCAACCGTGACACCTCGCTACAACTCGACCGGCGGGGGATCCGGCCCGGGAAGATCAACCGAGCAGACCGCACTCCGGGAACTGGATCCGGCCAGGCAGCGACAGCTCGACGCGGTATCGAAGGCGATCCGGATCACGGCCAGGTCGAAGGACGGCGCCGGACACTGGAGGAATGAGATCATCCGCCTCGTGTACTTCCGACAGTCTCACAACCTGCACGGAGCGGCTCAGAAGTGTTACGTCTCTTTCCGGACGGCCCAGCGGTGGCAGCGGGATTTCTTCGACATCGTGGAGCGGGAGCTCGGCCTGAAATGAAATGGCGCCAAAGCATCTGCAAACCGGAATATCATGATACCATCGGAGAATCATGAAAGACTTCACTGACAGATTTTACAACCGGCCCGCGTGGATGGCGTGCCGGTCCTCGTTCATCCGGAAGCGCCAGGCGATCGACGGCGGACTGTGTCAGCGCTGCGGCCAGCGCCTCGGGTACATCGTCCACCACAAGATCGAGCTGACGCCGGAGAACATCCACGACCCGAAGATCGCCCTCAATCATGACCTGCTCGAGTACGTCTGCCTCGAATGTCACAACAAAGAGCACGGCGTCTTCCAGCCGGCAGACCGTCGCGTCCTGTTCGACGACGACGGAAACGTGATCGACGTGATCGATCGTGATCGCAGACCTCCCCCCGGTCGATGACCTCGGCCGGGCTCTCTCTGTACCGCAGCCCCCAGCCTCGAAGAATACGCGGGCCGCGCACGAGACCCCCCTGCCGAAAAGGGAGAGGCAACAAGAAAACCGTGCGCACGTCACGCGCATGTGCGCATGAGCTGAACAGGTGATTAAACATGCCGAAAGCAGCCAGGGAGAAAACCAAAGAAGAGCGGATCCGCGGAGAGAAGAACCGACTGACGAAACTCTTCCGGGAACTTCCGGAGAAGAAGAAAAAGCTGACCGTCGGACTGATCGAGAGAGCCGCCTTCATGCGCGTCGAGCTGGAGGACCTGGAGCTCGACCTGAAGGAAAACGGCTGGACGGAGTCCTTCCAGCAATCGAAGAACCTCGAACCGTACGACCGGGCCCGTCCGCAGGGCCAGACCTACAACACCATGAACACGTCGTACCAGAAGATCATGAAACAGCTGCACGACATGCTCCCGCAGGAGCAGACGCAGAAGGCCCAGGACGACGGCTTCGAGGCTTTTGTGATCGGACGTGATGGAGAGTGACCTTCCGACAGTATCCGCCGTCGTATAACCCGATCCTCGAGTACTGGGCGAAGATCGAGAGCGGAGAGGAGCCGGCCTGCGCAAAGATCCGGAAGCTGTACGCGCACCTGGTGGACAAGATCCGGAATCCGGGCGAGTATCACTACAGCCCGGCAAGGGCAAACCACATCATCGAATTTGCCGAGAACTACTGCCGGCACTCGAAGGGAAAGTACGGCGGCCAGATGGTCCGCCTCGAGCTCTGGGAGAAGGCGCTGCTCGCGGCCGCCTTCGGCTTCGTCGATGACGACGGCCTCCGACAGTATCAGGTCGTCCTCCTGATCGTCGCCAAAAAGAACGGGAAGAGCCTGATCGCTTCCATCGTCGGGAACTACATGCTCACGGCAGACGGTGAGGCAGGCCCGGAAGTCTACGCTGTGGCCACGAAGCGGGACCAGGCGAAAATCATCTGGAACGAAGCGAAGCGGATGATCAAGAAATCGCCGAGCCTCTCGAAGCGGATCCGGCCCCTCGTCGGGGAGCTGGCCTTCGACGAGAACGACGGAACCTTCAAGCCACTCGCCAGCGACAGCAACAGCCTCGACGGCCTGAATGTTCACTGCGCTCTGATGGACGAGATCCACCAATGGCAGAACGGCCGGGCGCTGTATGACATCATCGCCGACGGCGTGACGGCCAGAGAACAGCCGATGATTTTCATGACCTCGACCGCCGGCGTCATCCGTGAGGACATTTACGACTTCAAGTACGACGAGGCCGAGAACGTGATCAACGGCTGGAACGATCCGGAAGGATACCACGACGAGCGGTTCCTGCCGGTCGTCTATGAGCTGGACAAGCGCGAAGAGTGGACTGATCCGAAATGCTGGAAGAAGGCGAACCCGGGCCTCGGAACGATCAAGAACATCCGGACGCTCGCCGAGAAGGTGGAACGGGCGAAGGCGAACCCGGACCTCGTGAAGAACCTCGTCTGCAAAGAGTTCAACATCCGCGAGACGACCTCCGAGTCCTGGCTGACCTTCGAGGAACTGAACAACACGGACACCTTCCGGCTCGACTTCGAGGCGAAGCGGATGATCTGGACACACGACGGAGAGGAGCGGATCCTCTCGTATCCGCGCTACGGCATCGGCGGCGCCGACCTCTCGCAGACGACGGACCTCACCTGCGCGACGGTGCTCTTCGCGGTACCGGAGGCGCCGGGCTACCTCTTCCGCCTGTCGATGTACTTCCTGCCCTCTGAAGTCCTGGACAAGCACGTCCGGGAAGATCACGTCCCGTATGATAAATGGCTCGACCGCGACCTTCTGACGGTCTGCGAGGGCGGCAAGGTACACAAGGACGCCGTGACGGACTGGTTCCGGAAAGTCCGGGAGGATCTGGACATATACGTCCTGTGGTGCGGGTATGACTCCTGGAGCGCTCAGTATTGGGTCGAGGACATGAAGATGCTTCTCGGCGGCGAGTCGATGATCGCCGTCCACCAGGGGAAGAAAACGCTGTCGAACCCGATGGGCGTGATGGGATCGGAGATCCGGGCGAAGCGGATCGTCTACAACAACAACCCGATCGACAAGTGGTGCCTCGCGAACACAGCGATCGAGCAGGACAAAAACGGCAATATCCAGCCGCACAAGACCACAAGAGCGACGAAGCGCATCGACGGCACGGCGGCCATGCTGGACGCCTTCGTCGTATTCACCGATAAACAAAACGATTACATGAACCTGATCTGATCTGAGGGGTGATATTTTGGGACTGTTTGAGAAGATTTTCGGGGGAGGTTCCCGGAATCCGGCAATCAAGGGATACTTCGAGACCCTGACTGCATACAATCCGGTTTTTTATACACGATCCGGCGGAATATACGAAGCGATGGAGACGAGGGCTGCGATCCACGCGATCGCGACGCACTGCTCCAAGCTGAAGCCGCATGTCAACGGACCGCAGAGCGCCAGACTCGACCGACGCCTTCAGCTGCAAATGAACCCGTGGCAGAATACACAGCAGTTTTTATACCGGGC
>Ga0256405_10009741_pt1 | contig 13004 bp, 8 predicted proteins | sample RumenRJG_02DNA_FD_189096 | JGI IMG/M metagenome (GOLD analysis project Ga0256405, IMG submission 189096) | Bovine rumen microbial communities from Lethbridge, Alberta, Canada - RJG_02 | ecosystem: Host-associated > Mammals > Digestive system > Stomach > Rumen | place: Canada: Alberta | collected...
GGAAGAGCAAGTGTCTACTAAATGGGGTACACCATAGAGTTAGAAGTGTCTACTTCAGTGGGTACACTTTGAAAATGGTGTCCACTTTTAAGGGGACAGTTCAGACAGTTCATGTTACTCGCCATAGACGCAGCGGACGGGGTACCCGCTCATGCGATCGTTGTTATAGGCCGAAGCGACGGACCCTGAATCGAAGTACAGGCCGTAGGCGCGCGTACTGGAGCTCGCCGTAGACGACCAGTAGTAGCCGTACGAGCCGCCATAGAGGAACGAGCCACGGCCGTAGACGCCGGCGAGCAGGAAGTTCGGGGTGGTACCAGGGCCAGCGTTGTTGTAGAATGTAGCTGCGCTTTCGTAATAATTGCTCTCTAGGTTAGCCCCATATGCGGTAGCAAGGGCATACCAGTCACCAGTTTTCCAGTTGTTGCTAGTTTGAGCATTTGCGTTACTAGTAGTAGAAGTTGGTAGTCTCCAGCCTTTGGGGCAGATGGAGTAAGCAGCATTGTAACCATTTGTAGATACGGCATTACCACTACTATCTTTACCACCTGCGGTAGCAGCTAGCCAGGAATAGTAGGAGTAGCAGCCTGATCCAGTACAAGTACTGGTGGTATTACCACTGTTGTATACGGAGGCTGTAGTATCACTTGAGAAGCCGCTAGTAGATGAGGCGGGGAGAGTATAATAGTTATCTGACGGGACATTGGAATCACTGGCGTTTAAGGTAGTGCCACCAGCGAGGTTGAGGTTGGTCGTCATCCAATACTTGCCGTCGGCGAGCTTGGCGACGGTGTATTGCTGGCCATCACGGGCGTCGGGGAGAGTGGTAGTATCGCCAGTGTTTGGCATAAGTGTGGCGAGATCAGAGCTGGTGACGGATTGCATGGTCTTGGGCTCCTCAATCACCCACGGGTCAGTCGCCGTACCAGAGCCGCTGGAGACTTCGGTGCCTTCCTTCAGGGAAATGGCCGGGCGCACACCGAACGCGAGGTTCACGCCGTAGAAGTTGAGGTTACCGTTCGAGTTCAGGATGAAGCCGTTCGCATAACCGTTCGAGCTGCGGTAGTTCGGGGAGAGCAACCAGAAGTTCGATCCGGAGCGCAGGTATGAGTTGGCATGATAAGGCGTGGTACTACTAGAGTAACCAGATCCAGCAAAGCTGGCTTCATCAGCAGTGATGAGAGCGGCCGGTTTAGCTAGTTGTTTGTTGCCGTTACTTGCACTGCTTGTAGTGTAGAGGTCTGCGTTACTTCGTGGACAGCCGAGGGTAGGAGCTTGGACTGTTGTAGTCGTCCTGATTCTAGCGCCAAAATAGTAAACAGTGATGCCGGACGAGGCAGTAGTGTATGGAGTTGAGATACTATAGCTATCCGCTACGGCAGTTTGTGCACCTGTGCCGGACGTTGCCGTGTAGATAGTTCTATCGTTACAGTATCCTGCACTGGGTTCTAGGATACTGGAGTAGCTGTTGATGTTGGTAAACCAAGTGTTTTCTATATAAGTTTTCATGCTAGAAGGGGTACTGTTGCCCGAATAGCTGGTATTGCTACCGAATAAGGTGCTATAGGCGGTGCTACCCGTAGTGGTTTTGTAACTAGGATTGAAGGTGTAGCCTGTTGCAATGATGCTCTTGTTGCCGATATTGGACGTTGCGTTGAAACCCTGTGTCGTAACTTGAGCATTGGTGGTAGCGTTGGCACAAGTAGAGCCAGTCCATTTGCCATTGTAGATCATCTTTACGCCACCAGATCCGGTAGTACGGACGATGCGCCAACAGGTGTCTGTGGTGGTTTTGCTGCCATCGGCATCCAGGATGACGTAGTTAGGATAAGTGGTAGCACTACCGTCTGAGCCATAGGAGCCTACGGAGTTTTCTAGAACACCGCGGTAATAATAGATTTTGTGTGTGCTGGCGGCATCAGTGGCTGCGCCAAAAACGCTAGTATTATATTCATAGACCCCAGAGTTGGAAGTATCCTGAGTACGATCTGCGGAGGTAGGGACGGTGATGGCAGCACGGAGCTGGGCAAGGGTTTGAGTGCCTTTGCTCATGGCGGTGACCTTGTCGTAGAGGTATTCTTTTGGCCTTTCTTGCCACAACGCGTAGATAGTGACAGTGGGATTATTGGTTGCATTAAGATTGTATGTTCCACTAGCTGCAATAGTAGTACCAGAACAAGTATCAGCACTTCCTCCTGTACCTGCTACTGGATTAGTAGTACACCAACCCATGAAGTTATAACCATTTCTTGTTGGTATGGTGGATGAGAGGGCGACGTTAGTAGTGCCGGTCAATGGATCGGCTATAGTGCCGGTAGTGTTTCCTGGAAGGTTGGTAACGGTATCGGTGGTGTTGCCTTTATTGTAGGTAATGGAGTAGTTAATGAGATTAGCTACTGCGGAGACGATGAAGGTATTACTATAACTACCTGGAGCAGTAGTATTATCTACTCTAGCTGCAATGGCTAGAGTGTAAGTATTTGGTGTGGTAGCATTTGCTGAACTTGTTACGTCTAGGGTATGACCATTGTCACCAGTACCAGGAGCTGGCCTAAAGGAAGTATTATCTGATGAATTAAACTTACTTGGTAGATAGCCCCATTTACCATTATAGTTGGTAGCGGCAGTAGTAGTGTCGGCGGAGAAGTCTGATTCGGAAGTGGCGGAGGATATGGAACTGATGGTCTTGGTATTGTCTGCGGTATTTAGTAGATCAGTAGAACTACTAGCGGCAATGCTTAGTGTATAGCCACTATAATTATTAGTCGTAACGCTAATGGTGCTATTGCCTGATTTAGCGAAATCACCGTTAGCGGAATGAGGTAAGATGTCTAGACTGAGGGTGCTATTATCTATGGTCATGGTGAGGGTGCTGTTGGCGGCGTGAGCATCGGCACTACCTAGTCCGGCTAAAATAGCGACGCCGCCAAATGCTATACTAATAAGAGAGAGAGAGAGAGAGAGAGAGAGTTCTTCTGCTGGTGGTTGCTAGGGGATGGGTCAATTTATGCTTGACGTAACCGGCATGACTGCCAAATTCTTTCCTTGCAAAAATGATTCTCTTCATGCTTATATTATAGCACGAAATATAGTTATGGTATTGTTTTTGTTTTGAATTATACCGACCACTTGATGGAGTTTGGTTGATTTGGTGTTGTAATTTTTACAACAATGTAGGAAGGGGCATGTGGTATAATTGGGGTATGAAGATTTATTCGTGGAATGTGAATGGGGTGAGGGCGGTGCTGCGGAAGGGGGCGTTGCAGGAATTCATCGCGGCCGAGCGGCCGGATATATTGTGCCTACAGGAGATTAAGGCGAAGCCGGAGCAGGTCGATTACGAATTCCCGGGCTATAAAGTGTTCTGGAATCCAGCGAAAAGGGCGGGCTACTCGGGAACCGCAACGCTTATTCGCTCAGAATTATCATCATTATATGCTTCGAAAAATAATGGTAATGATTCTGAGGAGCACCTGGCTTCCCGTGAAGGTCGCGTACTGACGCTGGAGTGCGAGAAATTTTACCTGGTGAATGTGTATACTCCGAATTCGAAGCCAGATTTGTCACGGCTGAAGTTGCGGGAGACGGAGTGGGACCCAGAGTTTTTGCAGTATTTGAAGGAGCTAGAGCAGACCAAGCCCGTGGTGGTGTGTGGGGATTTCAATGCGGCGCACAACGAGATTGACCTGGCGCGGCCGAAAACCAATCACCACTCGGCAGGATTTACCGATGAAGAGCGACGAGGAATTACAAATCTAATCAAGGCTGGGTTCGTGGACACTTTTCGGGCTTTGCACCCTAAGGCCGTGCGCTACACTTGGTGGAGTCACTGGGGTAAGGCTCGCGAGAATAATGTGGGGTGGCGGATTGATTATTTCTTTGTGTCGGAGTCACTGCGGGGCAAGCTCAAGACGGCGGAGATCTATGAGGGGGTGATGGGGTCGGATCATTGCCCAGTGTCTATCGAGCTGGAGGTGTAAATGGACTATTTTGAAAAGCTCGAGAACAACCCTTACACTGACCTGCTATGGAACATTCCAGAACGGAAACAGGGGTCGGTGAATGTGATTGGGGGTAATAGCGGGGGGTTCCGGGCGGAGGTGAAGGTGGCGGAACACTTACAGACTAATTATCCGGTCGAGGTGGTGAATCTGGTGCTACCTGACGCACTGCAAGGTAAGGTGCCACCTGTACCTGGGGTGACGTTTCTGGGCTCTACTGAGTCGGGATCTTTCGCCGAGGCGGAGGAGTTGACACATACGATGAATGAAGCGGAATATAACCTATTAATGGGCGATCTATCTAAAAATACCATTACCGGCAAGGCGGTAGGGAGCGCCTGTGCTTATTCCGAAAAACCTCTGTTAATCACACGCGACAGCGTGGAAATGGTGGCAGAAAATGAGCCGGATAAAGTGTTGTTGAATGAAAGAATTGTATTATTTGCCTCGGTGGCACAGCTCATGAAGGTGCTCAGGGCGGTATATTACCCAAAGATGCTGCTAATGTCACAGTCGCTAGTGCAAGTAGCGGATGTGCTACATAAATTTACACTGAGTTATCCGGTCGGAGTGGTGACGCTGCATAATGGCCAAGTGCTGGTAGCGAAAGGCGGCACCGTGAAGGCTGTGGGTCTGGAACATTCAGAGTTGTCGCCAATTATGTTTTGGCAAGGAGAGCTGGCCGCTCGTACTGCTGTGATGAACTTGTATAATCCGAATCGATTCATTCAAGCGACTATTTGTGCGCTTTTTTAGCTAATTTATTTTCGATATCCACGGCGTCACGGGAGATATAGTGGCGGCGCTGAGAGAGATAGAACCACAGAATGATGCTGACTGTGACACCAATTATAGTGATGATAATTTTGACGATAAGTGGCCAGGTTGCGGCGTAGAGGACCCAAGTGGCGACCAGAAATAGACATGCCAAGTATAGATTGCGGCGGGCGAGAATTATTTTTTTGGCAAGGGGAAAGCTCTTTTGCATCAGGAAGCCAGGGCGAGCAGTGTCGGGGTGGCCGAGCATTCGGCCGTAGACGACAAATTCGATAATCACTGCCGTTACGACGTAACCGATAGTAACAATGAGTCCTGCTACGAGATTGACGCGCACGATAAAATACAGCGCCAACGCAAACGCAAGCAAAATGTCCGTCACCATATCGAAAACAGCGGCGTATTTGCGGTATTTGGGGATTTTGCCCTTGGGGAATGGATACTTGGTAGCAAGAGTCCCATCAAAAGCATCCGTCAGCTCGCCAGCGACAAAAATCATAAATGCCCAACCGGCTTCGCCGCCGATGCCAGTCCAAATGAAAAACAGAATCGCCAATAATAATCTTATTAAAGTTAATATATCTGCTAGATAACTCATGTCAACATTATACCATGTTCTGGGTGGGTCCTGTCGCCGCCTCCTCCCCCACGTCGGCAAGCTCCGTGGGGGTCCCCCTCCGGCAGCACCACCCACCCAGATACTTAAATATCTGTACTAATTTTTTGATTCTTTTACTAATTAAAACTTCATCGCGATGCTTAAGCATCACTTCGGACATTTGTTTGATTTTCTCTGGGTGGGCGATGAGGTCGTTCAGAGCGGCAGCCATGTCGTCTGACGAAGGTGACTTACTGATAATATAGCTACCGCGTGGTACGACTTCTCGCATATCGGGGTCACAGAAGAAAACTGGCACTCCGTGAACCTCTGCCTCAATGAGGGTCATACCAAAGGTGTCAAAATTTGATGAGACGAGAACATCTAGATGAGCCTTTGCAATAGCGGTCTGTACAACATCAAACTCGGCGTTGCCGTGGAAATAAACATTGAGATGGTGTCGGCGAGCAAAGCGACGGGCGCGAAAATGGTCGCCACCGCCACCATAGACGTCCAAGCGATATTTGTCCTTAATCTTCGCGAGGGCACGGAGGAAGGGCATCATACGTTTCTCGGCCGATACGCGTGAATGCCAGATAATGCAAAGCTCGTGACCAGGAATCAGTTCTTTAATATCTGGTGACTGGGGAAATTTCGCATCCGGATAACCGTTCGGGAAGACTTTAATCTCGCGCTTGACGCCGTAGTGGAGGAGTTTCTGGCGAAAATGCTCGGAGGGGGTCAATACGAGGTCGGCAGCATTAGCGTGATTGACCATGAGGGTCCACATTTTGGCTTTGGCGGTAGAGTCGGCCAAATAATTGTCGCGATGGATTTTGACCGAATGTGGCAAATACCAGGAATGGAGCCAATTTAACCCCCAGGCCACAAAAGTACGCAGCCCGAATGGAATAATATTAGTCTCGCCCATATCTTCGCGACCGTGCATAACCTGCACGGTAGGGATGCCTAGTCGTTCGCCGAGACGAAGCCCAGCGATAGAACAGCCAGCCTCGTAATGTACATAGAATATATTAAATTCCCTCAGCTCCGGATGCTGACGTAAGAGCCATTTTTCAATTACGCCTGGGCGGCGCGAGACTGGCGTGAGTTTATAAAAAAACAGTTTACAGCTCGGCACTTGATAAATGTGCTTTGCGGCGAGTGTCGTCAACTGTCGCTTAGAGCGAGGGTAGCCGGGACTAAAAATGCAGACCGTATGTCCAGCTGCCTCAAGCGCGGCTTTCTGAGCATTAATAGAAGAAACGATGCCACCCGTCAAGTCTAAGTAACAATCCGAGAAAAAGGCGATTTTCATATGTTATAATAATAACATAAAATAAGTGGAGAATAATATGTTTTATCGAACAGCAGAGAGCGTATCACCGAAACACCCGGATAAGTTGTGTGACCAAATATCAGACGCTGTCTTAGATGCGTACCTCTCAGCCGACCCTGATGCCCGCGTGGCGGCCGAGGCCTGCGGTGGACATGGGGTAGTATTTGTGACAGGGGAGATTACCTCTACGGCAGAGAATGTAGATATTCCAGCGATTGTACGACGCATTGCTGGTGACGATGTGGAAGTGCACACAAAAGTCGTAAAACAGTCGCCCGAGATTGCGGCCGGAGTAGATACGGGCGGAGCAGGGGATCAAGGAATTATGATTGGCTATGCCTGCGACGAAACGCCGGAGCTTTTACCGCGCGAGGTGGTATTATCCAGGCGGCTCAATCAATTCATTTTTGAAAAATATCCGTTTGACGGCAAGACACAGGTAACGATCGCGCCAGATGGGACGATAGATTCTATTGTGGCGAGTTTTCAAAACGTCTCACATGACGAGCTGGAAAAAATGGTGCGCGAGTTTATTGAGATAAATGGGCTGGAAGGAAAGCTAAAGCTACACATCAACCCAGCCGGAGATTGGAATCAAGGTGGATTTGATGCAGACACTGGTCTCACGGGAAGAAAATTAATTGTTGACAATTATGGTCCACGCGTGGCGATCGGCGGCGGCTGTTATTCTGGTAAGGATGCAACTAAGGTAGATCGCTCGGCGGCTTATATGGCGCGAAGAATTGCGGTAGATTATCTACGCGAACGCAAAGCGCATGAAGTTTTGGTGCGTCTGGCTTATGCGATTGGCTACGCGGAGCCTTTGGAAAAAACCGTAGTTATTGATGGGGTGCCGGAGGAGATTACCGGATATGATCTGACACCGAATGGGATTATCTCGTACTTGGACTTAAAGCGCCCGATTTACGAAGCCACTGCTCGCTATGGCCATTATGGTGAAGGTTTTGACTGGGATAAATAACGCCAAAGCATCCATTGATTTTTCTCTTAAGAACAGATATAATATACCATATATAATATAGAGTGTTAAATATGGGTAATTTTGTTGTAAAATTTCATAAATGGATTCTTGGCTTTGTGATGGTATTGATGGTGCCGTGTCTTTTTGGATACATGAATACGCGAGTCAATTATGATATGCTGAATTATTTGCCCGACTCGATGGAGACTGTTCGAGGGCAGCAAGAGTTATTAGACGATTTTCATAAAGGCGCCTTTTCGATGATTATTACCGAATCGATAGATTCAGCGACCGAGTCGGCTATGATTGAAGAGATCGGAAAAGTCGAACATGTTGACACGGCAATCGGACCCGGTTCGCTACAAACGGCCAATATCCCAGCCGAAATCTTACCGGACAATATCTATCAAACTTTTAGAAAAGGTGATGAATCCTTAATCGCGGTGTTTTTTGATACTTCTACATCTGCTGACGAAACTATGGATGCAATTACCGAGATTCGCAAAATCGTAGACGGGAAAGCGTATGTTTCTGGTATGTCGGCGCTCGTAACGGACCTCCGTAATTTGTCTGAGTCGGAAGAGCTGATTTATATAATCATCGCAGTTAGCTTGGCGTTAATTGTAATGTTGGTCTTTTTAGATAACTGGGTGATTCCGTTCATTTTCCTAGTCAGCATTGGCATGATGATTCTAATCAACATGGGGACTAACTTTATGTTTGGCGAGATTTCTTACATCACAAAGGCGCTAGCTGCTATTTTGCAGTTGGCCGTGACGATGGATTATTCGATCTTCCTTTGGCATTCATACCGAGAATATCTAAAAAATGAACCTAAAGACAAAGCCATGAAAAAAGCTATTGACACAACTTTGAGCTCGGTACTAGGCTCTTCGGCTACTACGATTGCTGGATTTATTGCCTTGTGTTTTATGTCGTTCACGCTTGGTCTGGATTTAGGGCTCGTGATGGCGAAGGGAGTACTACTTGGCGTGCTGGGCTCTGTGACGGTCTTGCCGTCTATTATTCTACTCTTTGGTGATAGGTTGAAAAAATTCGACCATCGCACTATTTTCTCATCATTTAATACAGTTAGTAATAAAATTATTAAATATACGCCTGTTCTCTTAATTTTATTTATTATCATTCTGCCGCCAGCAATTATAGGTTACCAGAAGACCAACGAAAGCGTTTACTATTCACTTTCGGAATCGCTACCGAGTGATATGGAATTTGCGATTGCCAATCGTAAGTTGAACGAAGATTTTGGGCTGGCAAATGTTCATATGGTACTTTCCAGTGCAGATTTAGGCCAAGGCCAAGCCACGAAGATGACTGATGAACTAAAGTCCATAGAAGGCGTAAAGTCAGTATTGAATCTAGAAGCTCTCACAAATAATGAAATCCCAGAAGAGATGCTACCGACCACTATCACAGATGTGCTAAAAAGCGACAAGTGGGAGCTCACCCTCATAGTATCGGAATATAAAACCGCTTCATCTGAAATGGCTACACAAATAGAAAAAATTAATAACATTATCAAATCTTATAATGAGAGTGCGCTCCTAGTTGGCGAAGCTAGCACAACGGAAGATATGATAAAACTTACTTCGATAGATTTTCAAGTGGTAAATGCCATTTCCATAGTAGCTATTTTCTTAATCATCGCAATTGTCACCAGGAGCGTTTCTTTGCCGTTTATCCTGATAGCCGTAATTGAGTCTGCGATTTTTGTAAACCTCGGTTTGTCGTATTATACCGGAAGCCAACTTTCATTCATCACGCCCATTTGTATTAGTACGATTCAACTCGGGGCCACGGTTGACTACGCTATTTTGATGACTACAAGATATAAACGCGAGCGCATTAATCATCACGATAGAAAAGAATCGGCAATAATTGCGCTTAAGACTTCGATCCCTTCGATTTTAGTTTCTGGGTTCGGACTATTTGCGGCAACTGTTGGCGTCAGTATATATTCTAGTGTTGATATGATTGGTTCGATGTGTATGCTGATGGCGAGGGGCGCAATTATTTCTATGGTAGCCGTGATATGCTTTTTGCCCCCATTTCTCACTTTCTTTGATTCATTGATTATTCGCACAACTATAGGTATGAAAAATTTAACGAAAGGAACAAAATGAAAAAATTTTTAACTACTATTGCGGTGGTAGTGCCAGCACTATTAATTGGCAGTGGGGCTGTATTTGCCGCAAATTACAATCACGGTTCGTCCGCCGACGAAACTTCTATTGCGAAAGTCGCTGCGGAGTCTCAAACTTTGGATGTTTCAAACCAAACATTTGCAAAAGATGAAACGGTTTACTTAATTACGGATCAGTCGGGCAAAGTTAATCAAACATTTGTCGGTAGTAATTTGATAGATTCCGACGAAGCTTTACCGGTAGAGATGAAAATTACTTACTATTTAGATGGAGACGAAATATCGGTATCTGAGCTAGCCGGCAAATCTGGCCATGTTAAGATTAAGTATGATTTTACCAGCTCGAAGTATTATCAGGGTAAATTGGTGCCTTTTCTCGCCGTAACTGGAATAGATTTAGATAATCATATTTTTAAAAATTTGAAATTAGATAACGGTAAGATAATTAAGGAGTCATCCGAGGATACGTTGGTTGCCGGATATTCATTCATTGGGCTTAATGAAGATTTAAATACCGATTTCTTGCCGAGCGGTTTTACTATTGAAGCGGATGTAAATAGCTTTGAATTTGGCACTACTTATACGTTAGTAACAAATGAATTGTTTGCAGATTTAGACACATCAAAACTAAACACGATTGACGAAATTGTCGGCCAAATGAATCAGCTTTCGTCTGGTCTTAATGAAATTATCGACGGCTCGTCTAGCCTAGCCAATGGATTAGATTCTGCGCTACTTGGAGCAAAGAAGCTCCAAGCTGGAGCTGGGGAACTAAGTACTGGGGCAAATCAATTAGCTTCTGGCGCCGGAGCGCTCAGTTCGGGGCTACAAGAGCTAAACACGGGGGCAACAAAATTATCTGACGGTCTAGATTCGGTAGTAGCTATTAATGACCAGATTATGACGAAAGTCGACTCGGTCTCGGCGACTATTCAAGCCAAGGCCGCAGACATTACCAGCATCGTTGCGAAAATAGCCGAAACAAATCCTGAGCTCGCAAGTGAATTAACGGTCGCTATTTCTGAGTTGTCTGGATATTATGACCAGGCATACTCCGCCGTCAACGAGTATGTTTCTGGCATTAGACAACTAGCTGACGGTGCGGATGAATTAGAAAAAGGCGCCGAAGCTCTGGCGAGTGGGGCGGATACGTTGGCAAGTGGCGCTAAGACGCTAGCTGACGGTATGGACGAGTTAAATAGCGGAGCAACATCGTTGACGAATGGTCTGGAGCAACTATCCGCTGGGAGCAAAACTCTTGACGATGGGCTAAAGGCCTTTAGGGAACAGGGAATTAACAAACTTGTGAATTTCGCCAATCACGATCTGAGCTCGTTTGCGGAAAATCTGCGTTTGACGATCGAAGCGGCGAGGAGTTATCGTTCGTATAATAGCCCTTCTGCGAACTCAGTTAAGTTTGTTTTTAAAACTCCTTCTGTAAACAAAGAGAAATAGTGCTTCTTTGTGCGAGGCGCGTCTATCGGACGAATGAGCACAAAAAAACGCCGGGATGGCGTCTTTAATTCGAATTCTGTGTCGTGGCGTCGCGCCTGAATATCACTTAACACTAATTTAGCCTTGGTTAAGTGATGCACTAATTATAGACTACCAAACCGACAGGCAACGCTAATTATTATTTGCAGCAAAATGTTGGGGATTTTTGTTGATTTTATTATGATTATGCTATAATAGAGTTATGAACAGGCATACGCAAAACTTCATTTTCTTATCATTTTTAACGGGAGCTGGTGTAATCGCAGGAGGTAGTAATATTACCCACGCCCTCACTTACCAAGACACTGTAGATATGCAATTTACCTTTAATCCTACTGTTAGTATTAATGTGTCTGGTGACTTAATTATACCTAACTTGACTCCTGGCAGTGCTTTAGATAGTAATATTATTACGGTAAAGGCTGGTAGTAATGATGCTAATGGCTATACATTATATAGTACTGTAGGAAGTAGTACTACTAACTATACAGACCTTAGGATAGATAGTAGTAATACTACTAACGTATTCACTAACTTATCATCCAGTAAAGCATCATTAGAAAGCTTTGATGATAATACCTGGGGATATAGTTACTGTAATACTACTAAGGATTGTGATACTAATACTAACTGGGTTAGTGGCAATGCTGGTAGTGCAGCAGCAGGATATAATGGACTTCCACTATACAATGCTAGTAATAATACGACTGGCGTTATGTTAGCTAATACTACGTCACCTAGTGAAACAGAACTAAAGTTTAAAATAGGAGCTAAAGCTGCTTCTACTCAAGCTACTGGGACTTATACTAATACGATTAACTTTATTGGTGTAGGGAAGGTAGTCACTACTACTTACAACCTTAATTACTTAGACACTAGCAGTGAAGGAACAGGACTCCCTACTAGCTTAACTAACCAGACCACTAACTCCGCTGTGGTAAATCTCTCCACTACTACTCCAACTAGAACTGGCTACGTATTCAAAGGCTGGTGTGATACTAATAACTCCAGTGATCCAACTAATTGCTCTGGTAATACCTATAAGCCTGGTAAAATCTACATTATTCCGGAAGCAGACCAAGGAAGTAGTAATACAATAAATATTAACTTATATGCCATATGGGAGGATCCATCTGCTTCATCTGCACTTGCTATGCAGGACGTCGCTACATGGGGTAGCACCCTAAACACCGGTGATGAAGTGACGGCAGTAGATACAAGAGATGGCAAAGAATACACCGTCGCTAAGCTGGCTGATGGTAACATCTGGATGACTACTAACCTTAATATCGCTGGCAGTACCGAGCTATCCTCTACCGACACAGACTTTGAATCTACCTATACCCTACCTACCACTGATGGCTGGACTACCAATAATGGCAAACTAGTCCTCCCAGCATCAGATTCAACTGGATTTGACACGGATAACTATGCCTATGTCTACAACACTGGTAACGAGACCAGCACTTGCACTTCACCAGGTTGTTACTCTTACTACTCATGGGATGCTGCTACCCTAGGCTCTGGCAGAAGCATTAGCACTGATAATACTGATGCTCCATACAGTATCTGCCCTAAGGGCTGGCACTTGCCAAATACCTACAATGGTAGTGGTACAGCCGCAGAAGCTACCGACTTCCGTGCTCTAA
>Ga0256405_10009742_pt1 | contig 13003 bp, 12 predicted proteins | sample RumenRJG_02DNA_FD_189096 | JGI IMG/M metagenome (GOLD analysis project Ga0256405, IMG submission 189096) | Bovine rumen microbial communities from Lethbridge, Alberta, Canada - RJG_02 | ecosystem: Host-associated > Mammals > Digestive system > Stomach > Rumen | place: Canada: Alberta...
ATAGCAGAGGAAAAAGACGGATATTATTCTGTACACATTGCATGATATAACACAGCGGAGAGGAGGATATTCATGGTTGACGAAGAGAGATACATGAAACTGGTGAAAAAACACCGCAAAAAGATAGCGGCTGTTAAGGATTATGAAGAGCTTTTCACTCGGCTGGGGGCTGAAAAAGCGGGCAGTATCACACTGACCTCGGGGCGTATAGTTGCTTGCCCCCTTGAAAGCATAGGTGACGAAAGCAGGCATATAGAGTATTATTACAGAGCCCCCGCAGGTACACATACCGTGGAACTTGCAAAGTCTTCCACAGGCAGGAACGCGGCGGTGAGGATAGTATTTTCCGATACACACGCCGTGCGTTACGAACTTGCACTCATCGGAACTGCAGAGGAACTTGACTGTATAAGCGACCTTGAAGCAGGACGCATACCATTCTATGAATCCTGCACCGCGTCTCCGATAATCGTGGCAGATCAGGGTCTTATGCCCGATCTGCTGGAACATCTCAGCGAGAGATACGGCGGTAATGATTACTACGAAAAAGAGGGCAAGAAGCTGCTTTTAGAGAAAAGCACCTGTTCCGAAGAACCCCTTTGCAGCGGACTTATGGACTTCTATCTTGAAGCCGATGATGCGCATTTCCCTATATTCTTCAACGGCGAGGGCGGCGGACATCACCCGATATACTGGGGCTTTGACCACGCAGAGAACATATGCTGCATGATATTCGACTTCGACCTTAAAGAGCTTCAGGGCGATGAAGAACCCCGCGGCAGGACAGGCAATTTCTTTAAGAAACTGCGCCGCGGTGACAGATAAAAAAGCGATACACATATTTCAGGAACTTACCCAAAAAAACAAGGAGATCCGGATATGAAAATTACAATATTACCCACAACAGGCATAGAATTTGACGGTAAAAGGATATGCTTAGGGTCATCGGCGGAGGAAATCAAAGCTGTCCTCGGGCAGCCTGAGGATGAATACACCGAAGACGATATCACACGTCTTTTTTACTTTGAAAGCGAACTGAGGTTCGATATTGACAAGGACGGCGTGCTGGAATTTATAGAGTTTCTGGGCTTTGATGGTGAACTGAGACCCGTGATATATGGCACTGACGTATTTGAAACAGATGCGGACGAGGTTCTGGATATACTCACAGAAAAGAACGGCGGGGATATCATCGACGAGGAAGACGGCTACAGCTACGCTTTCCCCGATATAGGCATAGGCATTACACGAGATGCCACCCCCGAGAGTATAGATGAGATGATAGCGGAGTACGAAGAGGACGGTGAAGAGATCGATGAGAAAGTTCTTGAATTTGAAAAAAGAAGAGCTTCTCACTGGGCGACCATAGGTCTCGGAAGCAGAGAGTATTACGATTTTCTGAGTGAATAAATATGAGCAGAGCTTTTTTCATATCCTCAGAAGCAGGCGGCAGGGCGGGAAATGCCCTCAGCGGGATACTCAGGGATATATGTACAAAAATCGACGAAAACACCTACGATATATCGCGTTTTTCAGCTGATATAAAAAGCGTATGCGTGGTGGTGTGCTGTTTTCCCGATGACCTGCGTGCGGCGGGATTCGGCAAGCCGCGAAAGCTGATAAAGTATAAGGAGGGCACTGCGGATATACGTCTGCCCATGCCCTATGTGGATTTCATAAATGCAGATGACGATACAAAGTATCTCATGGCGGTCAGGAATATCACCGATTCGCTGAAAGTGATATGTGAGCGCTGTAAAAAGAGCAGACGTGCATCTTTTGACTGCGATGGAATGACAGATGATTTGCTGGCACGCCTTGGGATACCAAAAGAACAGCTTGAAAATATTGTCGGGGTATGTACCGACTGAATGGATATAATATGAAGGATAATAATTTCCGAAAGGGGTAGATAGAAATGAACACAAACGATTTCAGAGGCGCTCTTGAAAGCGAACTTTCCCGCAGTTTCGGCGTAACGGCGGAGAATGCCGCAGTATGGCAGCTGCATGACAGCATATCCCGTGTTGTTATGGAGAATATCTCCGAGCAGTGGAAGCAGAGCACCGAACAGCATATGTCGGGCAGAAGAGCTATGTATCTGTCGATGGAATTCCTGATGGGCAGGGCTGTGTACAACAATCTGCTGTGTCTGGGGCTGACAGAGGTAGTTGACGAAGCGCTGAAAGCTCACGGCAGAAGCCTTGCCGAGCTTGAAGATATCGAAGATGCGGCACTGGGCAACGGCGGTCTCGGCAGACTTGCGGCTTGTTTTCTGGATTCTGCGGCGGCTCATGATATACCGCTGGACGGCTACGGTATACGCTACAAGTACGGACTTTTCAAGCAGTCCATCGTGGACGGTTTTCAGCATGAGGAAGCCGACAACTGGACAAAATACGGCGACCCCTGGTCAGTAAGGCGCGAGGAGGACGCAGTTGAGATAACCTACGGCGACCAGAAAGTTCTGGCGGTGCCTTATGATATGCCGATAATCGGCTACGGTACAAAGAATATAGGCAATCTGCGCCTTTGGCAGGCTGAAAGTGCTGAGGATTTCGATTTTGCGGCATTTGACAGCGGTGATTACGACGGCGCGGTAAAATCCCAGAACGATGCTGAGAATATCTCCAAGGTGCTTTACCCCAATGACAATACCGACAAGGGCAAGGTGCTTCGCCTGAAACAGGAGTATTTCTTCTCGGCGGCTTCCGTGACCGATGCACTGCGTAAGCACAAGGCACGCTTCGGCACACTGGATAACTTAGCAGACTACGTGACCATACAGCTGAACGATACTCACCCTGTTATAGCTATCCCCGAACTTATACGTCAGCTTATAGCAGAGGGCTATACCTTTGATAGAGCTTTCGGTATCGCACACAAGGTGTTCAACTATACAAACCACACCATCATGGCAGAGGCTCTTGAAACGTGGGATAGCAAGGTGGTTGAAAAAGTTCTGCCCGATGTTTATGCGGTCATACTCCAGATAAACGAGAAATTCTATGCCGATATGTACGCACGCGGCATGGACAAGGCGCAGATACGCGAGATGGCACCCATCGGTGACGGCAAGGTGAAGATGGCGTTCATGGCTATATTTGTAAGTTCCTACGTAAACGGCGTTGCGGCTATACACACCGAGATACTGAAAAATGACGCTCTCAAAGAGTGGTACGAGATATATCCCGAGCGTTTCCAGAACAAGACCAACGGCATAACACAGCGCCGCTGGCTGGCACTGTGCAACCCCGAACTTTCATCGCTGATAACCAAGCTTCTCGGGAATGCGGACTGGGTGAAAGACCTTGACGAACTGAAAAAGCTGGAAAAGTACGCCGATGACGAAAATGTGCTGAAAGAGTTCATGGCTATCAAGGAAGCTAAAAAGCATCAGCTGGCAGAATTTGTAAAAGCTCATGATGACAAGGATATCGACCCTGACTGGATATTCGATATTCAGATAAAGCGTCTGCATGAGTACAAAAGACAGTTCCTCAACGCCCTCAGCATACTTTATATCTACTTCGGCATAAAGGACGGAAGTATAAAGGATTTCACACCTACTGTATTCATCTTCGGTGCGAAATCAGCCCCCGGCTACCGCAGGGCTAAGGCGATAATCAAGCTTATCAACGAGATAGGCGATTTCGTCAATGCTGACCCCGAGACAGCCGACAAGCTGAAAGTTGTATTCGTACAGAACTACAATGTATCATACGCTGAAAAACTGGTATGTGCGGCTGATGTATCCGAGCAGATATCAACAGCAGGCACGGAAGCAAGCGGCACGGGCAACATGAAGCTGATGCTGAACGGTGCGGTAACTCTTGGCACCTATGACGGCGCTAATGTTGAGATAGTTGAAGAAGCAGGCGAGGAGAACAACTACATCTTCGGTGCGAGGGTGGAAGAACTTGCAGAGATAATGCCTGAGTATGACCCACGCGAGATACTATTCAAAGATGAGAAGATCAAGCGGGTTCTCGACAAGCTGATAGACGGCACATTCTCCGACGGCGGTGTACCCTCGGATCAGGAGGGTTCATTCCGTGAGCTTTACAAAGCCCTCACCGACGGCGCAAGCTGGCACGTTCCCGATCATTACTATGTTCTCGGCGATATCAACAGCTACGTTGAAACAAAACTCCGCCTTAATGCCGATTACAAGGACAGCCTTGCTTTCGCTAAAAAGTGCTGGCTGAACATCTGCAACGCAGGCAAATTCAGTTCCGACAGAACTATAAAGGACTACGCTGAAAATATCTGGAAGATATAATAAAACAATATCAGACATCTATAAGAAAGATACTCATATAGAAGTTTTAAGCCATAGTATTTCTGATTTACAGTCAGAAGTACTATGGCGTTTCTGTTGACTGTTATTTATAACTGTGCTATAATTGATATTAAGACCAAATCGGAATTTAGATGATGAATATGATTAAGGAAATTGATATGAGTGATAAATTAAATAATACCGATGAATTGCCTGTTCTCGAACCGCTTATGCCCGGAGAAGATCCCCCACCTGAGCCTATCTCACAATACAGGAATCATCAGAATACCGAAGACAAAATAGCAGAAATAATGGCTCAAGCCCATATAAAGAGAGGAAAGTCGGAACTACGAGAAAGTATTATGCAAACTAATACTATCGTTTATTTATTGGTATTATTGGTTTTGTTCATTCTAAGTATGGAGTTTCTTCCGTCTTTTCTTGTAATACCTGTGATCATGTCTTTTTTGGTCATAAAAGTTCTGTTAGCTATGAAGAAGCAAGACCTTGATCTGAAAGGTGCTATAAAGGATAATATTGTTTTAGTTTTACTTACAGGATTATTCGTTTTTTTGGCAATTCTAAATATTTTTGATAAATGATTTCACTTGTTAATTCTGATTTATCTTAGCAACCGTATAAAATAGAATGCCCCTAAGCGCATTAAACGCTTGGGGGCAAAACTTCTATATGGGTATCCGTCTTATCTTCGGGTGTGGCTGTTTTTTATGAAAAAATGCGTGTAAACTTTTCGTTAAATAGCTAATCAGAAAAACTGAAAACGTTTACTGTAATCGTATACTTTGAAAAAATCGCCCGTTTTTATTTAAGATACACAAATGGGATAAGATTTTATATTGCATAATGCCGATTGAATATTGTATCAGATTATGATAACATATAGCATACAGAAGGATATAGCCGCTTATCACTCAAAGGGTAAGGGCGGTACGCGGCGGACATTGAGCGCAGTTGATAATGGCTTTGACTGCGCTCGGTCTTTTTAATGAAGCTTATATGGATATGGGTAATGGGTATATATAGTTTGGACAAAATGCGGGGGACGGATGTGCTTGAAAGTACAACCGTCCCCCGCATGATTTTACAATAGTTTTTTGGGAGAACTATTTTTTATTTCAGGATATCACTGTGCATTCAGTGCAGTCTCGATAGCATCTGCAAAATCGAACTGACCCTCATATACTGTCTCATAGGAATTATAGTCGGTAACTGTCAGATCAACCTTGTAGCCTTTGCTGTATGCTGCTTCAACACCGACGTTTTCAGCATCCTTCAGCAGAGTGCCGTCAGTCAGTTCAAGCTTAGCAAGAACATCGGTGAGTTCAACAGCCTTGATGCCGATGCCGTCAAAATAGAGATAGCTTACAACAGGATAAGTCTCCTGTCTTGCAGAACCTGTGGATATCAGCAGTATAGCGCCGTCATCGAGAGCGATATGAGTGTTGGTGCCGTTAGCCTCACGGTAATTCTCGCAGGGCAGCCAGTTCTCGCCGCCATCGGTGGAATTGAATACGCCGTAATAAACGCTGCCTGCTGCTGCGCCGCCCTCAAGGGGAACGATAGCGTAAGCCTTGCCGTTTTCGTATGCATTTGCAAGACCCATCTTGTTCAGGTCGCTGAAGCTGTTGCCGCTTTCAAAGGTGTAAGCTGCGATGCTTGCAATATCTGATTCATGCTGACTTATCTCAGGCTCAGTATCCTCGGGAGCTGAGTCATCGCTCTTTGAGCTGTCATCATCAGCCGCGGAGCTGTCCTCTTCTGCGGTGGGTTCTTCTTCCTTTTCTTCCTCAGCGGTGGTATCTTCCTCATCTGTTACAACGCTGTCGGCAGTAACAGCGGGTTTCTTGGCATCTGCCTTGCTGTCGTTATCCTTGGTATTGCCGCAGGAAGCGAATGAAGCAGTCATCATTGCCGAAAGTATAAGTGCTGTAAGTATTTTCTTTTTCATGATTTGTCCTCCTTTATAGATATATGCTATAAATTTTGTTTTTGGCTTTTTACAAACAACATTATAGCACCATTATCCATTCAAGTCAATTACGAATTGATGTCAATTTACACAACTAAACAGTTAATGTTTTGTCATATTGAATAATTGATTTTGAATATAACTACTTAAATAAGATATCTGATATTGTATGATATCTATAAGTTGATACAAAAATATGGAAAATTTATCTTCTACAGATTTACAGGAGAGTAACAATGTAATTGTTTTGTGATGTGATAATTATATGTATAATGAGTGTGAAAAGCCGTAAAATCAAATATCCCGCGAGTTTTTCTCTCGCGGGATATTTTACTGACTGTGAATATAAATAGGAGGTAGATCAGTTATCAGTTGAACAGCGACTGCACAGCTGCACATATCTTGGAAGCTATGTAGGGGTTGTTCATTGTATAAAGATGTATGCCGTCAACATCGTTGGCGATAAGGTCAACTATCTGTGATACAGCATATGCAATACCCGCATCACGCATAGCGATGGGGTCGTTCTCGTACTTCGACATTATAGTAAGGAACTTCTTGGGCAGTCTTGCATGGCAGAGGCTTGCCATTCTTGCGATGGTCTTGGGATTTGTAACAGGCATTATGCCCGCCTCGATAGGAACATTTATACCTGCGATGGCAGCCTTTTCCCTGAAAGCGTAGAAGTCTTCGTTATCAAAGAACAGCTGGGATATCAGCTGTGAACAGCCTGCGTCTACCTTTTCTTTCAGGTGCTTTATATCCTCAATGCTGTTATCTGCTTCGGGGTGAGTTTCGGGATAGCAGGCACCTATGATATTGAAATCGCCCTGTTCCTTTATAAGGTTTATCAGCTCGGATGCATATTTGAAATCGTTGTGGGGCGGTATGTTGGGGTTTATATCTCCGCGCAGTGCAAGGATATTCTCAATGCCCGCCGCTTTCATCTGTGCCAGTTCAAAAAGCACTTTCTCGCGGGTGAGATTTATGCAGGCAAGGTGTGCCACAGGCTCGATGGAATATTTCTCCTTTATCATCTCGCATATGCCGATGGTAGCGTTGCTGCCGTTTCCGCCCGCACCGTAAGTCACGCTGATGAAATCGGGCTTCTGGGGCGCAAGACCGTCGATAGTGCTGTAAATACTGTCTATAGGAGTATCGCTCTTAGGTGGGAACACCTCAAAAGAGAGCGTAGTTTTATCTTTGAAAAGCTCGCAGGTTTTCATTTTATCCTGTCCTTTCGTTATTGAATAAAATTATATCCTACATATTCTATCACATTATCCTGATATAGTCAACTACAAAAATCATATAAAATGGTATAATAAAAAACTATATCAATTTTTAATTATCAAACCTATGGATCTGTTTCGTACAAGCAAAAGGGTGAACAGGATCAGAAAAATAAATCATTGACTTTATCCCAGTAATATGATATAATATATAAAGTTGGTATAGAATATCAATTCAACAGCGTAAGGAGCGTTTTCTGATGAGTACATTTGAAGAAACAGTCGGCGGTATAGTCAATGAACTGCTTGCAGATCATGAAAGCGAAAAGGTCGGCGAGAACATAAAAATATTCAACCACCCCGATAAAGAGATAATCATAGATATCATCTTCAGCCTGAGAAAGATCATATTTCCCGGCTATTTCAGGAACAGGGATATCAAGGTATACACGATGAAAAGCAACCTCTCCATGCTGTTGGAGGATGTTATTTTCAAGCTGACCAAGCAGATAACCATTGTGCTTGATAACGATGACGAGGACAACAGTGATATCCTTGACAGGGCACGGCAGATATCCCTTGAATTTGTTAAGCGACTGCGCACCATAAGGGAGTATATCCTCACCGACGTTCATGCAGCTTTCGACGGCGACCCTGCCGCTTACAGCGAGGACGAGATAATCTACTCCTATCCCGGACTTTTTGCGATACTCGTCAACAGGATAGCCCACGAGCTTTTCCTGCTGAATGTGCCTATAATCCCCCGAATGATGACCGAGTATGCCCACAGCGTAACAGGTATAGATATCCACCCCGGTGCTACCATCGGCAAGTACTTTTTCATCGACCACGGTACGGGCATAGTTATCGGCGAGACCACTGTTATCGGCAATAACGTGAAGATGTATCAGGGCGTGACTCTGGGTGCCCTTTCCACAAGAGGCGGTCAGGCGCTGAGAAGCAAGAAGCGTCACCCCACCATCGAGGACAATGTTACCATCTATTCGGGAGCATCCATACTCGGCGGAGATACGATCATTGGCAAGGACGCAGTAATAGGCGGTAACGCATTCATAACACGCTCTGTCAAAGAGGGCGCGAAGGTAAGCGTAAAAAATCAGGAGCTGAGATACAACTACGATGCCGCCCACCCCGTTGAGCGAATGGAGATAGAGGACGACGACACTGCCTGGTTCTACATGATCTGAGCGATATTTTATAAATTTCAGGATATAATCATAACAGCAAAAGCCCGTATGCAATGTTTTCATTTTTTTGAAAACACCGTATACGGGCTTAAATATTTGTGTATTATTCTATTGCAGTAACGATCTGACCCTTTGTTATTTCAGAGCTCCGTAATCCTCGTCAGAAACAGCCTCGCACCATTCCGTACTTCCGTCCTCGCCCTCGATCTCTATTGCAAGATGTGAGAACCACGAATCGGGTGCCGCACCGTGCCAGTGCTTGACGTTTGCGGGTATATTCACGATATCTCCCGGGTGAAGCTCTCTCGCTTCCCTGCCCCATTCCTGATAATAGCCGCGGCCTCCGACACATATCAGCATCTGACCGCCGCCGCTTTTAGCGTGGTGGATATGCCAGTTGTTGCGGCAGGCAGGCTCAAAGGTCACGTTGAAAACAGAAAGCTGTTCTTTTGATACCTGAGCAAGGTAGCTCTGTCCGACAAAGAAATCACCATAAGGGTTCGGCTCACCTATCGGGAAGAAGATCTCGTTCTGATATCTGTCCTTATCGGTCTGTTCGGGAGCTTTCTCGTTCCATACATCTTTTGCAAGGCCAAACACTGCCCATGCGTGGGGCCAGCCTGCATAGAATGCCGTATGTGTAATGATCGCTGCTATCTCTTTCTGCGATACGCCGTGATTTTTTGCATTCATCAGGTGGTATCTGAGCGCATCGCTCGTCACGCCCTGCGACATCAGTGCTACTACGGTTATGATACTGCGTGTTTTCAGGTCGATATCGGTATTGTTCCAGTTCTCACCGAAAAGAACATCATCGTTATAATGTGCAAATTCGGGTGCGAACTCACCGAGGGCATCTCTGCCCGCTGTCTGTACTATCTTCTCAGCCATATTTCTGCCTCCTTAAAGCCATTCGGCGGTCTTATTCCTTGAAACGCCTGTATAACAGACGTTTGCATGATATACTATAATTATACCACAGGATCGCTGAAAGGTCAACATAAGAAAACGTCACACAAAACAGCCTTTTGAGAGGCCGCAGCAGTTTATGTACTTCGTTATAAAGGCACAAGTTATCTGACAGGATATAGCTTTATACAATTTTTATGAGCAAATATTACACTTTTCCGTAAAGGGATATGATATAATTTCTATATGCAGAAAAGACTATAAGATCTCTGCGGTGACAGGCTGTGCGAAACTGTTTATAAGACCGTTTCCGTATTTTACGAAAAATTAATAATATATCATAAAATGCCTGTTGTAAATGAATACCGCCTATGATATACTTTTCCAACGGTAATATATTATAGGATAGAATTGTGAGGGGTAAATTATAATGAAGGATCTGACAAAAGGCAACCCTACACGGCTGTTGCTGATGTTTGCCATACCTATGCTGCTGGGAAACATATTCCAGCAGTTTTATAATCTGGCAGATACAAGGATAGTCGGTCAATATCTCGGTGAAAACCCGCTGGCTGCTGTCGGCGCTACGTCTTCGATCAACAACGTTATTATCGGTTTCATGCATGGACTGACAGGCGGATTCAGTCTGACTGCCGCCCGTGCATTCGGTGAAAAGAATACCGAAAAGCTGAAACAGACAGTTGCGGCAACGGTGGTACTCGGAGGAGTGACCTGTATAGTGCTCACTATACTGAGCCTCCTGTTCATCGATCCGCTGCTGCACGCTATAAATGTGGAACCCGACATATACAAAGATGCCAGAAACTACATAACAATGATACTCGGCGGCATGGGAATAATCCTCTGCTACAATGCTATGGCATCGCTGATGCGTGCTATCGGCGATACGGTCATGCCGCTGGTATTCCTTATATTCTCGGCATTCGGAAATATATTTCTTGATATACTGTTTGTAAAATATCTGAGATTGGGCATAAGGGGCGCTGCCGCTGCTACTCTTATCACTTCAGGTATGTCGGCTGTTGCCTGCTTTATCTATATGAAGAAAAAATATCCGTTCCTCATACCATCGGCTGAGCACTTCAAATTCTCACGCAAGTTTGCAGGTGATATGTATGCATCCGGATGTTCAATGGGACTTATGAATTCTATGGTAGGTCTTGGTTCACTTATAATGCAGGGTGCGATCAATGACCTCGGAAAAGATACCATCAATTCTCATATCGCCGCAAGAAAGATAAGTGAGATGTGCATGATGCCCATGATGGCATTCGGCGGGGCTGCATCAAACTTCGCAGGTCAGAACTACGGTGCAGGGAAATATTCGAGAGTACGCAAGGGATTATACAGTGCCACCATGCTTACCTGGATATGGAGCGTACTCGTCATCATAGCTGTTTATATCGGCACACCTTTCTTCGTACAGGCAATTACAGGTCTGCACAAAGAATACATTATAAAAACAGCAAGTCAGTACACTCATTTCAATATGCCGTTCTATTTCATTCTCGGTATAATATTCGTGTTAAGACATTCCCTGCAAAGTGTCAAGGTCAAGCTGATGCCCACAATGTCAAGCTTTATCGAGCTTGTGGGAAAGATCATCGTATCCTTCCTGTTTGCACCGAAGATAGGCTATAAAGCTATAATAGCAGCCGAACCCATCTCGTGGCTGTTCATGACTCCCGTGCTTATATGGGGATTTGTAAGCTGCAAACAGCTGAAAGAACCCGACGTTCCCGATATCGGCACAAAAACACTTGCCTGAGCAGGAAAATAATTATCCCACAGTTTCACGGACAGGAACTGTGGGTTATTTTTATTTCATATTATAGTTAAAACGCTGAAGGGCTTTATGACAAGAAGTGTACGCTGACAGCTGCGGATCTCTTCATGGTCTGTTTCACAGACAGGATTATCCTCTGTAAACCCTCACCCATTATTCCGATGATGGCCGCAGTTCCCTCTCCTCTTGAAATAACTGACAATAAATGCTATAATATAACAAGAAATCACACGAGGTGAAACTATGTCAGAAATACTTATAATAGATGATGATTCGCATATCAACGATATCGTATCCAAAGCACTGCGGTCCGAGGGGTATTCGGTAACAAGTGCCTATTCCGGTACCGAGGCGCTGCTGCTTCTGAATAATTACAGGCCCGATCTTATTCTGCTTGACCTTATGCTGCCGGGGCTTTCAGGTGAAGAACTTCTGCCGCGCATCGGGGATATACCCGTGATAGTGGTCAGTGCAAAAGCAGATGTGACAAACAAGGTCGATCTGCTGATAGGCGGTGCGTCAGATTATATCACAAAGCCATTTGATATGAACGAACTTCTCGCAAGGATACTGGTACAGCTTCGTAAAAATGCAAGATCTGACGAAAGATCATTTCTAACTTATCATGAGATCACACTTGATATGGATAAACATACTATCTCAGCTAAAGGGAACGAGAATAAACTTACAAGAACGGAATATGCCATTCTTAAACTGCTGATGTCAAATCACGATCAGGTAGTGGCAAAGCTGACGATATTAGACCGCATCAGCCTTGATACCCCTGACTGTACCGAAGATTCACTGAAAAGCCATATCTACAATCTGCGAAAAAAACTGAAAGCACTGACAGGCAAGGAATATATTTCTTCGGTATGGGGCATAGGGTTTATGCTGACCGAAAAATCTTGACTATTTCTTCACTTTTTTCTTCACTGTTTTCTTTACTTTTCTATTTTATAATATTTTCAGAAACAAGTGAGGAGGTCACATTATGGAATATGTTCTGAAAACAAACGGTCTGTGCAAATCTTATCGCCGATACCATATCCTGAACGGTCTTACTATGAATGTCCCTAAGGGTTCGATATACGGTTTCGTCGGCAAGAACGGCGCAGGCAAAACAACGCTGATAAGATTGATAACGGGTTTGCAGGATCCTTCAAGCGGTGAGTACACTCTGTACGGCATAAAAAATACGGACAGCAAAATTTCAAAAGTACGCAGACGTATGGGTGCTGTGGTGGAAACACCTTCCATCTATCCCGATATGACTGCAAAGGATAATCTCATACAGCAGTACCTCACCCTCGGTATTTCGGGTTTTGACGGTCTTGAGGATATCCTGAAGCTGGTAGGACTTGAAAATACAGGAAAGAAAAAGGCGAAACATTTCTCACTCGGTATGCGTCAGCGACTCGGCATCGCAGTTGCCCTCTGCGGAAGTCCCGATCTTCTTGTGCTGGACGAGCCTGTAAACGGTCTTGACCCACAGGGCATCGTGGAGATAAGAGAGCTTATACTGAAACTCAACCGCGAGAAGAATATCACAGTGCTTATCTCATCCCATATCCT
>Ga0256405_10009743_pt1 | contig 13001 bp, 11 predicted proteins | sample RumenRJG_02DNA_FD_189096 | JGI IMG/M metagenome (GOLD analysis project Ga0256405, IMG submission 189096) | Bovine rumen microbial communities from Lethbridge, Alberta, Canada - RJG_02 | ecosystem: Host-associated > Mammals > Digestive system > Stomach > Rumen | place: Canada: Alberta...
GGCAAAATGGCCGGCAAGCTCACCCCCGAGCGCATCCGGAAGCTGGATGAGCTGGGAATGCGCTGGGAGAGCAGGACCGATCAGCAGTGGGAGCGATATTACGCCGCCGCAAAGAAGTACAGCGAAGAACACGGCGACCTGATGGTGCCCTGGCGCTATGTAACGGAAGACGGCATCCAGCTGGCAAGCTGGATTGCGAACCTGCGCATGAACCGGAAAAGCGGGATCCGGAACGGATACCTGACGGACGAGAGAATCAAGGCCCTCGACGATCTCGGCATGTGCTGGGACGTGCTGGACTATCTCTTTGAACAGAATTACGCCGCGGCGGTGGCGTATCACCGGACCCACGGAAACCTCGACGTGCCGGCCGCCTATGTCGACCCGAACGGCGTGAAGCTCGGCGCCTGGCTGAGACGGCTCTGCCGCATCCGGGCAGGAAAAAGCCAGCGCGGCCGTCTCACCGAAGAACAGATCCGACGCCTGGACGCATTGGGCATGATCTGGGGCAACCGGAACGACCTTCTCTGGGAGAAGGGCTTCACCAGCGCGAAGCAGTACTGGGAGAAGCATGGAAGACTTCCGTCTTCTCCATCGTATACGGCCGAAGACGGCTATAAGCTCGGCGGATGGATCGCGGACCAGCGAGAGAAGTACCGCGCCGGGAAGATGAAGCCCGAGCGTAAAAAGCGCCTGGACACCCTTGGCATGGTCTGGGACCCGCCGTCGAAAGAAGTCCGGCGCAGAAGAATCTATCCAAGCACCGGAACCGCCGCACAGGCATGAATGAAACAAAAGCAGGGTGATCGTAACCATGGAAACAAAAAATGAAAGCAGAAAGCGCTTTGACCTGATGTGCATGAAGCTTGCGCACCTCGGGCTGAGTGTTCTGCTTTTTTATGTTTTCTGGCTGCTGTACCGCTTCGGCCGGCTCACCGACCTGCCGCACTACGGCTTCCGTTATAACTATTATGTTGCCCTCGGATACGGCGTTTTTCTGTTCTTCTTCCTGCGCACCTATAACGGATATCTCCTTGGCTATACGCGGATCCGCGCCCTCATTTTCGCCCAGGGCCTGTCCCAGTTCTTCAGCGCGGCGATCATGTGGTTCATTGTCAGCCTCGCCTGGAAACACTGGGATGCGCCGTGGATCTTCTTCGGCATGCTTTTCCTCCAGCTGGTCCTGGACACGGTATGGTCGTACTTCGCCAACGGGTACTATTTCCGCCTCTATCCGGTGAAGCGGACGATCCTGATCTATCGGAACGAACTGGACAAAAAGCGTTTTGGCACCCTCCGCGGAAAGCCGAGCGAGAGGCTCTACCGCATCGATGAGGAGTTCCGTTACGACGGCTACAGCTTCAAGAGCATCCGGCACAAGCTGGAGGGCTATGACGCTGTCTTTGTCGCGGGGGTGCACAGCCGCTGCCGCAACGGCATCGCCAAATACTGCAAGGAAGAGGGTATCGTCGGCTTCTTCCTGCCGCATATCGGGGATGTCATCATGCAGGAAGCCATCCATATCAAGTCCTTCGACGCGCCGGTCCTTTTTGTCACCAGGTCGGAGGTGAAACCGGAATACGCCATCATCAAGCGGGCCTTCGACATTGTTTCGTCCGGCGCGGCGCTCGTGATCCTGAGCCCGGTCCTTCTGATCACGGCAGCGGTGATTCATTTCTATGACGGCGGCCCCGCCATCTATAAGCAGGTGCGCCTCACCCAGAACGGGAGAGAGTTCACCATCTATAAGTTCCGCAGCATGTGCACGGACGCCGAGAAGGACGGCGTGGCCCGCCTCTCGACCGGCGACAAGGACGACCGCATCACGCCGATCGGCCGCTTCGTCCGCAAGTGCCGCCTGGACGAACTGCCCCAGCTCTGGAACATCCTGAAGGGCGACATGAGCGTGGTGGGACCCAGACCGGAACGGCCGGAGATCGCGAAGCAGTACTACGAGTTCCTCCCGGATTTTCAGCTCCGCCTCCAGGTCAAAGCCGGCCTCACCGGTTACGCCCAGGTCTACGGCAAGTACAACACGGATCCCTATGAAAAACTGGAATTCGACCTGATGTACATCAACAACATGTCCGTCATCACGGATCTCCAGCTGATGTTCGCCACCTTCGGCATCCTCTTCTCCAAGGAGAGCACCGAGGGAGTAGAGTCCGGGCAGGTAACCGCTTTGGACTATGACGATGAAAGCATGAGAGCCGAGAGCGCCGAAGAAATAGCCCGGCAGTGGAAAGACTGATGACAGATTGGAGCTGGTTCGACTGAACAGTCATATGAAAAGCTAATGAAAACGAAACCGCTCCGGAGGCTGCTTTTCCCTCCAGAGCATTTCGTGCTGTTTGAGGGAAAGTTGACCCAACACAAAATAGAAAGAAAACAGGATGGAGTTCATTGATGGAAGTGTCCAATAGACCATTAGTTTCGGTGGTTATGCCCGCTTTTAACGAAAGACCGGACATGATCGCAGATGCGATTAACAGTATTTTGCAACAAACTTACGACAATATAGAACTTCACATTTTTGACGACAGTACAAAAGATGAGACAAGGACTGCAATCGACAACTTTGCATCCGACCCTCGTGTGAACATCCATCGATCACCAGAACGTGTGGGCTTCATTAAGTCCCTGAACAGAGGATTGGAGGCATCCTCCGGCAAGTATATAGCTCGAATGGATGGAGATGACTTCTCACATCCGGATAGGTTTGAAAAAGAAGTCGCATTCCTGGAAGAAAACCCGGATGTGATGGTTGTCGGCGGACAGATGAACATCATGGATGAGAATGGACAGATTACATCATCCCGTTCTTACCCGACAGGAGGATTAAAGTTCTTTTTCTTCTCCTGTGCACGGAATCCGCTTGCTCATCCGACGATTATGATGCGCCGGGATGTTGTGGACGAAGGCTACCGATATGATGAGACGCTCAAAATGTCAGAAGACCTGGACTTTTGGCTGCGGCTTATGAACGACGGCTATAAGTTGGCAAATCTCCCGGATACGCTGATTAATTACCGGGTCATGGGCAACTTCCTGGAGAAACGAAGCTCTGACGTACAGCGTGAGGTTATGGCACAGGTGCGTCATAAAAACTTTGATAAGCGCCATCTTGTGCATTCGATCTTATCAGATTTCTCTGGCTGGCTTTTCACCCATGTATCCAGAGATACAATCGATAAGGCCTACAACAGAGAAAACAAGAGGTGATCCGGAATTTTCCGGTTTTGCTAAAGAAGTCACACCGGCAATGGCGGTATGACTGGAAGGATGGAATCAGGATGATTATTACAAGGACTCCGTTTCGTGTGAGCTTCGCCGGTGGCGGCAGTGACATTGCTTCTTTTTATGAGAAACATGATGGCTGTGTACTGAGCACAGCAATCAACAAGTACATGTATATTTCGGTGCATCCGAGCTTTGACCGGAAGCAGACGGTGCTCAAGTACTCGAAGACTGAAACCGTTGAAAACATAGCTGATATCGAACATCAGTATTTTAAGCAGGTTCTAACGAATCTGGGAATCAGCGGTGTGGAATTGGTCTCTACGGCTGACATACCGTCCGGTACCGGTCTTGGTTCATCCAGTTCCTTTACAGTTGGCCTTCTCCATACGCTCTACTGTTACAAAGGAAAGTATGTGTCCAAAGAACGTCTGGCCTCAGAAGCATGTGATGTAGAAATAGAGCAGCTTGGGAATCCCATCGGTAAGCAGGATCAGTATGCAGCTGCTTACGGCGGTTTGAACTTTATTGAGTTCCGTCGTGACGGCGGTGTGATTGTGGAGCCTGTCATCATGAGTACCAGTAGCCTGCGCAAGCTGGAAGCAAATCTCATGATGTTCTACACGGGACAGCTTCACTCTGCATCTGCCATCCTCAAAGAGCAGAAGCAGAATATCACAGCCGGTGACAAGGAAGCCAATCAGCTGAAAATGTGTGGTCTGGCGCGAGAACTGCGTGAGGAACTTCAGAAAAACAATATCGATGCGATGGGAGAAATCCTGCATCAGAACTGGTTGCTTAAGAAGACACTTGCCTCCGGAATCAGTAATTCTGCCATCGATGAAGCGTATGAAAAGGCCATGGGTGCTGGTGCGATAGGAGGCAAACTGCTTGGTGCCGGTGGCGGTGGATTCCTCCTGTTCTACGTTCCACTGGACAAACAGGATGCGGTGAAAGAGGCAATAGGCCTTCCTCAGATGCCTATGGCATTTGATCGGCAGGGCAGTGCTGTGATCTATGTCGGTGATAAGCCGGACTTCATTTGAGACAACGACCGGACCAGCTCCGGAGAATTAAGGAGAAAAGCATTATGAACATCTTAGTCGCTGGCGGTGCGGGCTTCATTGGAAGCCACCTGATTGATAGCCTTCTTGCCGAAGGGCATACTGTGGTCTGCGCGGACAAACTGATCATGGGAAAGCAGAATATTGCCCATCTCGAAGGAAATCCGGATTTTAAGTTTTACGACTATGAACTCGCAGATCAGAAATTGGTAGATAAGATTTTTGCCGAGAACAAGATCGATGCGGTTTATCATCTGGCGGCAAATTCGGATATTCAGAAAGGCGGGCGTGAACCCTCCATCGACTTTAACGACACATTCCTCACAACTCGTGCCCTGCTTGAGGGCATGAGAAAAGCCGATGTGAAGAAGATGTTCTTTGCATCAACATCTGCTGTGTATGGCGAGATGCTGGATGTTGAGCTGACGGAAACCACTGGTGGCTTAATGCCGGTTTCTTATTATGGCGGAGCAAAGCTGGCGTCTGAAGCAGTTATCTCCTCCTACGTTTCTATGTGTGACATGAGCGTTGTCATATTCCGATTCCCGAACGTTATCGGACCGCGTCTTACCCACGGCGTAATTTTCGATTTCATCAAAAAGCTTCAGAAGAATCCGCATGAGTTGGAGATCCTCGGCAATGGTACGCAGTGCAAGCCGTACATCTATGTTCATGATCTGGTAGAAGCAATTGTAATGCTGACTAAAGAGTTTAATCCGGGCGAGATTTTGTACAACTTGAGCGTCAATAGCGAAGGTACAACTGTCACCAGAATTGCTGAAATCGTTGTGGAAGAGCTAGGACTGGAGAATGTCAAGTTCGCATATACTGGTGGTGATCGCGGATGGAAAGGCGATGTCCCAAGATTTAAATATGACATCTCCAAGGTCTTGTCCACAGGATGGACACCGAAACACACATCGGACGAAGCTGTCCGTCAGACTGTTAGAGACGCTGTAGCAAAGATGAAAGGCTGAAAGCATGCAGGCAGTAATTATGGCAGGTGGGAAAGGTACTCGCCTTGCCACAGTAACAAAGAACATACCAAAGCCGATGGTTCCGATTGAAGGTAAACCCCTGCTGGAGTACCAGATCGAGAATCTTAAGGAAAACGGCGTCAAGAACATCATCCTTATCGTTGGACATTTGGGAGATGTTATCCGTGATCACTTTGGCGACGGTTCTGCGTTCGGTGTAAATATCAGTTACTTTGTCGAAGAGACTCCGCTCGGAACTGCAGGGGCTCTGGCAAAGATCAAGGACCGTTTAGAGGACACGTTCTTTCTGGTATTCGGTGATCTGTTCATCAATATCAACTACGACAGGTTTCTTTCTTTTCACCAGGAAAAAGGAGCTTTGGTTTCGCTATTTGCTCATCCAAATTCCCATCCCTACGACAGTGACATCATCATTACGGACGATGAAAGCAAGGTAACAGGGTGGAGCTACAAAAAGGATGTCCGGACGGAGGACTATAGGAATCTTGTTAACGCAGGCCTATATGTAATGCAGAAGGCTGCTGTGGATGAGATTGAAAAGATACAGAAGACGAAGGGCGAAGACAAGGTAGATCTGGAGAAAGAACTGATTATTCCGCTGATTGCTACATCACCGATCTATGCCTATCACAGCACAGAATATGTGAAGGATATCGGAACACCTGATCGGCTTCAGAAAGTCACAGCAGACTATGTAAATGGCGTCTGTGAGCAAAGGAATCTGAAACATCCTCAGAAATGCATTTTCCTAGATCGGGATGGAACGATCAATAAATATGTCGGATTCCTAAGAGCGGCGGCTCAGGTGGAGCTCGAGCCAAGAGCAGCTGAGGCGATTCGTCTGATCAATGAATCTGAATACCTTGCTGTTGTCATTACAAACCAGCCGGTCATAGCACGCGGTGAATGCAGCTTTGAAGAGCTAGAAAGAATTCATAACCGCCTTTACACGCTGCTTGGACAGCAAGGGGCCTATCTTGATGGATTGTACTTCTGTCCGCATCATCCTGATAAGGGATTTGAAGGAGAAGTACCTGAACTCAAGTTTGACTGTGATTGCCGGAAGCCAAAGATTGGAATGCTGAAAAGAGCAGAAGTTGATTTCAACGCAGATCTTTCGAACTCCTGGTTTGTCGGCGATACAACGATGGATGTGCAGACCGGGAAAAATGCTGGGATGCATACCATCATGCTGCGATCTGGTGATCCGAAGAAAGAAAAGTTCGTTGTGACATCGGATGCGATGGCGGATGACCTGCTTGATGCAGTCAAAATGATTTTGTCGGGTGAGGAAGCCTGAGTACTTTTCGCATAGAGGCAGGGAAGCCTTTATGTTACGGGCCGAACCGGTGAGAAACAGACCTGTGGCTAGAAGGGAGAAATAACGATGACCTACGCAGCGATGAATAACGAGGAACAGAAGAACCTTATTAAGAGCTACTTTGACCGCGAAATAGAGGTTATTAAGCGACTGAACATTGATGATATCAATGCTGCTGTGCAGGCTATTTGGGCTGCATATGAGCGTGAGGCTACGATTTATATTTTCGGTAACGGCGGAAGCGCGGCTACAGCGTCTCATTATGTGTGCGATTTCAATAAAGGCATCTCGGAGAAGAAAGAAAAGAAATTCAACTTTGTCTGCCTGAATGATAACTATCCGATGATGATGGCAGTTGCTAATGACATTTCCTACGACGAAGTATTCCGCTACCCTCTGATTAATAAGCTGAAGCCTACTGATCTGGTGATCGGTATCTCTGGCTCCGGTAACAGCAAGAACGTGATTCGTGCTGTGGAGTATGCCAAGGAAATCGGCACGCCTGTCGTCGGCATTACCGGATATCACGGTGGAAAGCTGAAGGAGCTGGCGGATTATCACATGGACGTCATGGAAGACGATATGCAGATTTCTGAAGACTTGCATATGATCTTCGATCACATGATGTATTTTGTGCTGAATCAGGAGTAAAAAGTTTTATTGATAGTTTTCTGTTATCTTCTACTGTAAATTAATCAAGAATCTGGAATGGTGATTAAAATGAAGTCAAGCATGTTGATATATGGGAGTAGTTTTACTGAAAACACTTTATCTCAAAAAGAATTAGAAGAATTACATAATGCTCTATTTGGTATTCTCTTAGATGTAAAGAAGGTATGTGAAGATAATAGTATAAAGTTTTTTTTATGTGGAGGAACTGCATTAGGGGCCATTAGACATAAAGGGTTTATTCCTTGGGATGACGACGTAGATATTATGATGTTGAGATCAGAATATGAACGTTTTAGAACCTGTTTTAGAGAGGCCTTTCCAGATAAATACCTTCTTGCCGAACCTTTGGATGAGGATTATACAAACAAAAAACCCAAAATATATCTTAATAAATCAGTTTATAAAGAAGTTGTATATGCAGGCCTACCAGATAGATATAATCGTGTTTTTATTGATATTTTTCCAATTGAAAATGTACCATCCTCTAAAATTATACGAAAAATAAATGGAGCGCTGTATGACTTTGCTTTTATCGCTGCCAGTCTTGCGGCGGACTATAAATATCCTTCTCCTGTGATTTTAAATAAATGCCAAGAAGATTCACATCTCAAGAAGTATTATTATACGCGCTTAAGATTAGGAGAATTCTTTCAGATGTTTTTTGGAATGAAGTTTTATCTTAAGTTAACCGAGAGATTAAGCCATGTCAATAAGAACACTGGGTGGACTGGGATGCCTTCTGCAAGAGTATATAACCGTATTATTTTCCCGTTAAGCATGTTTCAAGAGAGCATAATGGTCGATTTTAATGGAGTGAAATTTCCAGTCCCAAAGGATTATGATAATTATCTAACGCATTTGTATGGTAACTATATGGTTTTGCCAAAAGAAGAAGATAGAAGTATTCATTCTGCTGCGGAGTTCAAGCTTCTGGAGGAATAAAAGCGAATTTAGTGATTATGTTTATATGCAGTCATATAAAAGAGATTAGTAAGTCAGCTTTCAGGAGAGTATTCTTTACTGCATAAGATTAAGATTGGATGAATTGCAATGATTAAAGTTATAACTTATGGCACATATGATTTACTTCATTATGGGCATATTAGACTTCTTGAGAGAGCAAAAGCTCTTGGAGATTATCTGATAGTCGGAGTCACTGCAGACGATTTTGATAAAACAAGAGGAAAGATAAATGTTCAGCAATCTCTGATCGAACGAATTGAGGCAGTTAAAGCAACTGGACTTGCAGATGAAATAATTGTTGAAGAGTATGAAGGCCAAAAGATTGACGATATTCGTAGGCTTGATATTGACATATTTACTGTCGGGTCAGATTGGGCCGGTAAATTCGATTATCTTAATGAATATTGTAAGGTGGTTTATCTTGAACGAACAGAAGGGGTATCAAGTTCAGACATCAGAGAGCGTCAACGATCACAGCGTCTTGGCTTAGTTGGAGCAACAGATTTCTTGGCAAAAGTATTTACAGAATGTAGTTATGTAAATGGGATGCACACACAAGCACTATTTATTGCAGGTGCTTCTGATAAACCCAAGAACCTTTCTAATTTGGATTTGTATAGCGATGACTATGATCTGTTTCTTGAAAATGTAGATGCCGTTTACATTCATTCTCTTCCACAACAACATTATGAGCATGTGAAGGCGGCTTTACTCCAGAGAAAGCATGTTCTATGTGTTTCGCCGATAGCATTAAGCGCCCATGAATGTAATGAACTGTTCAATTTAGCTAATGAAAATGGCTGTATTCTCATGGATGCTATAAAGACCGCATATTCTACCGCTTTCTCACGCTTGGTTTTATTGGCTAAATCAGGAAGAATTGGCGATATTGTAGCTGTTGAAGCAACATGTACAAGCCTAAAAGACATTCATAAAAATGATGCCTCCATAGGATGGAATAGTATTTGTGACTGGGGTCCTACAGCACTATTGCCAATTTTCCAATTATTTGGGACTTGTATTAAAAAAAAGTGTATTGTAACTAAATATGCAAATAAAGATGAAAAAGTAGATGCTTTTTCTCATATTGATTTGATCTATACTAATGGAGTTGCAACAGTAAATGTCGGAAAGGGAGTAAAATCAGAGGGGGAATTAATAATAACAGGAACTAAAGGATATATTTTCGTTCCTGCACCTTGGTGGAAAACGGATTATTTTGAAATTAGATATGAGAATCCAGCAGATAATAAAAGATACTTTTATCAACTCGATGGTGAGGGGATTCGGTACGAATTAGTTGCATTCTTACAAGCTATAAATAAAGGAAAGAACCTAAAGTATATAGAGCAGGATATTAGTGTAGCAATATCAGAATTAATGGGAGATTATTTCGAAGGAATTGATCTTACTGAGATACTGTAAGCATTTTTAGAGGAGAGTGCGGAATGACAAAATTGTTAGTACTTGGCGCTTCAGAGTTCCAGATACCGCTTCTGAAACAAGCAAGAAAGATGGGAATAAACACATGTGTGCTTGATTATAATGAAAATGCGCCTGGAATTAAATATGCCGATGAATATAGACAGTGTAGTCTTAAGGATATACCAACTGCAGTAAAAATAGCATACGAATATAAACCCAATGGAGTTACGGCAGGTATGGTAGATGTTGCTGTTTGCACATGTGCTAGGATATGTAAAGAGTTAGGTTTACCAGGATTAAGTGTAGCAGTAGCAGAAAGGTCAACAGATAAATTTAAGATGATAGAGGCATTTAAAGCTAATAATGTCCCTCACCCACAATACATTTATTTTTCAAAAAACACTTTTTCAAAAGAAAAGATTAATTTGAAATATCCTTTGATTGTCAAACCGATAGATATGGCTGGAAGCAGAGGCATTGAACTCGTAAATTCAGAAGATGAATTAGCGACCGCTGTGAATAAAAGTATTATGGCAAGCGATAAAGGAGAAATAATCATTGAAGAATATATGGTAGGGCCAGAGGTCAGTGTTGAATTGTTTGTTGAAGGATATAAGCCGTATGTTTTACAGATTACGGATAAACTAACCTCTGGTGCGCCACATTTTATGGAAATTGGACATAGTCAGCCATCGTCTTTGAGTAATCAGATTAAGGATTCAATAGCTCGAGTTGCGTGTTCAGCAGTTGAGGCATTAGGACTTAATAATTGTGTGGCTCATGCAGAGATCATAATTACTGAGGAAGGGCCGAAAATGGTTGAAATAGGAGCCAGAATGGGCGGCGATGGTATACAGCAACAATTAATAGAATTATCTACAGGGATTAATTTACAAGAAATAGTTATAAAATTGGCGATGGGAGAACAAGTTTCATGTCCACATAGTACGATAAAACAAGCTAGCGCTATACGCTTTATCCCATCGAGAGAAGGCACAGTTGTTGACGTAGAAGCGCCAGAAATCCTTGATAAATGCATTAAAATGGTCAATTTATTATGCAATCCAGGCGAAAGAGTAAGCAATGCTAAGGATAATTCGGGCAGGCTTGGATATGTTATTGCACAGGCTGATTCAGCAAGTGAAGCAATAATGGCGTGTGAGGATACAATTAAGAAAGTGAAAATTGTTCTTGAGTGAATATTAAAATGAATAATGTAAGATTGGTTGAAAGTTTTCCAGATGATTATGAAAACTACTATCAAATTCGATGTGATGAAACAGATATTTATTGGATGGGGCATAAATCAAAGCCTGATTATGAGAAGCTTAAACAGTGCTTTATGGAGAGGCTTAGCACATGCAGGTTTTCTCAAGAAGGGGATAAAAGAATAATGATGATTTGCACCGAATCAAAAGAAGATAGTAGTATTGGTCAGGTCTTATTCACCCTGCGTGAAGGAGGTATTGAGATAGGTATCAGTATCAAAAAAGAATTTCAAGGACTGGGACTAGGAACTCATGTAATAGGACAAGCAGTTGCTTTTGCTGGACAGTATTCAAATATACTTCTTGCTTATATAAGAGATGATAATTTTGCTTCACAGCATTGTTTTAAAAAGAATGGGTTTGTTCCAACTGATGACTTTGTGATCAATGAATATCCGAATGCCGGCAATGTCAAATTTCGAAAGTATGAATTGATTTTGTCAAATAGAGAGTGACTACGAGCTATCTTAATATATGGTGCGAACCTAACATGTCGGGTATGTTTTCCAGTGGGAAATCGAGAACTAGCTTTCAAAGCTGTATAGTGAGGGAAACCACTTGGTAATACGCTCTTTCGTGCAAATAATAATTCAATTATGACGAAGCCACTCTTGCTGGAAGCACTATGGATTCTTAATTCCTATATTTAAATTACAACTATTCAATGGAGAAATGCTATGTATTATATAGATCCAAAGGTGAAAGATTTATTTCGTATTTTTGATCAAAATGAGCGTAAAGACTATCTTAGACTTGATTTAAACGAGAATCCAGGTGGACTTTCTGATAGTTTTATCAAAGGAGTTCTGGAGGGCGTGACACCGCAGTTCGTCGCACAGTATCCAGAGACACTTCACTTTACTGAAGTGCTGGCGAATTACCTTGGTACGGATATCGCTCATCTTTGCCTTGTGAACGGCTCTGCTGAGGGCATTCGTTATATCATTCAGGCATTCACGGGTCCTGAGGGGCGTATTGTCGGTGTTGTCCCCTCATATTTCATGTTCCAAGTTTATTCGGAAATGTACGGTCGTAATTTCGTGAAGGTTCCGTACAATGAGGATCTTAGCATGGATGTAGAAAATATTATTGCTGAACTGACGAACGATACCCAGCTTCTTATTCTCCTAAACCCTAATAATCCTATGGGAAATGTGTATACAGATGAGGAATTTGAGAAGATCTTGAAAACAGCGAAGGAGAAGCAGATTACTGTTCTTGTAGACGAAGCATACCATTACTTCTATCCCAAGACCTTTATCAAGTACGCTCTTGAGGGCGAGCATGTCTTCATTACTCGTACCTTTTCCAAACTTTTCTCTATGGCTGGTTGTCGTCTGGGATATGTTGTGGGCTGGCCTGAGGGCGTGAAAATGGTTCAGAAGATGTGTACGCCTCACAATACTAACGCTTTTGCAATGAGGTTTGCGGAGGCTGTACTTACGACTCCTGGAATGCTTGATCAACTGATCTTAAACTTTACGGCTGGCCGCAAATATCTGATTGAATGGCTCGATGCTCACAGATATCCTCATAAGGGAGAAGCCGGTAACTTCATCTTTATTAAGCCTAAAACGGATGCACACACTATTGTCGATCGGATGAAGGCGGAGAAAAAAATCCTCATCAAGACTTATCCAAATGTTGGTGAATTTGGGGACTGCCTGCGTGTATCCATAGGGGAGAAAAAATATATGGAGCGGTTTGTGGAGGCCCTTACAGAGATAGATCGGTAGTGCAGAAATAATATATTTTACTTTAACTGGTGCATGTAAAGACCCCCATTGGAGATAACAGATTATTTTGAAATTTATTCTGAAAATCTCGCTGACAAAAATGATTGAATATACCGGCCCGGAATACACCCCGAATCCGGAAGGACGGAAACCGTAAATCCGGCGGTTGGAAACTCTCACTCCGGTCAACAGGAAACCTCGATTCTGGTTATTTGGAAACCTGCCTTCTATAATGAAAATATGCACAACATTGTGCAAATTCATTATAAGGGGGTCACCAAATGACCAAGTACCGTGAAATACTGCGGCTGCTCAGC
>Ga0256405_10009745_pt1 | contig 12998 bp, 9 predicted proteins | sample RumenRJG_02DNA_FD_189096 | JGI IMG/M metagenome (GOLD analysis project Ga0256405, IMG submission 189096) | Bovine rumen microbial communities from Lethbridge, Alberta, Canada - RJG_02 | ecosystem: Host-associated > Mammals > Digestive system > Stomach > Rumen | place: Canada: Alberta | collected...
TGTTATACTTATTCATGTCTGTAATTCCTTTTGTGATAGGATTTTGTGTGGAAATAAAATTATATCACGGATTACAGACTTTAAACAGTACCTAATTTATCTTGGACAGTAGTGATTTTATTAGCAAAACATAAAGATGGTGATACGGCTTTTTATTTTATTACCATGTTTTTAACCGCGCTGATTTTTGCACGATTGCTTTATGTGGATTATGGCATCGGCTTTATTGGCAGTCCAGATGGCATGTCTGTAAAAACAAAGTTGCTACGTGCAATAGAATTAACCCGATATCATGTCCGTCATAATTTTATGCCAGTATCTGTTATTGTGCTTGTTGGATTAGCACAGGCCTTTATGTGCATGCGGGAAAAGTCAAAACATTATATACCCTTGCTGCTGATACCAGTCTGTCTGATTTGGATGTTGTTAGTTAACTATTTTGGGCCTATACCCAATTTGCGCTACTCAGCTCCTGCATTTGTTCTTTTATCACTCTGTCTTGTTCCTTGCTTTGGAGTGCAGAATAAAAAGGTTTTTATCGTTTCTACGATAGTACAACTCTGTGTACTGGCTACAATTGTATTCCGTGTGTTGCCTTGTAATGCTCGTTATATTGCACATCTGGATGATAGTGATCCGGCAAGTTCTCATCCGCAATATACTAAAGACGTAACTATTCCAGTCTTTATTTCTTCATATGCCGGATTTGAGCGTATTTATCCGTATCTTGCAGACGAGCAAATCTACTGCTTTGTAGACTCTGTTGATGATATCAAGAACCTTTCATTCGACGGTGATACATACTGGTTTGTTACATACGAAGGTGGTATGTCCGAGACTTTGTATCGCGATGGTATTCCTGTCGCACAATGAGATAAAAGGATCGTCATAATGTCTATAAAACAAAGAGTCCATAAGTTTTTATCGGAAGGTCACAAGTTACAAAAGGTATATAACAAGATAAAGAATATCCCCTACATGATTCGTTGTGCACAGGTGAGGCGTTTTGTTATACGTTCTAAGCTGTGTAATGGAATCTCACAACGGAGTGGTACTCCACAGGTAGTAGTTTCGCTTACGAGTTATCCTGCACGATTTGAGTCGATATATTATTGTCTCAAAAGCTTACTCCTTCAAACGGTAAAACCTGATGCAATCATCTTATGGCTTGATTGTCCGTTAGAGGAAGTGCCTTCTACAATTTTGGATTTGCAGCTTTATGGCATTATGATACGTTGTGGAGTAGAAGATTTAAAGCCTCATAAAAAATACTACTTTGCCATGCAGCAATATCCTGATGCTGTTGTGGTCACCGTAGATGACGATGTGTTTTATCCTCCGACAATGCTGGAGTCCTTATTGCAAAAGCATCAGCAATATCCTGATTGTGTCTGTGCCAGACGTGTACATAAAATGACATTGGATAATAATGGTAGGGTACGACCATATGGGCAGTGGCTTGATAAATATAAAAAAGAACTGTTGCCGTCATATTTATTAGTACCAACTGGGGTCGGAGGTGTTTTATATCCTCCTCATTGTCTTGATCAGCGAGTGTTTGATAAACAGATGCTATGTGATACCTGTCTTATGGCAGATGACATCTGGCTTAAATGGATGGAGCTGCTCCATGGTACAAAAGTTGTGTGGGTGCCTAATAAGATCCTTACGCCACCATGTACTGAGCACTCGCAGGAAACAAGCTTGTATTTGTCTAACGTACACCAAAACAAAAATGAGGTTCTGCCCGTTATTTTTATTTGAAGTTAAGAATATCCTTAAATCCCGTGACTTCAAAAATATCCATGACATTCGGATTTACATTGGTTATGGTAAGTCCCTGCTTTTTTGAAAACTGTTTATGAGCGGCAAGCAGTACACGCAGGCCTGCAGATGAGATGTAATCAAGTTTTTCACAATTAATAACAAGCGAATCTGCTGAATCTGCGGATTGTGCAAGTTCTTTTTCAAGTTCGGGAGCAGTAATAGTATCCAGACGGCCTTCTATACAAAGCGTCAGTTCTGTGTCTTTTACGTTTTTAGTAATAATCATTGTTACCTCCTGAATAAATTATATGGCTAGAACGTACTTTTGCGCAAGCTTGATAGTATTGAATTATCGACATAAATTTACGAGATTGACTGTATAGATGCAGCAAGCTTTTTTTCTGCAGGTTCCGCAGAATTTGTCTGCACGGCACAGAGTCCATTTTAGCCTCAAGTGCATTTGAGACTAAAATACGCTCAGCTTGCGCCTGCCGGACCTTAGATTTCTACCGTACCTTCGTAAACAAGCTCAGCAGGGCCGGTCAGATATACGGTATCGCCGGTATACTTGACGATAAGCTCGCCGCCGCGGACTTCCACGGTGATATCTTCATTCAGGTGGCAGTAGCCTGCAAGAACTGCAGCTACAGCCGCGGCGCATGCACCGGTACCGCAGGCTGGCGTCTCGCCGTTGCCGCGTTCCCAGGTACGCATCTTGAGCCGGTTCTGATCGGCTACGCGTACAAATTCGGTATTCACACGGTCCGGGAATACGCTGTTATGCTCGAACAGCGGGCCTATGCGCGCCACGTCTACTTTATCCACAAATCCGCAGAAAATGACGCAGTGCGGTGTACCTACGGAAAGACAGGTGGCATTGAACTGCATGCCGTCCACGGTAATCGGCTCGTTCACTATAGCTTTTTTAGGCAGGAACTCTTTGTGCTGCTTGCCGAGTGCGGTGAGCGGGAAGGGCTTTGCCTCCAGCGTGGTGGGCAGAGCAGATGAATCGAATTCGGGTTTGCCCATATCTACAGTGACGGAGGATACCTTGCCGTTGGTACGGTATACCGTCAGGTTACGTACGCCGCTTGCGGTCTCTATGGTAAGGGTTGCCGTAGGATCGGTTTTGAGCGCATGGCGCGCGGCAATGCCGTTGATGTTGTTGTCAAAGATATACTTTGCCACACAGCGTATGGCGTTTCCGGCCATGGCGCCTTCTGTACCGTCCTGATTAAAGAACTGCATGTACACGTCGGCCGAGGCGCTGCGCTTGATCAGCACGAGGGAATCTGCTCCTATGCCGGTACGCCGGTTGCACAGTCTGATGCTCAGGCCGGCGGGGTTTGCAACGCCCTGAGCCATGGCATTGATGAGGATAAAGTCATTGCCGGTGCTCTGCATTTTACTGAATCTGAGCTTGTCCTTGGTCTCGCGCAGGTCGTTGATGTTTACAAGCTCCACATTTTCAGCGGAATAGCGGCTGGCAAGGCAGTTTGCTATGGCGTTGGCCGTATCGATGGCGGTAAGGCACGGAATGTCGCGCTCTACTGCATGGCGGCGCATACGCACGCTGTCGGCATGAGGATTACGTCCCTTTGCGCTTGTGGAGATTACATAGTCGATTTTACCGGTGTCGAGCAGGGTAAGCAGATTGTCGTCAGGGTTTTCGGAAATCTTGTTTACGACGGTCACTTCCATACCGAAATCGCTGATAACTTTAGCGGTACCTTCAGTAGCGTAGAGCTTAAAGCCCATGTCGTAGAACTTACGTGCCAGGTCGGGTATTTCAAACTGGTCCGTTTTACGTACAGTGAACAGCACGCCTCCGCTGCGCTTCATGTTGTAGCCTGCGGCAATAAGTCCTTTGAAAACGGCTTCCTCCATGGTGGAGGCAAGACCGAGCACTTCGCCTGTAGACTTCATCTCAGGGCCCAGATGGGTGTCTACGTCCATGAGCTTTTCAAAGCTGAACACCGGTACTTTTACAGCAAAGTAGGGAGGTATGCGGTACAGCCCGGTACCGTAGCCCATTTTGCTCACTTTTTCGCCGAGCATGGCGCGTGTGGCAAGCTCTACCATAGGTACGCCGGTAACTTTGCTGATATACGGTACCGTGCGGCTTGAGCGCGGGTTCACTTCAATGATGTACAGATCATTGTTGTAGATAAGGTACTGAATATTTACCAGACCTTTGGTGCCGAGCGCAATGGCCAGCTCCTTGGACTGCTGTATAATCTTTTCTTTAAGAATGTCGTTCAGGTTCCATGACGGGTATACGGCGATGCTGTCGCCGGAATGGATGCCGGTACGCTCCACGTGCTCCATGATGCCCGGAATAAGGATGTCGGTACCGTCACAGATAGCATCAACTTCAAGCTCGGTTCCCATAAGGTACTTGTCGATGAGAACGGGGTTTTCAATGCCCTGAGCAAGAATAATACCCATATACTCTTTTACGTCAGCTTCGGTAAAGGCAATGATCATGTTCTGTCCGCCCAGTACATAGGACGGGCGCAGCAGGATGGGATAGCCGATACGTTTTGCGGCGGCCAGCGCTTCCTGCGTAGTAAAGATAGTCTCTCCTTTAGGCTTGTTGATCTTAAGGTCGTCACAGAGCTTTTCAAACCGTTCACGATCTTCTGCGATATCGATAGAGTCCGCGCTGGTGCCGAGTATCTGAATACCCTGGCTGTCAAGGAACTTGGTGAGCTTGATGGCTGTCTGTCCACCGAAGGCCACCACTACACCCACAGGGTTTTCCGTGTGGATAACGTTCATGACGTCCTCGGGTGTGAGCGGCTCAAAATACAGGCGGTCTGAAGTATCAAAGTCGGTGGATACGGTCTCGGGATTATTGTTGATGGTCACTACGTCATAGCCCAGCTTTTTCAGTGCCCATACGCACTGTACGGAGGCATAGTCGAATTCAATACCCTGACCGATACGGATGGGACCGGAGCCCAAAACAATGATCGTACCCTTGCGGCTGATTTTTCCACTGTCACGCCGCTCCTTCAGGAACAGGGATGCTTCATTCTCCGCGTTGAAACCGCCGTAGAAATAGGGTGTCTCGGCGTTGAATTCACCTGCACAGGTATCAACCATTTTGTAGGTTTCAGGAATATGGGCAAGTTTGCCCTGCTTCAGAAGCTCGGCAGCTTCCGCCGCTTCTTTTAGGCTTCCGCCGCTGCCGGGAATATGCACGCCGCTCAATGATTCTATGACGGCATCGGGATATCCGTATTTTTTAGCGGCCAGATACAAGTCTGGCGTGAGCGTCCCGGATGTACCGGACTTTTTGATGGCGGCGAATTCCTGCTCCATGTCGGCAAGGTTTTTCAAGTGTGCCAGGAACCAGATGTCTATTTTGGTGACGGCGTTAATCTGCTCTACAGTCATGATGCCGCGCTTCAGCGCTTGGAACACGGCAAAAATGCGCTGGTCGGTACATTCGCCGACGCGCTCTTTTATACGTTTGTCGCTTTCCTCTGCGAACAACGGAAGGTTAAGAGAGTTTACGCCGATTTCTGCACCGCGTACTGCTTTCATGATGGCCGTTTCAAAATTGTGACCGATGGCCATGACTTCTCCGGTTGCCTTCATCTGCGTTCCAAGCTCCCGTTTTGCATAGACAAACTTGTCAAACGGGAACTTAGGCATTTTGACCACTACGTAATCAAGCACCGGCTCAAAGCATGCGGCGGTTTTCTGGGTAACTGCGTTGGGTATTTCATCCAGCGTATAGCCGATGGCTATGAGTGCGGCAACTTTTGCAATAGGATATCCGGTGGCTTTGGAGGCAAGCGCGGATGACCGTGACACGCGAGGATTCACTTCGATGACGGCGTATTCAAAGCTGTCGGGCTTGAGCGCGAACTGGCAGTTACAGCCGCCTTCCATACCCAGCGAGCTTATGATATTGAGCGCCGCTGACCGCAGCATCTGGTATTCTTTGTCGCTCAGCGTAACCGCTGGTGCGATGACGATGGAATCGCCGGTATGCACGCCCACCGGATCAAAGTTTTCCATGGAGCATACGGTGAGCACGTTGCCTGCATGGTCGCGCATTACTTCGAATTCGATTTCCTTCCAGCCGGAGATACATTTTTCTACCAGAATCTGGTGGATGGGCGAGCGGTGCAGGCCGTTCTGGGCTATTTCCTGCATCTGCGCATGGTCATAGGCTATGCCGCCGCCTGTACCGCCGAGCGTAAATGCAGGACGTATTATGGCAGGATAGCCGATCACATTGTCAGCATAGTTCAGGGCATCCTCAAGCGTGGTCACCACTTTTGACGGGATGCACGGCTCGCCGATGGAGTCCATGGTATCCTTGAACAGCTGGCGGTCCTCCGCTTTGTCTATAGTCTCGGGTTTGGCGCCGAGCAGGCGGACATGGTGCTTTTCCAGAAATCCTGATTTTGCCAGCTCCATGCACAATGTCAGGCCGGTCTGGCCGCCCAGAGATGATAAAATGCTGTCGGGCTTTTCTTTTTCTATAATACGCTGGATGGTTTCGGGAATGAGCGGCTCAATGTAGATTGCATCGGCCATGGTATGATCGGTCATGAGCGTAGCGGGATTGGAGTTTACAAGCACTACCTGCAATCCCTGCTCTTTAAGGGCTTTGCACGCCTGGCTTCCGGCGTAGTCGAATTCTGCGGCCTGCCCGATGACGATAGGACCGGAACCGATGACCATTACCTTATGGATATCAGGATTTAAGGGCATTACTTTCTCCTTTTTATTGTAGATGCAAAATACGCTATGGAATCGATGCGTTCGGCAGCGGCGGTAAAGTTTTTGAACCGTCCGGGATCATGTATGAGCCTGATAAAATCGTCGAACAGGAATCCCGTATCAAGCGGACCGCTGCATGCTTCCGGATGAAACTGTACGCTGAACGCCGGTGTGTCCGTGTAGACTATGCCTTCGCATGTACCGTCGTTTGTGTTTACAAAGCTCATGACTGCGCCTGCCGGCAGGGTGTCATTCTGTACCGCATAGCCGTGGTTCTGCGAGGAAATATAGACCCTGCCGTCAGCAAGGTATTTTACCGGCTGGTTGGCGCCGCGGTGTCCGTACTTGAGCTTTATGGTCTGTGCGCCTTTTGCCAGTGCCAGCAGCTGGTGTCCCAGGCAGATACCGAATACCGGGATATGGGACTCAAGCAGTTTTTTAAGTTCCGCTATGACGTGTACATTATCCTGCGGGTCTCCGGGACCGTTTGAAAGCATGATGCCGTCAGGATGCATGGACAGGATTTCTGCTGCGGTAGCGGTGCAGGGCACGGATACGACATCGGCACCGCGCTTTAGAAGTTCCCTGCGGATATTTGCCTTAGCTCCGAAGTCCCAGAGCACAACTTTTTTGCCGCGGCCGCTTTTCATGGCAATTGCCGGATCATTTTCTTTGGTACCGTCAGCCCTGACGGGAACGAAACGGTATTCGGCGGATTCTTTGAACACTACGTCAGCAGGTTCTTCGATGCTCACGGCATTGCAGGTTACGCTTTCTACTGCGTTTTCTATACGGTATGCACGGATTTTTTCAAGCAGGGCTGCTTTCTGCGCCGGGTCTTTTAAGGCCTGCATTGCCTGCCGGGCTTCATCGCTGTGTCCGGCAATAAGCATGCCGTTCATGACACCTGCTTCGCGCAGTACTTTTGTCAGTGCCCGGGTATCTATGTCGTACAGGCCGATAATGTTCTGTGATTTCAGGTAGGCATCCAATGTCATGCCGCATCGGAAGTTGGAGGGGGTTTCACACCATGAACGGACGATATAGCCGCGTACATGGCAGGCGGCGCTTTCGTAGTCTTTTGGAATGACGCCGTAATTACCGATAAGCGGGAACGTCTGTGTGACAATCTGACCGAAGTAGCTTGGATCGGTCAACGTCTCTATGTACCCGTTCATACCGGTTGTAAATACTGCTTCTCCGGTTATGCAGCCGGAGGCACCAAAACTTTTTCCTTCAAAGATCTGCCCGTTAGCCAGTACAAGGCAGGCGGGTAATTCAGTAGATGCGGTAGCCATACTGAAACAGTAGTATACCTGATTCAGGGGTTTATGCCTAGGGGTTTTGCATATTTATGCAAAAATGATAGAAAACTTCAAAAGTTATGCTTATTTTAAAAGACAAGGGGGCTGTCCTCGAAGTATCTTTTTGGACAGCCCCTGTTAGTGCTACACAAAGAATCTGCGGTCTTCGGGTTTTTCCGCAGGCCGGTAAAAAATAGCGGTGTTGCCGATAATACGCACGAGCGCGGCATCGGCTGCTGCAGCAAGCTGCTCGGACAGAGCCTGTTTGTCTTCTTTAAAGGCGTTGAATTTAACTTTAATCAGTTCGTGATCAGCGAGCGTTGTGCGCACCATCTGCGTAACGCCGTCGGTCACTCCGTTCTGTCCGATAATTACTACAGCACTGAGCGGCTGAGCCGCTGATGTCAGCTCCTTACGCTGACTGCTTGTAAGAGTTATCATGGCTGTATGATACTCTTACACGGTAAATAAATCAATCTGGCTGCCGATCTGATCAACGGTAGCACGTACGTTGCTTGATATTTCATCAAGCGCGGAGCTGGACTCATTGATCTTGTCGGTGCTGCTTGAAATCTGCACCATGCTAGTCTTGATAACATCCGTGGTCTCGCGCAGATGGTTAACCTCTGACAGGATGGCCTTGTTGCCTTCCGCCATTTCATGTGAGGCTGAGCGGACTTCCATGGTGTTGTCGTTCATAAGCTTGAGCGCCTCGCCGATCTGCTTGGATCCTTCCTGCTGTTCGTCCATTGCGGATTTAATCTGCAGAACAAGCTGCTGTGTGGTTGAAATGCTTTCAGATACCTCAGCAAACGATTCACTGGAAGCCTTTGATGCGTTCACCACATCGTTGATGGCATTCTGTATATGCTTCAGCTCTTCCTTGATCTTCTTTGACTGTGCGCTTGATGTTTCCGACAGCTTACGGATTTCATCGGCAACCACAGAAAATCCGCGGCCTGATTCTCCTGCATGCGCAGCCTCTATAGCGGCATTCATTGCCAGCAGGTTGGTCTGGCTTGCTATGGCGGATATGGTCTTGTTTGCATCCTGCAGTGTTTTTGACTGCTCTTCAATGCTCAGAATACGTTCGTTCACGTTATTCTGACGCATGATGCCCTCTTCAGTCTTTTTAATCAGGCCGTTAAAGGAGTCTGCCATAAAGCCTACGGAATTGTTGACGCTGCGGATATTGCCGATCATTTCTTCTACGGCGGCGCTTGCGTCGCCCACGCCGCGGGACTGGGTTTCGATCATGGACTCCAGGGATTCAATGTTTTTGGATATTTCCTCAACTGCGCTGGCGGTCTCTGTGACGGATCCTGCCTGATTGTGCACCTGTGAGTCTATGTCGCTCAGGTCGTGGATAATCTCTTTAATGGCCGAACCGTTGTCGCTGATACGCTGCAGCAGGCTTACGTTCACGTCTTCAAGGGTTTCCTTCGAGTCCTTTACGCCGCTGATTATTGTGCGCAGTTTTTCCATAAAGCGGTCAAAGCCGTCGCCGAGCTGACCGATCTCATTGTTACTTTTTACTTTGAGCTGCTTAGTCAGGTCTGCGTCGCCTGATGCAATCTGGTCAATGCTGTTTCTGAGCCGTCCAAGCGGATGCATGGCTTTTACCAGCAATGCGACGGTTACAGCGAGCAGCAGCAGCGCGATGATGAACGAGACGATGGAGATGGTAAGCTGCATGCGGTTGCCGTTCACATCGATCTGTTTCTGGGGGATTGTAAGAATGACCGACCACGGAGTACCCGCCACCGGTGCAAATGAAGCGAATGTACGTACGCCGTCAGGGTCTGTATAGTAACCTTCAGCGATTTCTCCCGCTGCGGCGCGGCGTCCGATTTCATCAAGTCCTTTATATCCGGCTTTGCCGCTGTAGGACAGGTCCATATATTTTTCCTGACCGCGGATATGTGAAATAAGTACGCCGTTGCTTCCTGTAAGGATGACTTTCCCGTTCTGACCGAGCGTCAGGGCGCTGATCATACGGTCAATTTCATCAAGGCGTACGGCACCTGCAAATACGCCGATAAGCTTTTTGGAGGCATTGTATGCCGCGCGTCCGATATAGTAGCACACCGAGCCGTCGGTCTGGAAATCAATATTTGAGACGTATGTCTCTTTTTTGTTGTTCATGATTTCGCGGTAGAAATTCTTGGAGATAACGGTACGTACGCTGCCGTCGCTGCCGTGGCCTACGCCGTCCGGCGTACAGAACATGATATAATTAAAAAAAGTGTTCTGGATGGCAGTATGACTTTGCAGCCATGCAATTATTTGATCTGCATCGCCGGCTTTTGTAACGTCATTGTCAGAATAAATGCGCAGATCATTGATAAGCACTTCATTCCAATACGAGATTTTTCCGGCGTCTTCTTCTATTATTTTCTGGCTGAACGATGAATAGTCTTCCTGCGAGGCCTTTTTTACTCTGCTTGAAATTATAAAGCTGAGAACAGTAAAAAAGAGTATCATGATAATAAAAATACTGATAGAAATCTGCACGGCTATATGGCCGTATTTTTTTTCCGGTGCAGCAACCGCTTCTGACATGGACTCCTCCATAAAAACGATCTTAAGAATGCTTTATTAAGTATATCAGCAAAGTATCGTAAAAACAACGAAAAAATAGTACGAAAAAAGTACAGACTGCATTGAGCACCAGAATTACACAGGCAGCTGCGGAAAAAGTATACGCCTGCGTAAAAAATACTATAATGATGTGTACCGGCTCTGTACGATACCGCGGTTCATCAGGCTGTGCAGGACGGGATATTCCGTTTTGGTGATATTATGAGCATACCTGACGATGAGCTTGCCGGGCTGTTCGCCGGAAAATGGAACAGCACGGCCCGTCTGATTCCTGCTGCTGCATGCGGCGGATCGGAGGCACTGCATAATAAGCTCTTACGTGCGCTCTGCAGGGCCCGCGGCAGTACATGTGCTGAGAATATGCGCCGCAGGCTTCTTGGTGACCAGCAGTTTACGGAACGTCAGATACAAGATGCACAGGATTGTATCGTCATGCTGCTCCATCGACGTGCCTTACGGGCATGATACCGACTGTTTTTTGGTTGCAAGAAACGTACTTCAATTATAAAATAATTCTGAAGAGGTGTCGGCATATGAAATCGTTAGTTATTATGGTAATTACGGCAGCAGCGGTCTTGTTCGGTTCCTGCGGCCTTCATCTTCCGGGAAAAAATCCAGTTGCGGCAAAAGGTCAGGGCCCGCTCCCTGACAAAGATGTAAAAGGCGCGGTGCTTAATGTTATGCTGGATACTGCCATTGAAAGAATTGACCAGCAGAAATCAACGGAAGGTACTTCTTTTGAGATTATCGGAGATTTGGTTGACGGTCTGATGCAGATGGCCGCCGACGGTTCGGTTGTCAACGCGATCGCCAAAAAAATGGATATATCTCCTGACGGCCTGATCTACACGTTCACGTTGCGCGATGACGCGTACTGGTCAAACGGCGACCCGGTTACTGCACATGACTTTGTGTACGGTTGGGAGCGTGCCTGCGACCCGGCGAACGAAGCGGAGTATTCATACCTTATGAGCGACATTGCACATATAAAGAATGCGATCGCCATCCGTGCGGGGCAGATGAACCCCAACCAGCTGGGTGTTCAGGCGCTCGACGACTATACGCTGCGCGTGGAGCTTGAGATTCCCGTCTCATTCTTTGAGCAGCTGCTGTATTTCTGTACATTCTACCCTTCCAATCAGAAGTTTATAGAAGCCTGCGGCGACAACTACGGTACTTCGGCAGATACGTTCTTGTCGAACGGCGCGTTTATTCTGAAAGACTTTAAGGCCGGTGCGTCTTCATTTTCGCTCATCAAGAACACGGCATATTATGATGCGTCACGTATAAAGCTTGCAGGACTGCATTATGAGGTGATAAAAAGCCGCAGTGAGGCTTTGTCAAAATATGAAGGCGGTCAGCTTGACCTGATAGAAGTTGCCGGCGAGCAGGTGGCAAAGGTAAGGAATTCGAGCGAGTTCAAGGCAATAGCCTCCGGATTCCTGTGGTACATCAGCCCGAATATGCTGGTGGACGATTTTAAGAACCTGAACCTGCGCCGTGCGCTGATGTTTGCGCTTGACCGTGAGGCTGTCACCAATGACGTGCTTGCGGACGGTTCGCAGCCTACCTATACGCCGGTTCCTTCCGGTTTTGCATTCAATGCCTCAGGCCAGGATTTTACGGTGGATCTTATGGAATTCCCCCAGTACTGCTCCTATGATCCGGAGGCTGCGCGCAGATATTATGAGGAAGCAAAGCAGGAGCTTGGCAAGAATACTTTTACCTTTACTATGGTTACTGATGATACGGAGACCGTAATGGCGGTTGCCAGAGAGCTGAAGCGGCAGATAGAGACTGTGCTGCCGGGCATGACCATTGAGCTGAACCATATACGCAAGTCACAGCGTCTTGCAGAGATCGGCGCCGGAAACTATGAGATTACGCTGACGCGCTGGGGTCCTGACTATGCGGATCCTATGACGTATTTGTGTATGTGGGTTACCGGCAATGACTATAACTACGGCCGTTATTCCGACGTGAACTATGATGCGATTGTGTCAAACTGCAACGACGGAGATCTTGCTACAAAACCGGCGGAGCGCTGGACGGCCATGAAACAGGCGGAGGAAATGATACTGAAGAATGCAGTCATTTTCCCGCTGTATCAGCAGTGCAGTGCTGATATGATTAAACCAGGTGTACGTGGTATAGAATTCCATCCTATTGGAATCAACCGTATTTATAAAGGTACTTCAAAATAAAAAAACTGCGAGGGTTATAATGAGTGCAGGCTACGGATACTATGGATTTTATGTAGTGAAAAAAGATGGATCCCCGGATCCAAAGAAAGCAAAGGATGTGTTTGACTGGTGCTGCAGGGAATATCCCTGGTTTGTAGAGGGTAAGCCGTTTGTGCTTGAGGACGGCTCCCATATTATAAACTGGAATTCCGATGACTGGCCTGACGGACTTGATATAAAGCATTCTGAGCTTGGGAATAACGTTCCCGGGCTTGAATGGCTTAAGGATGTGAGCAAGGCGGTAAAGCCTGAGCGCATCGTTGGTACGGGAATTTGTGGGCTGGCAGGAAGTCCCGGATATGTTGCCCTGTATGCTACGCCTGCGAAACCTGCCAGTCCT
>Ga0256405_10009746_pt1 | contig 12997 bp, 15 predicted proteins | sample RumenRJG_02DNA_FD_189096 | JGI IMG/M metagenome (GOLD analysis project Ga0256405, IMG submission 189096) | Bovine rumen microbial communities from Lethbridge, Alberta, Canada - RJG_02 | ecosystem: Host-associated > Mammals > Digestive system > Stomach > Rumen | place: Canada: Alberta...
AACCAAGCGATACATTCTGCTAATTGTTGGCGGCCCATTTTTAAGTCCGAAACGAGTCTTTCCCTTGAACGTCCCCAAATACCTTGTTGGCCGCATCTATAATAGAAATACAAAAACACTCTGGCTACACTTTTCCTGCGGCCTGTTCCTAATTCGCGTGATACTTTTACAAACTCCTCTCAGACCTCAAACGGCATCAATGTAATAAATGGCGCATGAACCTTATCGACCTCGAAAAACCGCGCCTTCGATATCGTTCTTTGGTCGACGTCTAAAAGTGTTTTAAGTTTATTAAGTGTTTCTTTACTCTCCTGCTTTCAAAACAAGAAGGCTCGTGAGTCCTCACCCACAGGAAACTCTGTTTCTACATATTCAAGTCGTGTTAACATAACTGTCATGTTGTAGAGTATCTCCGCAGTGTTATAAAACTCTGGTACTATTGGTAATACTTGTATCTGTTTCATATAAAATAGTATAAGATGATATTACTGACGTGTCAATAAAATTATATACCGAGAAACAAAACTAAGTACAGATACAATAATATAATAGGACGATAGTGATCTTTAGGTTGGGTTATCTTTTTTAATGTTAGTCAATCATTTTGTTTTGTCAATCTTTTTTGATTTAAAATCCGCACTATGCTGTGCTAGCGTTAGCTTGCACATCCCCCTGGAGGGGGTTGGGGGTCGTCATGTCAATTCACGACTACTTACAGGCTACGCCTGTGACGTAACGTGTCCATTATTTTTGGCAATAAAAAACACACTCTACATCCAGAGTGTGTATTTAACATCTTGATAGTCCGCGCTATCTTTTATTTGTCTACTGCTTTAGATTAATCAATCCAGTAAACTTTATAGGAGTGTTTGTGACCACAGGTTGGGCAAACATCTTCTCTATCATCTTTATTGATGATTGGGCTTTGACCTGGGAATTTAACTGCTTTCTTGCTTAAAGAAGTAAGAACGGCTGGTTGGATACCGAGGTCAGCTGCTGATAATGGTGTGCCAGCGTTAGCTCTTAAAACTTCGAGTGCTGCCATTTCATTTTCAGTATAAGTTAATTCTGTTGCGACTTTACTTGCCATGACAATTATTCCTTTCTTTTAATATAGTGTGTTGGGCGCCAAGACTGGTCCTCTCGCTCCGCCTTGAGGGCTACGCTCGAGGGTCTTTCTGTTTGTGCCCGTTGGGATATAAGGGTTCGAACCCTAAGATGATGTTTGGGGATGTCCTTTATCATCTATTTAATTATAGGGAGGTTATTTAGGTTTGTCAACAATTTTTTCAAACCAACCTTTGAAATATTGAAAACTTCTCGGGAGCTAATTCTTTTCCGAGAGATCAAACAAGACAATCCAAGTTCCTTCACTGGTGTATTTAATTTCCACTGACCAGGAGGTATGAAGTGTTCCATCAGGTAATTTCACGACCACTTCAGTGTTTCTTGGAAGGCGTCTTAATAACTTTTTTATATTTGTTTTCTTCATACCTAAATATACTAAATTGTTGCTGCCTAATCAAGAGTTTTATAGGTTAAAATGAAAAAGATTGTGACACCATTATTTATTGTGGTGTCCTATATATTACATTGGACGCTGCGGGTTAACCCACAAAAAGTGTGGGTTAGCAGCATTTCTTTATCTAATGTTTTGGTGCTGCTCCTTGGAACGATTTAACTGCGCGGGCCCTTCGGTCCCTTGCTTGCGGCCGCCTATCGGACGGCCTAAACTAAAAATGCGCCCCGCCCCGCTCCGCGAGGGGCGCTACAGTAGCCAAAAAATAGACAAATTATATAGATTTTATATAAAATATACTACATTTTGATGAATTTTTTGTGTATTTTTTAGACAAATTCTAAAAATTTTTTGAAAAAGTCCCATGTTTTTACAAGAAATGTGCGGTTTTTCGTAGCTTTTCGGGCTTAATGTCGTAAAAATTATACAAAAATTGCGACATAACCTACAGAAAATGTGGGTTAATTCCGTCTATCCTAACCTACTAAAAGGGTGGGTTAGCCTAGCCCAATAAAAAAAGAGCAGCGGAAGGAACTGCTCTTTGTCAGACTCTTTAAGAAGGATACAGTAGGAAGGAGGTGATGTCTGTGTCCTTCTGAAAGAGTACCATTTACTATGTTTCTTATACTCCTGAAATGGTGAAAGCGTCGAGTCGGTGGGAAGGATTATCGCTTATGTTTCTACCGAAAGGTTAACATAAGACTTATGACCCCCAATTGCGCACCGTCGTGCTACAAGGCGTTCCGCAGCGCCAGGGATGAAGTGATGCGGCTCATCAGGTCCGCGAAGGTTGGGTCACTCATATTACCTACAATGTTAGCTCCACTGTTCGAACACGCCATCAGGTCGCCTTTCTCAGATCGCCTGCCATCTGCCGCATACATAACGCTGATCGGATGCGGTTGACTTATCTCTTTGGACTTCAACTTAGGTCAAGTAGCTGTCACCATCACTACCATAGGAACAGGATATCGCGATTTGATATGCGGTTGAATACGCCCTATCCAACAAGGTGCTACGTTACGTGTACGAAACGGAGTACTTGGCTCTCCAGCTTGTAGTTCTTTCGCGGAACTCAACAGATTAGCGGCGCTAACTCACTAGCACTATGTATGGATGAGTTATTTAATCAAGACACTAACCATAGTCGTCTATGTAGTCACAGGCCTTACTAACGTGGTGACCAACGCTAACATGCGTTTCGAAGGATGTTAGAACTCGAATGCGTTTCTTGAACGTGCGGATGCAGGTTCGGACATCATCATTTTAGTCCCCATAGAGCTCGACTTCCGTTATGGGACGGGTTGCTGTTCTTGGTAAAGCATACCAGCAGGTCCGGTTTTTTAAGGACATTTTCTACCTGCTTCTTCGCCTACAACTTATCTAAGTGGAGTTGCCAACCGCACTGACGAGCAATTGTGGGATATCTCAGTCTTGAACCGCGATGGATTTATACGGATTCATGCGTACCGGACCTAAAGAATGGTTCTGCTCCTTGAATTACAAGGTTAGTATAGCAATTATTTTTAGTCTCCTGCGGATATACACGCCATTACCCATACGTTGAGGTTTCCATGGTCTACGGGTTTAACGCCTTCGAAAACGAGGCTCATTATATCGTTTTTCAGGTTAAACTTATTATCACGCGGATGACAATAAGAACGAACACTCTCGATTTATATCTACTGCCCAGCGGTAAGATTAGTTCAAGATAAATATTATCTTTTTTCATCTTACATATATATTATAGACTAAACCTTGCGGTTTGTCTATAACTTTTTAGATTAAGTGATAAGATTTTAAAAGGGGATCACTTCGATCCCCTTTAGTTAGTTCTCAGTATAGTCTGATGACTATTCAGCGGGGATTTCGCTGACGAAACCGTAAACTTTAACCTTGGATTTGGATTGAGTTTCGATTTCTCTCATATCACCTTTGGTGATGTTGCCTTTCTTCACTAAGCCGTTGATAGAACCAGAACTTAATTTTTCTAAGCCCATGGCGTTTGCTAATTCGGCTAAGGTGAATGGTCCATCAAAACCAGCAGCAGCCTTTAAGACGTTTGTTTCGCCTTCGGAGTAGTTGCAGGCTTGACCTTTAGCATTGAGTGCGATGTCAGAGTTCACATAAACATATGTGCTAACTTCGCGTGTGGCTGGTCTTAAGATTTCTCTTTCACCGATAGAGGCGATAAGACCTTTCTTCATAGCAGAGACCACATGACCTGGTTTGAGGTCGATACCAGTGGCATCTCTTAATTCAGCAAGGGTTAAACCTTCTGTATTTCTGAGCGCATTAACGATCGCTCTGTCGTTGTCAGTGTAAGTGACTTTTCTTTCTTTTTCCATAAAGAGTTAAACAATTCCTTTCTTTTATATATATTATTATAGTCTCTTCTGGCGACTATTGCCAACATTTTTTGCGGTAAAGATGAATTATTTTTTGATGCCGTGTGCTCTATCGTACGCGTCATCATAAGTTTCTTCATCTACCCTTTCAAAGCCAGGGTGTCTGGCTAAGAAGTCTGCGATACGCTCTGGGGATGTCTCTTTGATACGGGCTTTGGCTTTCAAAACCTTTTCATCGGGGCCACCTGCCATAGTTAAGATACCGGTTTTATTTCTTTCTTTGTTAGCAAAGAAGAAACGACCTTCAACAAGACCAGCAGAATTTCTCGCCCATACAATTTTAATTTCTTTTTTCTTTTCAGCCATAAAATCTCCTTCTTTCATCTTTATATATATATTATAGCATAGCTTTCGGGGTAATGCCAGTATAATTTACATATTAGATGAAGAAGTTTCAGAGCTTGTGCTTGCTGCTGCTCTTTTCTTATCTACATAAGTATAGGAAAGATCATCGGCCTTCGCAACAAGTTTGTCGACATTACTTGAAGATGTTTTGCTAACCCACAAAAAATGTGGGTTAACCATGCACAAATAAAAACCTCGATTAGATATCGAGGTTATCGCCGTATTGAAGTTTCCAGCGTGTAAGTTGTTGTTGAACGATCTGACGCACACGTTCACGAGTGATGCCGAGATAGTCGCCGATTTCTTCAAGAGTGTGTTCGACCATGAACTCTTCTGGGTCGCCTTCAACACCGAGACCAAATCTCATTTTGAAGATGGTTTTTGTTCTGTCGTCCAAGCCGCTAAGTAATTTCTGGACGAAGACTTGACGTTCGCTACGTTCAGCATACTCAACCGGTGTTTCACTGTGTGTGTCAGCGCAGAGATCACCGATTGTATTGCCTTCTTCGTCACCTAATGGTGTTTCAAGTGAAGAAGTATTTTGTCTCCATTGACGGAGGTTATCAAGGTCACTCTTGGTGATGCTCATCTTTTTGCAGATATCGTCATCATTTGGAGTGAGGTTGCCTTCTAAGGCGAGGTCTTCAACCGCTTTATTGTATTGGTTGAACTTTTGAATGACGTTGGCAGGAATGCGGATTGCACGGCTGTTATCGGCAATGCCTTTCATAATGGCTTGTTTAATCCATGGGACTGCGCAGGTTGAAAACTTGTAGCCAAGAGTATAATCATACTTGTCTACTGCGGTCATCAAACCGAGGGTGCCGAAAGACACGAGGTCTTCTAAACTGATGCCGTGATAATTATTCATAAATGGTTTAGCAACGGAGACGACTAATCTCATATTGCTCATGACCATGCGGTCACGGGCATCTTTGTCGCCTTCATCTTTAATTCTGCGGCCTAATTCTAACTCTTGTTCTTTGGTTAAGAGTGGGTATTGGCTAATTTCTTGTAATAATAATGCGAGTGAACTTTCCATTTTATTTAATTCCTTCCTTTATTTTTCTATACTATAAGTATAACATAGTTTGTCGGGTTATTCAAGAACTATTTTGAATTAGTGGCAATTATTTTTAGTCCTCTGTATCTTCAGAGAAATAATCAGCCACTTCGATAGTGACAGTTTGGTCGGCTTCGTCGTAGTATACGCGATCAACTTTAGCATCGAGTGCGCCAGCGACGCAACGATAAGGTAATTCCTCAACAGTGCATGGGTCGTTGAAAGCACCCATGTCAGAGCAAATACATACTCTGGTCTTATAATCAAGTACGTTTAACATTTCTTTTAAAGTCATAATCAATTCTCCTTTTATTCACTTAATATCTCATCGTAGAAGTCAGTGACATCTTCACTAACTCCGTATATAATTTCGTTGTTACTGACAATGCCGAGCAAGAATAATATCATCGCTACGGCACAGACAATCAGTCAAATCTTTTCGTAGTTCTCATCGAACCACATACCTAATAGGTTAAGCATAATATCTTCCTTCTTTCATCTTACATATATATTATAGCATAACCTTCTAGCTTAATCCAGAAGAAGTTGCTGCTGTTAACCTACAGAAAATGTGGGTTAACCAGCTGCCGAGGAATCCTCGGATGTTGGTGTCACTTCTGTCGAAAAAGTCGACGGAAGTCGCGGCTGCTACTTCTATGCATAAAGTGCATAAAAGCTCCACTTAATCCAATAAAATTGTATTTGCTGGAGCAAACTTAGTGGTTTTATTTTGAAAATTTTTCTTGACTTGCAGCTTGAAAAGTGGTACAATGGTAGACGGAAAATTTTATGCAAAATAAAAAGACCTGATGCGGGATCAGGCCGACTACAATGTTTGGTAGTTTAGGCGAAGCAAGGAAACGCCAGGCTATAATGTTTGCCACCAGTGCCGCGTTATTAGGGTTCTTTAATATCTAGACCCTGCGCCGGTCTCACTCGCTGAATAGAGGTGGCCAATTCCTCATACGTCATATTTAACGTGGTACATCCCACTGACCATTTTTCGTTTGCATTCCACCCTTACACGTCGGGCCGCCCTATTTCATCGTTAGCCATGCTCATCACTCTACTACTTGCTGCGTGTCAGTTACGCCATGTCCTCCCCAACCGATGCAGTCCATGCTGCATTACTTACTCAGCCTTTACTCCTGGCAGTCGGGATACCCATTTACGGATGCGTTGCCGGTAGGTTATTGCTCCTACCGCTCTAATCTCATACTTCAATTGGAGTCGAACCAATTTACAGTAGGCTCCCTTTCTACCTACTCGCCTTGTCCGTTCGGCCATTTATCATGAGATTCGGGAATTAGTATTACATAGAGTTTATTATCTCTATCCCGCACTTCTGCGGATGCCTTAGTTGCCAATCGGATTCAAACCGACATCTCCCGTTTTAACGGGCGCTTTATTCCATGGGTATTACCCTTAAGCTATGGCACTGTATATGACTTTATAGTGCATTGGCTAGCACTTGCGAAGTTGGTTTAGAGGTATCGCTGCCCTGACTTAGTGCCTGGTGTGGGTTGTTTAAAGGGGCGTTACTCCCTGCCCGGTCCCTTTCTTGTCCACCCTCCAGCCCTATAAGCCGAAGGGGCGGCGCACGACGTCCGCGTCGGAATGATTGAGGTCTATCCTACCTAGTTAGAATTGCTAACTCCAAGAGTCGCTTTGGCTAGATGCTATGCTCATCGTCCGGGTGTTTAGTCTCTTAAGCCCTCCCAAGTTGCCGCTGGCAAGCCTTATTTGTTCTCTGTAGTTAGAACCGCAGTCCGTCGCTATCATTGGGTTTTGGTGAAATAAGGAAGAGTTGCAGGTGTTCAGCCTGCCTCTTGCTACGGGGAATTTAAGCCCGTGCTCGGCGATTGCTCTGAGGTACGTTGTCCCCGCCTTGCGGCTGCCGGTCATTGGGTTCCAACTTATTTCTTCCCAAGGTCTGTCAATCTCTTATATCCCGCGTTAATCTAAGCTTGGGGCTGTTGGCCCGCGGTGTTTCGGATAAGGGGAGTTTTCTCTCCCCACCTCGTAACTTCAGAGGTAGCGGCAGCAGGGGCTTTCACGTTTTGACGTCTTAGTACTCACCCTGGTCACTGCTGCATGGGTGTTTTGGGACCACTCGAGGATTTGCACCCGTAACGAGAACTTAATCTCGCTCATCCAGTGTCTGCTGGACCGAACTACCCTAGCTAGGGCGGCCATGTTGGCATTTATATTCCGGTGCCGCCGGCACAGGTCTAAGTGCGCTTATTTAGGCTCGTGTACTTTTCCTGCTACGAGTTGTTAACAAGTGGTGGTTTTTGTTGTCGCCTTTGGACCACCAACCAACGCCTTACTTCTTTGTTTTTTATAGTGGGGTATACGCCAAGGAGGGAGCTGTTCCACTGTATATAAATATTATAAACTATTTTGTGCCTTTGGTCAAGGAGAATTAGTCATTGCTGACTAATTCGTAGACCTTAGCAGTTTTCTTAACGGAACCAACTTTAACACCGTTATAGACCACATCGCAGTCATAAGTGACTTCGTCTTCAGCCTTAACGTAGCCTTTGTTGATTAACACGTTGATGGAACCGGACTTAAAGTTATAACCTTTGAAGCGGTTTAACTCGAATAAAGTAGCCTTTCCACCGTTTTCCTTTAAGGCATTTAAGAACGCCTTTTGATTTTCATTCATTTCCCAAGTTTTTTGTGCCATGATTTAATTTCCTACCTTTCTTTATATAATTATTATATCATGATTTGTGGTGTTAAGTCAAGAAGTTTTTCAAGAACTTTTTAATTCTTAATTTTTACTTCTTTTCTTATCCTTACATATATATTATATCATAACCTTTCGGCTTATGTCAATAAGATTTTCTTTTAAAAGAGAACCTTATCAACGAACCATGAGCGTGGGAGATCGTGGTAAGTGTCTTCAATAGCATCTAACATTTGATCCCATGCGGTATCATAGTCGCCTTCACAATAACGGAGAGACATAATCGCAAGACGAGATAATTCTATCTCTACCACTCTTTTATAATTGCGGTTATTGTCATCGCCCAATTGAACTTTAAGTTTATCAAACATAATTTTTTCCTTCCTTTATCTTATATAAATATTATATCACAACTTTTCGGGTTATGTCTATAATTATTTTCTGTTATATCTGCGAACCATCGCCCAGTAGTTTTCTTCAATGCGGGCTTGTTTCCAAATAGGGTCGTTATCCATAGAATATATACTCCAAGGATTATCATTATATAAACCGGCTGATAATGTGATTGTCGCACTAACAATCATCGCACCTGAAGTTAAAAATCTTTTTCTCATATTTATTTCCTTCTTTCATCTTATGTAAATATTATATCATGAACTGACGGGTTAAGTCAACAACTTTTTGCAGCCTGCTTAACCCACTAAAAATGTAGGTTAGCCGCTGCTGCTTAAAAGTACTTGACAAACGGCCTGGGGAGGCGCAGCCTGCGGATCGCATCGTAACTGCTGCCGCAGCTGCTGCTTGGTGTTAACCTACAAATTAGGTAGGTTAACCCGCGGCAGACGGATCGATCGATTCTCGCACTAAGTCCCCTTATTCTCGCATAAACCCTTTGAATTTGCGAGATTATAACCTACATTGCGAGAATAGTGGTAGGTTAAAATTATTAACCTACACCTGTGAAAGTCAAGAGAAATTTTTACTTTCCGTCTACACCTAACCCACACAAAATGTAGGTTAACCGGATCAGATCCGATGTAGGTTAAATAAAAAAAAGAGAGCATTGGGTTGCTCTCTTTGGATTATTAACCTACTTACAGGATTAGTCCTTTTGGACTAATCTGTAAACCTTATCGTTGTAGGTTTTGTGACCGATGACTTCGCCATCATACACGATGTCGGCAACGAAGGTTCTTTCGGCACCATCGGTGTTTACATAACCTTTGGTGATAAGGGTGTTGATAGCACCTGTTTTGAGGTCGGCGATGACCTTACGGGCTTCACGGTAGGTGATACCGTTTTCCCCAGCGTTAGACACTAAGTCTAAGAATTGTTTTTGAGTGGCGGACATAGTCCAAGTTTTTTTGTTTTCCATGAGTTTTAATTTCCTTCCTTTTCTATACTATTATTATATCATGTTTGTAAGGGTTAAGTCAAGAACTTTTTTAATTTTCTTTTAGGGAAGATTTAAGTTCTTCCTTTACCTTACACATATATTATATCATATGTTTGGGGTTCAAGTCAAGAACTTTTTGAAAATCTTTTTTTGAAGATTTTCTTTCTTCTCTCACCTTACATAAATAATTTTATCATAAACGGCGGGCAAAGTCAACAACTTTCGCACTTAATTTTTTATCCTACACGATCAACTCAATTTAACCTACAACAATAGTGAAACATAACCTACAAAAATGTTTCACATTATAAAAAGTGAGATGTAATCTATACTTTTTTATTAGGTTTAACCTGCTGCCGAGCTGCTGCGTAACCTACAATTATTAACCTACTTAACCTACGGTTCCGTCGGGAAATTATTAACCTACAAAAATTTTTGTCAAGTAAAAGTTTTATTTTTTCTAACCTACGTAAGTTAAAATTTTAACCTACAACCGGCAGACGGAAATAAAAAAATGTAGATGCAGCCTAGCTTTTTTGCAGCCTGCTTGACCTACAATTCTTAACCTACTTAACCTACATTTTGGCCCAGACGGATTCCGTCTGTTCCGTCTGCGAAAAAAGAGACGTTTCCGTCTCCTTAATCTGTTAATATAAAATTGCCATTCGTATATTTTATTCTTGAGTGCACATCAATTTCATGAAATGTTTTATGAAGAGTTTCCGCAATAGAGAGATTGGTAATGCCTTCGCATTTTAAGACAACCGCAGGGCCATAAACATAGACATCTGATATTGAAGAGTCTAAATCATATTTTTTCAATACTTGTGCTATTTTTAGAAGTTTAGGTTTAGCTTCCGCCTGATAACGATAATTAAGATTTACGGCAACATCAACTTGTTGTTTAATTTCTTCTGGTAAAGTTTTCATTTCAGTCTCCTTTCCGTCTAGGCGTTGGCAGTTATTTCCAACGCCTTTAATAAAATTGCTAATTCAATTTTACTATCTTCAAGAGCAGTATGTTCTTCAACATAATCCGTCTGCCCAGTTAGGTATCTAAACACGGTTTCCGCTTTCGCTTGGCAACGAGGTGTTTTATGTTTTGTCATAAAACCATTCCGTCTGCAGAACTCTTGGTATTCACGAGTTCCTGTAATATGTGGGTCGGTCAAACCTTTCCAAATATCAGTGATTCCGTCTGCGGTTGGATTACTCTTAACACCTAATTCTTCACAAGTCTTGGCGATGGCGCGAGTATCAAAGCGAGAGTTGTAAGCGAAGATTCCGTCTACCCCGTGTTTGTTCATATCTCGTTTTAACATACGCAAGATATAAGACCACTTGGTTTTCTTACAATATCCGTCTGCTAATCTTTGCTCGTAAATTGGCAACTTGTTAGCATAGTAAGCGGTTTTCATTCTTTCCGTCTCATTGTAGATTTCAGCAGTGATATAATCTCTTTCAACTACTGTCTTTCCGTCTGCCGTGTCATAGATTAAATAACCTAAATCATAGACTGTTGGGTCGGCAACCCCTAATGTTTCAGTGTCAAGGACTAATAATTTCATTTCCGTCTGACCTTCCTTTCCTTTTTTCTTTCTTTCTTTATGATATTATTATACCATTTTTAGATATTTAATTCAATACCTATTTAAGAATTCCGTCTACCGCCTCGTTGTTTAGGCGAATTATTTCGACTAGACTGTATAAACTATCCCTTCAATTTTGCTTAACCGCCAGTTTTCCATCTGGTTGTAGTGGTAAACGAAACTCTTAAATAGATATTTCTTTTATAGATATATTATATCATTTTTAATAATGATATTCAATACCTATTTAAGAATTCCGTCTGCCGCGTGGTTGCCAAGCCAATTCCGTCTGTGTGCAATACATCAAACTTATACAACTCATGCGAGATGGGAAGTCGGGCATCCATAGTCCATGTGTTAACTCGCTACTATGGTAATCTTCCGTCTACTTTTTCGTCGTGGCAATGAAACTCTTAAATAGATGATAGACTTTATGTTCCGTCTATCAGGGAACGGGAAGGTTAGGTTTTAAGTCGCTAACCTACAATCAGACTAGGTTTCCATGTTTATTGTCGCTACCTTAAAGAAGACTAGTAGGTTGGTGTCTATCGTAGTTAACCTACAACGTTCTACGGTACTCTGTCGATGCAGACATTTCCGTTTGGTGGAGCATAACGCTATCCTAGGTCAGTTATGCTTATACCCCATAGTAATTTTCCGTCTATGTGTCGGAGCATTTTTCCTTTCAAAAATACCTAACGCCAAGCAACATCATACCCAATTGCCAACAGGTGCGCCCTTTTTCTTTCGTAGAACAATAGCGCGTAATTCCGTCTAGGACTTTGGTGCCCTAGCGCTCCGTCTGGGGTTGCCCCATTAAGAGAAGTCCAGCGGTGAAAAAATCATTTTATTAGGAGGAAAGCAATTCCGTCTGGGCTCCTTTTAATGGAGGGAAGGGAGTGGGTACCCTTCCGTCTGCGGTTTACCCTACATTAGGCGACAAGTCTATAGACTTTATCGCTGTAGGACTTATGACCGATGACTTCGCCATTGTATACGATATCGGCTTGGAAATCACGGGTGTTTCCGTCTGTGCTAACGAACCCCTTTGTGATTAAGGTGTTAATCGCACCTGTGGAGAGTGAAGGAATAACCTTCTTTGCTTCACGGAAAGTAATTCCGTCTGCGCTTTCCTTAACTAATTCATAGAACGCTTTTTGGGTTTCGCTCATTTCCCATTGTTTTTTGTCTGCCATAATGACCTTCCTTTCTTATACTATTATTATAGCATAACTTGATTTGATTATCAAGTGGTTTATCAGTTTTCCGTCTGCGAGATTTCCTTTACTAAGTGGTTTATCTCTATCTTTCTTATGTCTATATTATATCATATTTTTTAATGATATTCAAGACCTTTTTTAAGATTTCCGTCTGCCCGATTTTTTCGGTCAACTTTTATCTTTTTACATAATTATTATATCATAATAATTAAGTTTTTTCAAGAGATATTTTTTATTTCCGTCTGCCCGATTTCTCGGTTCAACTTACTTATCTCTTTGATAGATATATTATATCATATATTCAGTAGAGAAACAAGTAGTTTTTACTTATTTCCGTCTGCGTCTTGTATTTGATACAAGACCGAACAACCTACATCGTAGACTTTTCCGTCTGGTTCATAGATAACTCTATAAATCTTTCTTCCGTCTGCGAGCAGTTCGCAGTTGCGTAGGATAAACTCTTCGCATTCCGTCTCCGTCCCCACGAATAACGGCCATTTTTTATGTCTACCCCACATAACGACTTTTTTCTTTCCGTCTGCCATAAGTTTGTTCTCCTTATCTTTCTTACATATATATTATATCATAATATATATGCTTTGTAAATAGTTTTTACTTATTTCCGTCTGCCAACCGTTGCCCAGAATTCCGTCTGGGCTCACATTGAGGTTCGGTGTCAACGGACTTTTACGCAGTAGCGATGCGCCAACCATTAAGGAGGTTCGGTGTCCTTTTATACCTATATTATATCATTTCCGCCTG
>Ga0256405_10009747_pt1 | contig 12996 bp, 11 predicted proteins | sample RumenRJG_02DNA_FD_189096 | JGI IMG/M metagenome (GOLD analysis project Ga0256405, IMG submission 189096) | Bovine rumen microbial communities from Lethbridge, Alberta, Canada - RJG_02 | ecosystem: Host-associated > Mammals > Digestive system > Stomach > Rumen | place: Canada: Alberta...
CGGTGAAATGATCACAGTCGGCCAGGACAAGATAGATGAGCATTATCCAGGTGTCGGCTACAAAGCAGGAAAGCAGCTTGATCCTGTGCCTTACGAAATGCAGGAAGGCGATGACAACGTTATCTACGTTCTCTATGAGGCCGTACCTATAGTAGTAACGATAGAAGGAACTCATAAGACATATCCATATGACGGAATAGAGCACAAGATCACAGGCTTTAGAGTAACAAATATTGAAGGCGATGCTTCTTACTCAGCTGACTATGTAACGTATGATGGAGACAGCCTTGATGCAGCTGCAACTCACGTTGATGACAACGGACAGGGAATTGACTTTGATATTAGAAAGTTCAAGGACAATAGCTCTTTTGACGACGACGCAGTCACATTCAAGCTTGGAAAAGTTACAAACAACAAGGTAACAATTACTCCGGCAGAGCTTACGATTGAAACCCTTGGTGCAGAAAAAGAGTACGACGGAACAGCCCTTACAGCAGGCGGATCCATCGAGGGCTTCAAGGGAAGCGACAGCGCTACCTTTACTCTTACAGGAAGCCAGACGGAGGTTGGCGAATCTGACAATACATATAAGATTGTCTGGGATAAGGCAAAAGAGTCTGACTACACTAAGAAGGAGACCATCGGAAAACTTAAAGTAACACACAACCAGTCCAAGATCACAGTTAAAACAATTGGCGGTGTATGGACCTACGATGGAAAAGAGCATGGCGCAACCGTAGAAGTAACCGGCATTCCGGATGGATACGTACTTGGCGTACATACTTCAAATGCTAAGGCAAAAGATGTAACGGATGCAGCAGTTGAAGCGACCTGCGACAACCTGGTGATCACCTACAATGGCGTGGATGTAACAAAAGATCTCAATATCAAATACGAGAATGGCTCAATTGTTATAAGTCCAGCACCTTACACCATCGAGACCTACTCAGATGAGAAGGTATACGACGGAACAGCCCTTACTGCAGATGGTAAGATCGAGGGTATCGTAGAGGGCGAGACTGTAAACTTTGCTACAACAGGAAAGCAGATAGTTCCTGGAACGAGCGACAACACTTACTCACTTACATGGGGAACCGCGAAGGTTTCCAACTACACTCTGAAAGAAGAGATCATTGGTAAGCTCACTGTAAAAGAGACTGAGGCTGAGATAGTAGTAACTACAAAGGCTGGAACATTTACCTACGATGGAACTACAAAGAACGCGACAGTCAGCTATACAGGAGTTCCGGACGGATACACAGTAACTGAAGCAAGCTCAGATGCACAGGCAACTGACGTAACTACAGGTATCCACGCAAAAGCAGATCACTTTAAGATCCTGAATCCAGCAGGCGAGGATGTAACAGACAAACTCGATATCACATACGTAGAAGATGACCTTGTCATCAACCCTGCTCCTCTTACAGTAGTTACAGAGAGCGCAACAAAGGTTTATGATGGAAGTCCTCTTACAGCAGAAGGAACAATAGATGGTTTCGTAAACGGCGAGAGCGCTCCATTTACAGTAACTGGCAGCCAGATAGATGTTGGTAAGTCAGATAACACCTATGAGATAGCATGGAACGATGATTCCGCTACAGCTAAGAAGAGCAACTACGAAGTAAAAGAAACTGTTGGAGAACTTGAAGTTACTGAATTCGACCAGGAAGTTACTATTAAGACAACTGGTGGACAGTTCCCATATGATGGAAATCCTCACGGCGCAACAAAGGTAGAAGTGATTGGACTTCCTGAGGGCTACACCTACGAAGCTTCTTCAACAACCACAGTTACAGAAGTTGCAGATGGAATAAAAGACGTAACAGCAGATCAGCTTAAGATCTTCAACAACAAGGGCGAGGATATCACCGAGGTCATCAGGAAGAAATATGAAGATGACAAGATTGAGATCACCGCAAGACCTGTAACAGTCTACATTGTAGGTAATAACAAGATTGCAATGTACAACGGTAAGTGGCAGGAGGTTGAAGGCTATGAGAGGACCGGAATATCAGATCCTCTGTATAAACCAGACTACTACCAGTTTACTGGAGAGGCAAAGGCCAAGAGAATGGCAGTTGGTACAACTGAAATGAAACTTAAGGATACTCAGTTTACCAACAATAATACGAACTTCAAAGTAACCTTCGATATCACTGACGGCTTCATCACCATCAGAAATCGTGGCGAAGGTGAGAAGTACAGCATCACAGCAATCACAGATCCGGTACCAAAGACCTACACCGGCGAAGTATTTAAAGACTTTGACTACAGGCTCACTGGCGAAGGACCTACTGACAGCGTTATTGAAGGTGTGACAAGAGCAATCAGAGATGGCATTTCAAGGATTGCAGATGCATTTACATTGACAGCAGGCGCTTCTGATGGAAGCAAAGAGCATACCGTTGAGATAAATGGAGTAACCTTCACAGTAACCGGTCTCTACGTTCCAACAGAGAAAAGAGATGTGGGCACATACGATCTTGATATCGCAGGCACCATGGTGATCAGAGATCCTGAAGGAAACGTAGTAACAGATCAGTTTAATGACCTTAAGAAGGAAATTGGCAAGCTCACCATCGATCCAATGCCAATACATGTTGAGTCACCAAGCGATTCAAAGGTTTACGACGGAAATCCTCTTAGAAATGAGAACGTGTTTACCGACAAGCCTTGGGGCATCGGAGACAATGTTTACTACTCAGTAACAGGCAGCCAGACAGCAGTTGGATCAAGTGCTAACACCTTCGAGATCTTAGGCGACGGCGTTGACTTTAATAGGAACTACGTAATTGATAAGAAGGAAGGAACACTGACAGTAACTAATGCTCCTACACCTCCTGGTGGCGGAGATCCTACACCTTCTGGCGGTGGTGATCCTACACCTGCAACAATTACTGATGCTCCTACACCTACAGCAGCAACTCCTGTAGCGCCAGCTCCTGCAGCAGTTCTCGGAGCAGTAAGAGACGATGGCCCGGCAGTTCTTGGAGCAAGACGCGCAAGAACCGACGACACATCCAACCGAGCAGTAAGGATATTCGCAGTTATGATCGCAGTAGGTATTGCAGCAGCTCTTTTGGCAACCAGGAAAAAAGATGAGGACGAAGTCTAAAACATGACACGGGGACGGTTCTAGTGTCTCCTCCAAATAAGCCACGGGGACGGTTCTTTTGGCTCCTCGATTCGGTAAAAGGGTTGGACCCCGGAAGATTATTCTTTCGGGGTTCAATCTTTGCATTATTCTCGCAATTGAACATTCTGCTGTGTTATACTAAATTATGATTATCGATTTATTTTTAAAAAGGATAGAAGCGCGAAAAATGAGTGATTCCAAGCAGATGCTATTTGCCAGAAACCTAATTTGTGTATGCGTCGACGACAACAAGGATGCAGATTACCAGGGACTTATCTATCATCAGTATGCTGATGAGCCAATTAGCTTTAACGGCGTTGCCAGCATGATCCTGGAGATGGAGAATCTTTTCGATGAGTGGGACTTCCCCCAGAGAGGCCTTGCAGAGCGCAAGTTTGACAAGAAAAAGGAAAACCACAAAAGACCTGTTCCTGAAACTGAGGATGACAAGCTCAAGATTGAGATCATCTCGGATGCCCACGGAGTTCGCAACGTTCAGAACAAAAAGGGCAAGCTGGCCACCTTCGTTATCCAGGTTGTGTACAGGCAGGACGCGTCCTGGCAGGGACACGTTATCTATCAGGAAGACAACGAGAAGCTTGACTTTAACAGCGCCCTTGAGCTCATCAAGATCATTGACAGGGCCGTTACTAAATAAATGTGATTGGTGTTTGAGTTGGGAAAAAAGAGAAGCAGGAAAAAGGAATTATTAGTTCTTGGTATATTGCTGGTAGTTATTCTTTTGGCCGCCATTGTGGGCTTTAAGATATATACCAGCAATTATTATGCTGCGGATGAACTTTCCCTTGAACTTGTGCAGGAAAGCGTTGGAAAGAACGTTTCCTGCCATACCGACGATACGGGAACGGTGTTTTTGCCAAAAGGGCAGCAGGTGAAGGCCGTGATCTTCTTTTACCCGGGAGGCAAGGTAGAGTACACGGCATACAGCGCCCTGATGTACGAACTTGGGGATAAGGGCTATATATGTGTGCTCCCCAGAATGCCTGAGAATCTGGCGTTTCTTAGAGTGGATACCATGGATGCTATCATGGCCAACTATGCGCAGGAGATGACGACTGTCAAGGATCTGGACTGGTACCTGGCAGGGCACTCCCTGGGTGGTGTGGCAGCTGCCAAGTATCTGACGGAGGCTACTGCTGAAGTGGGAGACCGGAATACTGGCAGTGGCACCAAGTCCGATGCCTTCAGGGGGCTTATACTGTGTGCGTCTTATCCGGCAGATGACCTCTCTGGCCTTCCGCTAAGATTTTTGTCCATAAGAGGCTCCAACGACGGAGTTTTGAACCTTAAGAGATATGAGGAAAGCAGGAAATTCTGGCCGGCTGACTCTGCGGAGAAGGTGATAGAGGGCGGAATTCACAGCTTTTTTGGCTGCTATGGGATCCAGAAAGGCGACGGAGAGCCCGGTATAACCAATATGCAGCAGCTTGAGACCACAGCTGAGATCATAGATGAGTGGATCAGTGACTGACCACGGGAATTTTTATAGTTTGCAGGATGGAGGATTTTGTTTCATGGAATTTCAGATTGTAGAAGTGTTTAAGAGAAGCGTAACTGCAGAGCTTGTATCTGACAAGATCTTTAAACAGGACGCAGAATTTGACGTATATATCAATGGGGAAAAGAGCCTTAGGACCGATAGAAACGTGTTCTCTGTTATGGGGCTCCTTCCTGACACCAGGTATGTGATGAAAGTTGAGGCCTCTGATGGCTCTTTTGCGGAAAAAGAATTCGTAACAGAGCATGAGTCTGTACTCCTTGACGTCACAGCCTTTGGCGCAAAGGGTGATGGAAAAACTCCTGACACTGCCGCGATCCAGGCGGCCATCAGCTGCTGTCCCAAGGACGGAACTGTGTATCTGCCAGAAGGAGACTACTACTGCACACCGCTTTTTCTTAAGAGCGACATGACATTGTGGATCGGCGATGGCGCCAGGATCCTTGGGGATACTGACAGAAACCACTATCCGGTCCTTCCTGGAATGACAAGGAGCAGTGATGAAAAGAGTGAGTACAATCTCGGAACCTGGGAGGGCAACCCCCTTGACTGCTTTGCTTCCCTCGTAACTGCCGTGGATGCAGAGAATCTTGATATCGTGGGCCCGGGCACCATTGACGGAAATGCACCAAATAGCGACTGGTGGAAGGATCCTAAGATCAAGAGAACTGCCTGGAGACCCAATGATCTTTTCCTTGCAAGATGCAAAAAGGTCAGGGTTCAGAACGTGAAAGTTGAGAATTCACCTTGCTGGACAGTTCATCCCTATTATAGCGATGATCTTTCTTTTCTTAATCTGTACATTCACAATCCTTCAGATTCACCTAATACAGACGGCCTTGATCCTGAGAGCTGCAAAGGCGTTCGGATCCTTGGAACTGTCATTTCTGTTGGAGATGACTGTATCGCAATTAAGAGCGGCAAGTACTACATGAGCATGAAGCATCACAAGGTTACCGAGGATGTGGTGATCCGCAACTGCAAGTTTGAGCGGGGCCATGGCAGTGTGACTGTTGGATCTGAGATTGCAGGCGGCGTAAAGAATGTGAGGGTTTCCCAGTGTATCTTTGATGGCACAGACAGGGGACTTCGTATCAAGACAAGGCGCGGCCGCGGCGAAAGGTCAGTGCTGGATGATATTCTTTTCGAAAACATTGATATGAGCGGGGTTCACATGCCCTTTACTGTAAATATGTTCTATTTCTGCGACCCTGACGGACACACAGATTATGTGCAGAACCAGGAGCCTGCTCCGGTTAATGAGATGACACCGGCAATTGGCACGATCTCTGGCCGCGGAATAAACTGCACCGGCGCAAGTGCCTGCGTGCTGTGCGCTGTGGGACTTCCGGAGAGCCCAATCGGCAAGCTTGATTTTGAGAATATCAGGGTGTCGTTCCTGCTTGAGGGTGAGCGGGTTCCGGAGTGCCCTGTTATGATGGACAACTTTGATGAGATGAGCGGCCGCAGTATTTATGCCAAGAATGTAAAAGAGCTGGTGCTTAAGGATGTTAAGATCAGTGGCAGCGCTGATAAAGAGCCTGAGCTTATTGGCGTTGAGAGTAAGGTACTTGAGGGAGTTGAGTACTGCAGGTGATCCTGATAGCGATTTAGATTGTGAAAGGTGGCTTGGATATGCTTGAAATAAGCGTTGAGAAAAACGGCGGAGACTTTTCTTTTGTGCAGGAGGCTATTGATGCGGTCCCCTACGAGGAAAGCGCTGTTATAAGGATTGGAGAAGGTGTATTTCGGGAGAAGCTCTTTTGCGAAAAAAAGGATATCACCTTTGCAGGAGCGGGAATTGATAAGACCATTATCGACTTTGACGACTACGCCAATGAGATCATGGAGGATGGCTCAAAGCGCGGAACTTTCAGAAGTTACACCGCTTTTTTTGGAGGGAAGCGCGTTGCTGTCCGGGATATGACTATCAAAAACAGCGCAGGAGACGGCCGCGTTGTGGGCCAGGCTGTAGCAGTATACGCTGATGCTGATGTGTGCCTGTTTGAGAATGTGGAGATGAACGGCTGCCAGGATACTCTTTTCTGCGCGCCACTTCCAAGGGCTGAGAGGCAAAAGAATGGCTTCATGGGGCCAAGGGTCATGACTGAAAGGCGCCTTACTAAGCAGTACTACAAGAACTGCATTATTACAGGCGATGTGGACTTTATATTTGGCGGCGCTGACGCTGTGTTTGATGACTGCAGGATCCTCTGTAACGACAGGATGCACGGAAGCAACCGGATGCTTGATGTAATGGGGGCTGCAGGCAGCAAGGTGGCCAAGGTTGGAGCTGGTAATGGTGGTGCTTCTGGAGCGGGGCAAGGCGTTGCAGGTGCTGGTAAGCTTGATAAGGACCAGATCGACGTCACAGAGCGCCTTGTAAATGGATATATTACGGCGGCTTGCGGCCTTTCCGGTGATCTTGGGTTCGTGTTCAGGAACTGCACAGTTACTGGAGCCAGGGGTTGCGAAGAAGGCAGCGTATTTCTTGGCCGTCCATGGCGCGAGGAAGCCAGGACCGTGTTCCTTAATTGCGCCTGCGATAAGTCTGTTGCGCCCGAGCGCTTCTCTGGCTGGGGAGGGATCACCAAGGACGAGCCACAGACTTTCTATGGGGAGTTCGGAACAAGGCTGGTAGATGGACAATCGGTGGACCTTTCCAGCAAGAATTCATGGGTTAAGGACATCGATGAAGCGCTGGCAGCGGAGCTTTCAAAAAGGGCTGATGAAGTTGTGAAGACCTGCATGGCTTAGAACACTGCTACTTTGGAGATATTTGAGAAAATGGCAGTGGAAATTTTCAGTCTAATTCTGCCTAAATAGAGAAAATGAGAAAAGTGGCAGAGGTTTTTTGTGGAGATGCACTGCCTAAATTTGAATAATAACAAAAGGGGCAGAGAAGATAAGTGAAAATCCACTGCCTAAATTGAAGAAAAGCAAAAAGTAGCAGAAAAATGAGAAAAGTGAAATTGAAAAATAGAATACGGCTCATGGCACTGATTGTCATGGCGCTGATGGTGATGTTACTTGCTGGATGCGGGAAAAAGCCGGTGCAGCAGCCGGGACTTACTGCAGGCAGCGCAGCGGTTGAAAGTACAAGTGCAGCAGGAGCATCTAGCGACGCGGCAAGCGATGAAACCAGCATAGTCTTTTCGATTCCGGTGGAATCTGGAAGTGGCGAGGAGAATGCAACAGGTGAGGCTACAGTTGACCTGTCAACCTTCATTGAGTCAAGCGAAGAAACAGCGTCCGAGAAAACATCCGCGGAGACTGACGCAGCAACAGCTGTCACAAGTGCAGATACTGCGCACATTGAGCCTCTCCTTGATGAAGACGGCAGCTACACCACTAAGGCTGATGTGGCGCTGTACATTCACACTTATGGGAAGCTTCCTTCAAATTTTATGACCAAGAAACAGGCCAAGAAGCTTGGTTGGAGTGGCGGATCATTAGAGGACTTCGCCCCTGGAATGTGTATCGGCGGAGATTATTTTGGAAACTATGAGGGACTTCTTCCAGAGGACAAGGAGTACCACGAGTGCGACATAGATACACTGGGCAAGAAGAGTCGTGGAGCAAAGCGCATCATTTATTCGGATGATGGATATATCTACTACACAGAAGACCACTACGAGAGCTTTGAACAGCTATACGGAGAATAACGATGGAACAGGTTTTTTACATCGACTTAAATGGAATATCAACCAGGGAGGAGCTTCATGTGCTCCTTCGAAAAGAGCTGCCTCTTCCGGATTATTATGGTGACAACCTTGATGCCTTCTATGATGTACTGACTGAGCAGGGTGAAGGCTGGAACCTTATCTTTTACAATTGCACAAAGACTATGGCTGGTAATAAAGAAACTGGTAACTTAGATAATAACAGTGATACAACAATAACGACCGATACAAAAAGCTATATGACCAAGCTTGAAAAACTCTGCGGCCGCGCAGTTTCAGAATGTGACAACTTGAAGATCCGTTTCTTTCCATAAATGATCTGTGGCAGATAATGACATTCTGCCCAATAATTGTTTGACAGCCCCAGATTTTTCCATTAACATAATTGTATTGATAAGAGGGAGTAGCTGGTTGGCACATTTGCCAGCTGTCGAGCCCGTCAGGACGATGCAGGTGCATCCGAGCTCGACATAAGGTTTATTTCTTTACTGACAGCAAGACTTTTGTCATAGCAAAAGGGGCTATGATAGAAGTCTTTTTTGTTAACATAGAGAATCGGAGGAAAAAAAGAAATTGAAAACACTTGCTATCATTTTGTTTGTACTGATGTACATCCTGATGATCACATTGCCAAAGAGGCGTGCGATCGTGGCACTAACAACGGCTGTTATTTTTGTGGCCACAGGAATCCTGCCGCTTAAGGACGTATTTTTTGCCATCGACTGGAACGTTCTTATGATGATCTTTGGTACCATGGTCATCGTTGATTACTTCATTGATTCCAAGATGCCTAATCTTATTGCTGAAAAGCTTTTGGACGTGGCACCAAACGTAATGTGGGTTACAATCTTCATGTCCCTGTTTTCAGGAATCATCTCAGCATTCATCGACAACGTAGCTACAGTACTTATGGTTGCACCTGTGGGTCTTGCTATCTGCAAGAAACTTAAAATATCACCTGTTTCAATGATCATATGTATTGCAGTTTCATCAAACCTTCAGGGAGCTGCAACACTGGTTGGTGATACTACATCTATCATGCTGGCTGCAGCAGCCAAGATGGACTTTAATGATTTCTTCTGGATGGAAGGTCATCCTGGAATATTCTTTGCAGTTGAGCTTGGCGCTCTTGCCACAGTTCCTATCATGATGTGGATGTTCAGGAAGGACAAAGAGCCTGTCAGCAACGAAGAGCACACAACAGTAACAGATTATGTTCCAACCATCATGATGCTTGGACACGTTGTACTTCTTGTAATTGCTTCATTTATTCCAAACAAACCAGATGTTACCAATGGCGTCATCTGCATGGTTTGCGGAATCATTAATATTGTATGGGAAATCTTTATTTCCAAAGGAACAGACAGCATGTGGAAGGCTCTTAAGGCCATTGACTACGACACAATGCTCCTTCTTGCAGGATTGTTCTGTGTAATCGCAGGTATCACCAATGTTGGTATAATTGACGAGCTGGCTCAGCTCATTGCCACAAGTGGAAAAGGTAATGTATTCCTTCTCTATACACTCATCGTTTTCGGATCGGTTGTTATTTCAGCATTTATCGACAACATTCCTTATGTAGCAACTATGCTGCCTGTGCTGGCATCTCTTTCAAGCGTAATGTCAGTAAGCCCACTGCTCTTGTACTTTGGACTTCTGATCGGCGCAACTCTTGGCGGAAACCTTACACCAATCGGTGCTTCTGCTAATATTGCAGGTGTTGGTATGCTCAGAAAAGAGGGATACGAAGTGTCCTTTGGAGACTTCATGAAGATCGGAGTTCCATTTACACTGACAGCTGTTTGTGTAGGATATCTTTTCATCTGGATCGTATACGCATAAAGCGATAAAAGCGGAATCAATAAATATCAAGAGATATTGTTTGGCAAGAAACATTATCTTTCATCAATCAATGATCAGGAGGTTTCACATGAGGCAGATCACACTTGGCAAAACTGGCATTACTGCACCACAGAACGGGTTTGGCGCACTTCCAATTCAGAGAGTATCTGAGGATGAGGCTGTAAAGATCTTAAGAAAGGCCTATGAGGGCGGGATGACCTATTTTGACACCGCAAGGGCCTACACTGACAGCGAGGTCAAACTTGGAAAGGCCTTCTCAGAGGCTGGACTTCGTGACAAGCTCTTTATCGCAACTAAGACTGCAGCTACAACGCCAGAAGGCTTCTGGTCTGACCTTGAGACTTCCCTTAAAAACCTTCAGACTGACTACATCGATCTCTACCAGTTCCACATGGTAAGCCAGTGTTACAGACCTGGCGATGGAACAGGCATGTATGAGTGCATGTTAAAGGCTAAGGAAGAGGGCAAGATCCGTCACATCGGCGTTACAGCTCACAAGCTTATGGTGGCTAAAGAGTGCATAGAATCTGACCTTTACGAGACAATGCAGTTCCCTCTTAGTTACCTTTCTTCTGAAAAAGAGATCGAGCTGGTTAAAATGTGCAAGGACCACAACATGGGTTACATCGCCATGAAGGGCCTGGCTGGAGGACTCATTAACCGCTCCGATGCTGCGATGGCATTTATGACACAGTTTGACAACGTAATGCCTATCTGGGGCGTTCAGAGGGAAAAAGAGCTTGATGAGTGGCTTTCATATTTTGACAACACTCCGGAAATGACCGATGAGATCAGCTCTTTTATCGAAAAAGAAAAGACAGAGCTGGCAGGGGATTTCTGCAGGGGCTGCGGATACTGCCTGCCATGTCCTATGGGCATCAAGATCAACAACTGCGCAAGAATGTCTCTTATGATAAGGCGTGCACCATCAGAGAGCTGGCTTTCCAAGGAGTGGCAGGCTGAGATGGCCAAGATCGACACCTGCATAAACTGCAGAGCCTGCACTAAGAAATGTCCTTACGAGCTTAGCACTCCTGAGCTTCTTAAGAAAAACTATGAGGACTACAAAAAGGTACTTGCAGGTGAAGTGTCGGTGATGTAAAATGATTTTGCACAATTTATTATCATGCGCAGTTAAATAAGCGCAAACCCGCTTACTATGCGGGTTATAGGAGATATAATAATGGGATCATTAAAGGATTTATTCTTTGGTAGTGATACAGAAAGAGAGGCAAGCAACATGGAAAACGAAGAACTTCAGAAAGAGAACGCATCAGCAAATGGCGATCTTGTAGATTCCAGCATGCTGGTTGGCGATATTATTTCTAAGCATCCACTTGCAGCACAGTTCCTTATGGAGTGCGGAATGGGATGCATCTCATGCCCGGCTTCACAGATGGAGTCACTGGCTGAGGCCTGTGCAGTCCACGGAATCGACGGTGATGAGATTGTAGATGCGCTCAACGATTACCTGCTCGAGCACAACGCTTAAGAAAAAAACCGTAATGCACCCTAATTACTGACACTATAGCTTTCTGAAATTTAATATCATTTTTGTTACAAATATAATGAAATTTAGTTTATTATTGTGCTATTATATTGATGAAGGGGAAATGTATTAGTCTTGCACAGAGAAAGGAGCACTGATTATGTCGACTAACCAGCTGCAATATTCTCCGTTCAAACCAAATTTAAAGACAGCTCAAGTATTTGCGTGGGGTGATCCGGAGTACAATCTATTTGACCAGCTTAATGAGAAGTATGAAAAGACACATCCTGAGTATCAGACTCTTTCTAACTACGAAAAGATGGTCATCAAGCAGCAGATCCATCATGAGGCCATTGGGCTGACGCCGCTGAATCTCATTATGGACTTTGTTGAAGATCCGCAGTTTGACGAGTTCAGAGCAATTGAAAGCATTTAACAGTATGTAGTTCGCCGCGAGAGGCATAAATATGCCATTCGCGGCGATTTTATGTTAATTTTATACTTATTTCCCATTCTCATAATTGAATCAAAGGCCCTCAGGATGTACCATCTTTGTACAAGCTAAGTAAATGGATAGTTTGCGGTTTTTTAGATGACAGCGCGGGAGGGTCCAAATTGTTGCCCTTGAGCGCGTCATCAAGGGGAAAAGAATGGGACTTTCAATTGGAAGTATTGGAAATACATATGGAATGAATTATATTCAGCCAATGAATTACAGCGTTAAGAATGAGGCTGATGTGTCAGATGCATTTATTGAAACCGGAATGTCAAATGCAATCATGAACGTGCCTCCTGTGATCTATCCCAACGCGCAGGAAATTCCTAAGGCTGATGACGAGAGCGATCCTCTTGCACTTTCTATCAATTCAGTAAAAAAGAGCCAGGAAGCAAATCGTATGTACAATGATGTGGCTTCCAAGTTCCAGGGCATGACCACAGGATACGCCCAGAACACGCAGGCTCTAAGCTATGGAATGAGCGGCAGCTCTATCGACCTGTTCGCGTAAGGTAGGTAGGTGAATTATATAGTTTGCAAAAGAGCGGGTGCCAGATGGCAGTCGTTTTTTTGCGCACTTTTTTGTGGTACTATTGAGCTATGGAAGAGAAAAATAACCGACTCAATATGATAATCGAACATATTCCAGACCTTGACCTGGTAGGCAGAGTCAGGGTCCTTCTTCGCTGGGTGATACTTGGATGTATGACAGGAGCCATAGTTGGCGCTATTGGAGCAATGTTCTCCAAGGCAATCAGCATGGCTACAGCCTTTAGGACAAGCCATGACCTGATCATTCTGGGACTGCCA
>Ga0256405_10009748_pt1 | contig 12996 bp, 12 predicted proteins | sample RumenRJG_02DNA_FD_189096 | JGI IMG/M metagenome (GOLD analysis project Ga0256405, IMG submission 189096) | Bovine rumen microbial communities from Lethbridge, Alberta, Canada - RJG_02 | ecosystem: Host-associated > Mammals > Digestive system > Stomach > Rumen | place: Canada: Alberta...
GACACACCAATATGGTCATCCAACCTTATCAGAGTTATTGTACGCGAGCTCATCGCAAGGCGATTCGCCTTCTACATCTTGCGATCAAAACCCATACAGATAGCTCCATAGAAGGAAAACAGTATGAATCCGTTTTTTTCACTTCCCATGATACCACACGGACATGCGGCTGTCAAGACAAAAAGCCCGCGGAGGACAAGGAACAAACCCTGCCCGCCGCGGGATGGTTTAAGAGGAAATCGACGCTTCCTCCGAGTGTTTTCCTGCCTCAGTCCTCCGGCACCGGGATGATCGGACCGTCCTCGAAGAGCCAGCGGTAGCAGTTGACAATGTGCGGCGTGCCGTCCTTGAACCACTCCTCGCTGTCCTCCAGCGGCAGCCCGTCCATGCAGTCCATGAAGTACTTCGCCGGGATCCAGGTGGTCTCCATGATCCCCTCGATGTTGCCGCCGTCGTGCTCCTTCGCGTAGTCCAGGAACAGCTTGGCGTTCTCCGTCACGTTGAAGGTGCAGAGCCACATTCTGAAGCCCTTCTCCGCGAAGATCTCCACGCTGGGGAACCGCGGCCAGTTGTGGTAGTGCCAGTCGCAGATGACGATGTTCTTGTTGACCAGATCGATGGCGGGAGCGGTGCCCACCACCGAGGCGTCCCAGGGCCCGTGTCCGCAGGCCCGGGAATCCAGAAGCCGGTCCCCCCACATGAAGGGCGTGATTCCCTTCGCCAGCAGATGCTCCGCGATGGGATTCACCCAGGAGGCGAAGACCTCCGCGGGGTTCCTGTCCCGGCACCGGGGGCATTTGCAGATCTCAAAGACCTCGTCCAGCCCCATGTGGAAGCCGTCCGCGCCGAAGGCCTCCGTCATGTCGTCTACCAGATCCAGTACGAGCGGCAGGGCGTCCGGATGGGAGGGGCAGATGCTCCGGCAGTATTCCACCTCCTCCAGCTCCGGCGTCTCGTCCAGCTCGGGATGGGCCCGCAGCAGTCCTTCGGCGTTCTCCTGCCCGGTCTGGTGGCCCAGCAGGTTCATCTTCGGAATGAGACGGATCCCGGCTCCCCGGCAGGCCGCGGCGATCTTCTCCGCGTCGGAGCGGGTCAGGGGATCGGCGGACGCGCACTCCGGATGGGAGGGGAAGGCGTAGCGGTAGCGGGTCAAAAGGACCAGGGTGTCGATGCGGTCCTCCTTCAGACGGGTCGCGATAAAATCGCAGAACCGGTCCACTTCATCGGTGGCGGGCGCCTCCAGAACAAGCCCCCGCCCTTTCCAGGGATATGCCATAGTGTCTCCTTTGTGCAGTTATCATGCTGTTCTCAGCCGAAAAAGCTGACTGAATTGGTTTTGAAATCTTCCTGTACGTGCCTCTGTGCGGCGAATGCGCAAAACAACTCCGATCAGTCCGGATCGTTGTAATTCTCAGCCCATCCTTTCAATGCGCGTTTCGATCTCTGTTTCCGAGGTCCCCGAGGAAACCGTGAAATTCCATTGCAGATGGGATTTCACGCATGTTTCAACTGACTCCACCAGCTCGCGCGAGGATATGGGATGAACAATCGATTTTCGATACAGATCTGAGAGGTCAGGATTATGCTCCACGGCCAAGGGGGACCCTCGGGGGATGGGGGCTGGGTTTGCTTGCAAACCCGTCGGCTCTGAGATGGTGTCCCTCCCCCGCGCCCGACCCGCGCAGGATCATAATTCGGAAACGCGAAGCGTTTCCTTCCTTACTCCTTGAAGTTCAGGATGAACTTCATCCTCCTCCGCCGGACCGCAGAAATGCGGCCCGGAGCTGATTCCGTGCGGAGGAGGCTTTCCTTGTCGCGTGAAAGCACGACGCCGTCACAGCGCCAGATTCGGGATCTCCAGCGCCTTGGATTCGGTGAGGGATTCGATCTCCTCCGACGTGACCTCGCGGCCCAGACGCTCGGAGAAGTAGATGCCCTCCTGTACCCGCTGGGTCTCCAGGGCGATCTTCGCCGTGGGCAGCAGCTCGCATTTCCCGAGGAGCGCGTGGATCCAGTGCTGCTGGGAGTTGTCGTAGTGCGCCGTGTCCGCGTAGACCGTGTGCGCCAGATAGTCCATCTGCCCGAGATCCACCGTGGTGTCCGTCTCCAGCCCGTATTTCCGGGAGTGGATCACCAGCGGATTCAGAGAGATGCCGGCCTCCGAGCCCATCATGACGGAGGAGGGGAAGGGCCTTCCGTGAACCGCCCAGGATTCCAGAATGTCCATGGACAGCCCGCCGCGGTAGGTGGCCAGACCCACGCCCAGCTCCTCCACGTTGTAGCCGCTCTCACGCCTGCGCCCCTCGTCCATGGCGATCTCCGCGTAGGTGTGGCCCGAGACCCGCTCCAGCTCCGGCAGACCCGCCAGCCACAGAAGCTGGGAGATGTGGTAGACGCCCATGTCGAAGAGCGCGCCGCCGCCCGAGGTGACAGTGTTCACGAATTCCTTCCGGGCGTAGCCGTCCACGAAGGGCCTGCCGCGCCGCCGGAAGCCGTAGGACCGCATGTGGTAGAGGTGGCCCAGATCCCCCGCGTCGATGAAGCGCTTGGCCGCCTTGGTCTCGTTCGTGTAGAGGAATGCCAGCTGAATGTGCAGCTTCCGGCCGGTCTCCTCCATGACCCGGTACATTTCGCAGGCGTCGTGGAAGGAGCCCGCCATGGGCTTTTCGCAGTAGCAGTCCTTGCCCGCCCGCATGACGGCAATAGACACCGGCGCGTGCATGTTGTTGTGCAGGCACACGTCCACAGCGTCGATGTCGTCCTCCAATAAGAGCTTTCCTATGTGGGTGAACCGCCGCGCGATGCCGTACCGGTCGCCCACGTCGTTCAGCCTCTCCTCGTTGATGTCGCAGATGGCCGCGATCTCCGCCTCCGGGATCTTCTGATAGGTCTGGAGATGGGATTCTCCGATGATGCCCACGCCGATGACGGCTACCCGGATCTTGTCCTTTGCCATGTCGTCCTCACTTTCTGTAAACGCCCTCGAAGAAGGAGGGCTTCGCCGCGTCCTCGAATCCTTCGTCATTCAGCTCCGCGATGAGCCCGCGCACCGTCGCCAGCTGCCAGTCCACCCGCTCCGGCTCGAGCCGTCCGGAATGGTGCTCCACGGAGTACACTCCCTCGTAGCCCTCGTTGTACAGACGCCGGATCACGTCCTTGGCGTAGGGCATGGAGTCCGCGTGGATGTGGGTGTGCATGGCGTAGGAGATGCAGAGCGCCTCGCCCCGTTCCGGTTCGTCGTAGAAGTTCCGCAGGTGGTAGAGATGCCCGTAGGCGGGAGAGTCCACGGCCTTCTTCACCTCTTCCAGATACTCCGGCACCCGGTCCCAGCCCCAGTGGTTCTCCGGCCCGATCTTCATGCCGAGATCGGCGCACATGGCGGCGTATTCCCGGTAGGTTTTCACAATGTACTCGAAGGCCTCCGGCGGCATGGTGTGTCCGTCCGTGCCTCCGAAGTCCACGCGGATGGTTTTGGCCCCCAGCTTGTCGGCGGCCAGGATCATGTCCAGCATTTTCTTCCGGTGTTCGGCCCGTCCGTCGGGATCGTCCACCCAGACGTGGGGGCCGTCCACGCAGAGATTGGCCAGGGTCAGCTCGTTCCGGTCCAGAGCGGCGCGCACCTTCCCGATGAACCCGTCGTCCAGGGAGGGCAGGAACCCGGTCCAGATGTCCGCGTACCGCACGTGATACCGGAACCGGAGCAGATCGAGATAGCGGAACACGTCACACTCACCCTTTTCCAGCAGTCCGTGGAAGGAGTACGAGGCGACGCAGGCGGGAAGCTTCTTCATGGGAGTTCCTCCTTAGTGTTTTGGATTCCAGTCTCTATCAGACCCTCCGCGTCCCGGAAATCCGGGGAAGCGGAGGATAACGGCAGTCAGACGGCCCGCGTCCCGAACGCATCCTCCGGGACAACCGGGGCCGCTTGTTTTCTTTTCACCCGGACAAACCGGCGGACGGATTCTCCGGCACACATTCCTCCCCGGAGACAGGCCGCCGCAGCTCGCTCCGGACGACGTCGGAGGAATAGCGGGACGACGAGAGGTAGAGGCGGTCGAACAGGCCCGGCGGCAGCTCCTCCGCAAACCGCCCGATCTCCGGCTCCTCGTTCCGGAAGACCATCCTGCCGCCGGTCTCGTTCAGGTGCGTGACGAACAGGGAAGCGCTCACGGGATACGGACAGCTCCGCAGATCGGACCGGATCACGCCGAGCAGATCCTCCGGGTCCTCCCATTTGGCGTATCGCAGCGCTCCCTGCCAGGGATTGGGCACGTTGGTCCGGTCGACGATGTTCCTCTCCGCGGGGAATTCCGGGCATTCGTTCTTCAGAGGACCCGCTCCGTGCTTCGTCAGATACGTGCGGGTCACATAGACCGCCTCGTCCAGACGCAGTCCGCAGTCGTCCAGCAGCCGGACGGCGTTGACCAGCCCTGTCCGGGAGGCGGTCACATGCGGCAGGCTTTCCCGGAATTCGGCGTCCAGGCGGAGACCCTGTCCGTTTTCAAAGAGGACCTGATCATAGGAGCGGAACAACGCCGCCGGATCCCCGTCGATCCGGATCCGCCGGAGGTTATGGAAGATCTCCTCCGCGTACCGCTCGAGAACCACGCCGTCCCGGAGCATTTCGCCGTACTCGTTTTCCGGCGCGCCGTCCAGCCCGAGTCCTTCCAGCCGCTTCCGCGTATAATGCGTCCGGAGATACACCAGGGCGGAGCGGATCTCCTCCTCCTCCATCCGGCAGAGCGTCCCGAGAGGCAGGCCGAAGCCCGCGTCCTTTCTCAGCTGCGCTTCATTGATCCCCATTCCGCAGCTGCCGTGCCGGTTGCTGCCCCGGACGGATTCCAGAAGCAGATTGATCAGGACGTCGTCGACGGTCGTGACGCAGCATTCCGAGGACGCGTGGATCCGGGGCATGACGCCGGTCAGCGCGAGGAAATCGTCCGCCTCCTCGCCCAGCTTGTAGAGATCCGGAAGAAAGGAACCGGCCCAGTAGGTATCCGCGCCGCAGAAGGAGCCGGAGGACAGCTCGTGAAAGACAAACCGCTTTCCCGGGCGTTCCACCGTGTGCCCGGACTGCGCCCCTCCGTTATGTCGGACCACCAGCGTTTTTCCGGCCCGAAGAGACAGATAATCGACCGCGAGCCCTTTCCCTTCGTCCCCGTAATTGCTTCCGATGACACATCGAATCATGTTCGCCTTCCCCGACTTTCGGAATCGTCCCCCGGATGCCCGGAACCGCGGTTTTTCAGAACCGGATCCCCCGCTTGCCCGGAAGGACGAGGGATGATACGGCCGCCTCCACGGTACTTCCCGCCAGATCGCCCCATTGACCCAGAACGGCTTTCATGGAAACGCCCCTTGTGAGCTGCATGACGCTGATCAGGATTTCCGGAAGGTATTCGACCTGGGTCTTATGGATATGGATCACTCTTCCGGGAATAACATGGCGGAGGTTGTCGAGACCGTCCCCGATCACAATATGAAACAGCTCGTATTTCTCTCCCGCCTCCTCTGCCAGCGCGGTGCTCTTGAGATCCTTGTCCGCGGGATCGTTGAAAACCTTCCTGATCGCCTCCGCGCTCAGCTTCGTATGAACGGAGGCGTCGCCGATCGTGAAGCAGAACCCCTTTTTCCCGCGTTTCCGGAAGCTGTCCGTATCCGTATGTCTGGCGGCAAAATACCAGACAAGCTCGTAATCCTCCGGCAAATCGCCTCCTCCGCCTTCCAGCCACAGATCCAGCAGCTGCTCGGCGATCCGGATATCGGATTCGAACTGCGTGACCTGAAGCGGCGCGTCGTCGACATCCGCGTCACCCACGGCCGCGAACAGAAGCTGCGGATCCGGGACAAGGGGGGAGGAATACAGCTTCTGCATCAGCTCGTTCAGCGATTCCTTGACGATCTGCGTGGACAGATACCCCATGGAACCGGTCACATCGACGCCGACGATGATCGGGGTGGAATCGGGGTGCTCCTCGGAATCCCTGGACTCCCGGTTTCCGATATACTTCGGGTCGAACTTCGGATTCATCTCTCTGCGGACAAACAGCTCGTTGGTCGTTTTTTCCTCGATTTTCCGGCTGGTTCTGAGCTTGGCCCAGTCTGCCGAGGTAAATCTTCCGTTTCCCATATCGTTCTCCTCATTGAGTGCTGAACTTTGTGAATTTGTGGCCTCCGAACCCCTTTTCGATCACCTCGTCCCAGAGCGCGAAATCCCGGTACGCGTCCTCTTCCGGCGCGCCGGCGATAAACCGACGGAACTGCGGGGGAGCGGAATCGCGGTATTCGCCCATGATCCGGTCCGCCAGCCTCCTCACGGCGTAAAGATCCTCCTGATCCGGCGCCGGCTTCTTCCTCCGCGCGCTCCACCATCCGCCGTACAGAAACCCCTCGTGCGTCCTCGGATTGATGTATACGGAATCGATCGAAATGCCACCGTGTACCAGTCCGCTGAATTCCAGAACACAGCAGATATTCTCCAGCCGGGAAACGATCCAGGCGGCGTGCTCCGGCCTCAGACTTCCGAACGCGAACACCGGATAGACGTTTTCGGGCTTTGAAAAGGCGAGGAGCGTACCGCCGCCCTTCAGCGCGAACCTTGCTTTCAGCGACGGAAAATACCGGTCCAGATGATACACGTCCGCCGCCGGATACGCGAGAAGATCGATCCCGCTCAGCATCCGCGGCGCTTTATCCCCGTCCTTCGGGCCGAATACGAAGACCACGCTGTCCCGGGCCGTATAGACCTCCGCGCCGTCAATGACGGAGCGGAACAGATAGTCGACGGAGATCCTCGTGCCGTCGTCCGCGTAAAAGAACAGGTTCTCGCAGTTGGCCCACATGCCGGTATCCGCGCGGTCCGCCGCAAGATCGGCAGCGGAACGCAGATACTGCAGCATATTGAGACGGAATTCCCTGTATTCCGCCAGCTCCCTGTCCGACAGATGCACCCTGGAGCCGCAGTAGGGACAGACCACCTCTCCCTTTGCGTCGATCGACATCTCGCCGCCGCAGTTTTTGCACTTCATGCTGATCATGTCAGCACCTCCATCCTGATTCGGCATGCTCTCCCTTGCTCCGTGAGACCGGGTTCTCCGCCCTGATTCCCGGGATGTGCTTCAGGAGACAGCCACATCCGTTCGTTTGCTTTCCTTACCGGAGCATGCCCCGGTAGACGCCCGGCGAGGAGCCCTCGATCTCTACGGCGCCGCAGATCTTCCTGTAGAACTCCGCGGGACCCACGGAGCCGATGACGCAGTAGCCGTAGCCCTCCTCCCGCATGGCGTTCAGGCAGGACAGGAGCAGAGCCGCGCCGATGCCCTGATGCCGCTCCTCCTCCGCAACGCCCGTGGGACCGAAGAAGCCCTTCACCGTGGCGTCGTAGCAGGCGAACCCCAGCATGCCCGGCTTCTTGTCGCCGTCGGCTGCCTCCCGGACCGCGATGTAAACGCCCTTCGGATCCCGGAAGAAGGCGTTCTCGGACTCCCCGGCCCAGCCCGGACCGAAGTGCTCCCGGATCCAGGCGGTGACGGCGTAGTTCTCGGGACCAATGGGCTTGCGGATCACGATGCCCTTTTCCCGGAGGGCGGCGGTATAGGGCTCGGCGGAGGGAACCTCCCAGAGCTTGACCAGATAATCGGACATTTCAATCACTCCTTTTCCGTATGGACGGATTCAGTTCAAGAGATCGGACAGAGGGAAGCGCGCCAGACACAGCTCCGTTCCCCAGCGCTTTTCGTACAGCACGCAGACCGCGGGATCCTCCCCGGGGATCACGCAGAGATCGGAGTAGCCCGCGTCCCCCGGATCCGCGATCAGGGACCGGGACCAGGTTCTCCCGTCGTCGAGGGACGCCCGCACCGTCAGATTCTCCCGCTCCGTGACGGAGGCGCAGTTCACCGCAAGGATGACCGGCTGTCCCTTCCATTCCGCGTTGACGAGGCTTCCCATGCAGGTGGGATCCGGCATCCCGGGCTCCGGGGCCAGCGGGGTAAACGATCCCGCTCCGTCCGGACTGCGGAAGGTGCCCCGGTATCCCGCCCCGGTCAGACGTACGCTGAAATACACGCCGCCGTCGGAGGCGCGGGCCGCCGCCGTTTCGTTGGGATCCGGACAGCCCTCCGTCGGATACGCGGTGTCCCCCGGGAACCAGGATTTTCCGCCGTCCCGGGAGCAGAACGCCGATACCACGGCGGGATGATGGGACCGGAGCTCCTGCCCCGCGGACTTCGGCACGTACCAGACCGGGGAAAGCAGGAGCCCCTCCGCCGTCTCAATGCCGTGGCCCGGCCCGAAGGCGAAGGCGTTGTGCTTCACGGGGCGGGTGGATGCCATGACGTCCTCCGGATCGGTCCAGGTGCGGCCGTCGTCGGAGGAATGACGGACAAACGCGCCGCCTCCGTCCACGGTGTAGTCCCGGCAGTACAGGAAATGCAGGTCCCCGTTCTCCGCCGCGATCATGACGGGGTTGTTGACGGTGGGATGCTCCCCGTCCCCGGAGGCCAGGACCACGGGACCGGAGAAGGTGTTGCCGCCGTCCTCCGAGCGGAAGAGCAGAAGATCGATGCGCGCCCAGTCGGAGAGGGTGTCCCGGGCCTCGCAGTACAGAAGCAGGGTCCCCGCGGCGGTGCGGACGATGCCGGGGATGCGGCAGGCGGCATAGGGACGCGGCGTATTCCAGCCTCCCTCCGATGCGGTTTCGCTCTTCCAGAGCGTTTTTCGGCAGATGGACATAGGACCTCCGGATTCATGGATTCTGTTCAGATTATAATGGATTCCTCCCCTCTTGTCAAGGCATTCTGACGAAAAGCTCTTGACGGAGCGGGATCGGTTGGGTATAATGTACAAAAGATCAAACGCTGAGTGAGGAACAGCCCATGACCTGTACGGATCCCGCCTTCTGGCGCACCACGAAAAAGCCGCTCCGGTTCCGCCCGGACGGTTCCTTCCGCATCCTGATGGTGTCCGACATCCACGGGGGAGTCGGATACAACAAGAAGAAGACCGTCGCCGCCCTGGAAGCGCTGACGGAGACCCAGAACCCCGATCTGGTTGTGTTCGGCGGCGATACGGCCGGTCCGGGGAAGATCCACATCGAGACCGCGGAGCAGCTCCGGGACCTGCTGACGGACCTGTCCGGACCCATGGAGCGGCGCGGGATCCCCTGGTGCCACGTGTTCGGCAACCACGACGACAACTACGGCGTCCCCAACGAGGAGGCCGAGGCGGTGTACGAGGAATTCCCCTGCTGCGTGTCGAAGCGCGGGGATCCGGAGCTGAGCGGCGTCGGCAACTACGTCCTGCCCGTGTACGCGGCGGAGGGGGAGGAGCTTCTTCTGAACGTGTACGGCTTCGACTCCCATTCCGGCATGCAGGATTTCTTCATTCAGTACGGGATGGACCCCCATACGCCCGCATTCCCGCCCTTCGTGGGGGACCACGGCTCCGACGACACCGTCCACATGGATCAGGTCCTCTGGTACTATCAGCTGTCGAAGGCTTATGAAAAGGAATGGGGCCGGAAGATCCCCTCCGTGATGTTCATGCACATCCCGCTCCCCGAATTCGACGTGGTCACCCGGTACCGCCGGGACGCGGACCTGAAGGGGCATCAGGGCGAGGACGTGTGCTTCTCCCCGCTGAATTCCGGCCTCATGCGCGCCTGCGTGGAGCGGGGAGACGTGAAGGGGATCTTCTGCGGCCACGACCACTGGAACGACTTCTCCGCCGTCTATATGGGCGTCACCCTGGCCTATGACGCCTCCATGAGTTACCACGCCTGCCAGGACAACGATCTGCGCGGAGGACGGGTCATCGACTTCCGGGCGGAGGATCCGGGAGCCTTTGCCACCCGGACGGTGAAAATCCGGGACATCATGGGACACGCGGGGGACAGCGACGAATGAAAACCACGGACGAAAGAGGAAAGCCGGTGCTCCGGTTCAGGCCGGACAGCAGCTTCCGTGTGCTGATGATCTCCGATTTCCACGGAAAGCCGGACTACAATCCCAAGCTGACCCGGGCCATTGAGACCATGGTGGACTACGCAAAGCCGGATTTCGTCATGCTGGGAGGCGACCAGCTTTGCGGCATCACGCCGGAGATTCTGAAAAGCTATCTCTCCGACGTGACGGAGCCCATGAACCGGCGGGGAATCCCCTGGGCCCACGTGTTCGGCAACCACGACGGGGAACAGCCCATGACCAAGGAGGAGCAGGAGCCGGTCTACGAGTCCTTCCCCCTCTGTCTCAGCGACGCGGGACCCGGTGAGATCTCCGGCGTGGGCAACTACTGCCTGCCGGTGTACGGAAGGGATTCGGACGAGGCGGCATATCACCTCTACGCCCTGGATTCCCACACCAACGTCCACGATTTCACGAGAAAATTCGGCCTTCCCGAGGACACCGTCTTCGTCCTGCGGAACCACTTCAGCGACGGGCACGACCAGGCCACTCCCATGTTCGATCAGGTCATGTGGTACTACAGCCATTCGCGGAACGCGGAGCGGGCGGCGGGGAGGAAGATCCCGGCCCTGATGTTCCTGCACGTGCCGGTGGTGGAGTTCTGCCTCCTGTACCGCAATCCGGAAGAGGTGGGCTTCGTGGGGCACAAGCGGGAGGACGTGGCCTGCTCGGAGCTGAACAGCGGTCTGTTCTTCGCCTGTCTGGAGCGCGGCGACGTGAAGGGGATCTTCGCCGGGCACGAGCATCTGTGCGATTTTCAGGGCCAGTACTGCGGCGTCACTCTGGCCTACGACTGCTGCCTCGGGTACGACATGTCCACCCACGACGACATGCGGGGCGGGCGGATCATCGACATCACGGAGGACGGCGGCCTCTCCACCCGACAGGTGCGCCTGTGGGATCTGGCCGGGGAGGCCTGCATGAGGAACCCGGATTTCTTCGAGGGCGGGGACAAGTACTATATCCGCGACCTTCATACCTGATCGGGAGGAGACCATGGAGATGGATCTGAAAAAGGAGACGGCGGACAGGATACGGCTGACGCTGGATGAGAACGGCGCATTCCGGGTCCTGTTTGTGTCGGACTTTCACGCCCCGTCGGATCGGGACTGGGACGAGCGGCTTCCCCGGGCCATCGGCGCACTGCTGGATCATACGAAGGCGGATCTCTGCGTCAATCTGGGGGACTTTGTCTCCGACGGCGAGATGGATTCGGAGGACCGCTTCCGCCGGTACGTGGCCGCCATCGCCGGGCCCTGCGAAACACGGGGCGTTCCCTGGTGCCATGTGCCGGGCAATCACGACCACGAGGAGGGTCTGCCAACGGAGGTCTTCGCCGCCCATCCGCACTGCATCTCCCTCCGGGGACCGGATTCCCTCCCGGGATACGGCACGTATCTGGTGCCGGTTTACGGAAGCCCGGATTCGGACGAACCGGCCTTTGTGATCTGGCTGTTCGACTCCCACCGGGGTACGGGCCAGTGGGCGGAGGAGTACGGCATTCCGGCACCCTATGACTTTGCCGCGGCTACCTGGGGCTTCGACGCCGGGGGAGGTGTATACCACGCGCAGGCGAGATGGTACTGGGAGCGGGATCTTGCCATGGAGACGCGGTACGGGCATAAAATCCCCGGCATCATGGGCATGCACATCCCCCTGCAGGAGCACAGCCTGATCCCGCGGAATCCGTCCCTGACCTTCATGACCGGGGAGCTGGAGGAGTCCGCCGGAGTTCCCGCCTTCAATCCCGGCCTGTTCGCGGCGGCCTACGAGCGGGGAGACATCTCCGCCATCGTCAGCGGCCACGACCACATCAACAGCTTCGCCGGGAAGTACATGGGCATTGAGCTGTCGGAGGACGCAAGCCTCGGCTATGACGTGTACGGCACGGACCGGCTCCGCGGCGGACGCCTCATCACCCTGAAAGCCTCCGATCCCATGCGCCCGGATTCCGTCCACGCCTATCTGAAGGACTGCCCCGGAGCGGCGGATTTCATTTTCCGGGAGGGACACGACAATGCCTGAGCTGACATGGAAGCGCGCTGAATTCCGGATCCAGCCCCTGCACGGCGTCCGGCTGGATGCGGAGAACGCGCGTGAGAAGCGGGACCGGCTGGCGGCTCTGATCCGGAGCGGGGATCCCGATCTTCTGGTGTTCAACGGCGACACCTTCCGCTCTCCGGTATCAGAGAAGGAGGCAATGGAATCGGCCCGGACCCTTCTCGAGCCCGCACGGGACGCCGGGATCCCCTTTGTCTTCACCTTCGGGGAGGGCGAGCGGAAATGCGGCCTGACGGACGAGGTCCTGTACGGGATCCTGTCGACGCTCCCCGGCTGCGTGCTCCCGGACCGGGCGGAGGAGACGGACGGCTTCACCGACGGGACGGTCCCCGTGAGAAGGGAGGGGAAGTCCTCACCGGCCCTGATCCTGCGCCTGTTCGACACCCATACGGAGACCACGGCCTACGAGCGGGACTACGGATCCCCGGGCCGCTCCCGACTGCCCTATCCCCTGTACACGCCCCACTACATGGATGGCGTCCGCTTCAATCAGACCGTGTGGTTCGACCGGGATGTCGAGCGATTGGCGGGGAAGTACGGGCGGCGGATCCCGGAGCTGTTCTTCTTCCACACGCCCACGCCCGAGCACGCCCAGCTCCCCCTCAATCAGGGCCGGGGGTGCTTTGACGGCGTGATCCGGGAGGAGCGGAAGTGTCAGACGGTGAACGGCGGCATCACCATGGCGGCGGCGGAGAGCAGGACCATCCTCGCCGTGATCTGCGGCCACGAGGAGAAAAACGACTATTACGCCGACTGGGCCGGGATGCGGATGGGCGTGGAGCCTTCCTTCGACCACGGCGCGTGGATCGTCTCCGTCCGGGATCCCGATAATCCCGCCGTCCGGATCGAGCGGATCTGATTCATACTATTCTCAACCTAAAAAGACAATCTGTCAAAGATGTGCAAAAAACAAAGTCAGAAAAAGTGCACTGCACGTTACCCCGTGCTGCACGAAGAGAAGAATGCTGCACCA
>Ga0256405_10009749_pt1 | contig 12990 bp, 3 predicted proteins | sample RumenRJG_02DNA_FD_189096 | JGI IMG/M metagenome (GOLD analysis project Ga0256405, IMG submission 189096) | Bovine rumen microbial communities from Lethbridge, Alberta, Canada - RJG_02 | ecosystem: Host-associated > Mammals > Digestive system > Stomach > Rumen | place: Canada: Alberta | collected...
CCCCAATCCCCACTCCCCAATCCCCAATCCCCAATCCCCAATCCCCAATCCCCATAACAAGTAAAAATAATATTTAAAAATAAATAAAACAATATTATCTTAAAATTATTAAATAAAGAAAAAAATAAATTTGTTTTGGCGCTTTTTCATTGAATTATAGAATAATTGATTTTAAACATATTAACAACAGAAAATAACTTATAAAATATTTATATAAAGCTTATTTAATATAACAATTCATATATTATTATACATTAATATTTATTACAAGTGAATTTTAATTTAATTTAATAATTGATAATAAAAATTTTTAAATTAAAAAAAATATTTATTCAAATTTAAATTTATATTTTATTTTTTACTAATGGATAAATTCAAAAATATCGAAAAAAGCTTTGAATCCCAGCAAAAATTATTAGAAAAAGATGCAGATAAACAGACAAGATATAACCAGGAAGAAACAACCGATGACTCTTTAGGCATTCTTAAATTAGTAAAACATATGCCAAATACCGAAATAAAAAATAATTTCGATATTTTTAAAGATATTCGTATACCAAATTCCCAATTAAACGAAGAAAATCAAGAAAAAAGAGAAGACGATGAATATGCTGATTATGGTCGTCGTAATAAAAACGGAATACATTTTCAACTTATATCAGATTATAATGTTTCTATTGAAATTGTTCCTGAAGATATATTAGATTCAAAAATTCAATCTTTATTAGATCAATATAAAGCAGTATTTGACCCCTCGATGAAATTATGGATACTCCCTTATGTCAATTATTTCCCTTTATATTGCGATTTAGTTGATATAAAAGAATTTAAATATAAAATATATAAAATTGGTTCTATCGCGAAAAAATGTTACGAAAATAAATCTTTGACAAAATTAGAAATAAAACGAAAACTAAAAGAAGAAATTATTGATTACACTAAAGATAATAAAGAAAGAAGCGTAGACACTCTTCCAAAATCGTTAAAAAATGCCTTATATGATTTTCAATTTGATGGTATCAAATTTGGTGTTGAACATCATTGTAGATTTTTACTTGCGGATGAAATGGGCGTAGGAAAAACTATACAAGCGATTTCATTATGTTATTTATATAGAGAAGAATGGCCTGTGTTAATTGTTTGTCCAGGAAGTATGAAATATTTATGGAAAGGAGAAATTCAGACATGGTTAGGTTTTAAAGATCATAGAATTAATGTATTAAATTCATCAAAACAAAAAATATCAGAAGAAGCATATTTTTACATAATAAGTTACGATTTGGTTTCACATATATTAAAAAAATTAAAAAAAATGAAATTTAATTTTGTCATTTTAGACGAGGCACATTGTATCAAAAATCGTGATACTATTCGTGCTAAGAATATTCTTCCAATAGCAATAAGAGCAAAGCGTCTCATATTAATGACCGGAACACCTTTATTAGCAAAGCCTTTAGAAGGTTATCCACTCTTATATGCTTTGAGACCAGATCTTTTTCCTTACTTTAAACAATATGCTTATAGATATTGCGATCCTCAACCAACTCCTTTTGGTATATCATGGTCTGGAACTTCAAATACAAAAGAGCTCCATTGGCTTTTATCGACATTAATGGTTCGTAGATTAAAAAAAGAAGTCTTAAATAAATTACCTCCTAAAAGAAGACAGAAAGTCGAAATTAAAACAGATAAAGAAATTCTTGAGAAAATAAAAGAAACAAGAACTAAAGTCAAAGGAAGAAATGGTACTTTACAAGCTTATACATTAACATCAACAGCAAAAAAAGATGGTGTATGTGAATATGTTCATGATATATTAACAGACTCTGAAGAAAAAATTATAGTATTTGCTTATCATCACGAAATGATGAATTGTGTCGAAGATTTATTAAAAAAGGAAAATATAGATTATATTAGAATAGATGGTTCTACAAAACAAGATAAAAGATACGAATATGTCAAATATTATCAAAACAAAAAAGAATGTCGTGTTGCAATAGTAAGTATCATAGCTGGTTCTACAGGAATTACTCTTAATAAAGCTCATATAGTTATTTTCGCTGAATTAACTTGGACTCCTTCGATTATGATTCAAGCTGAAGATCGCGCTCATAGAATAGGACAAAAAAGTAATTTTGTAGATATTAAATATTTATATGGTCCTGGAACTTTGGATGATTTTATTCTTGATACATTACAAAAAAAATTGGTGATAGTAAGTACAACTATTGATGACAAAAAAGAAAATTTTGGAGTACAGGCTGATCCTAATTTAATATATGCTGAAGAAGGAAGACCGAAAAATTCTCAAGAATTAATTAAATTTAATAAGGGAGATTTATATAATGAATTTGATAATGATAGTGAAGAGGAAATCGATTCGAAAAAAATGGAAAAAATAATGATGAAAGAATTATTAGAGCAAGACCCTCAACTATTTATTGTTGATAATAAAAAACAAACTGAGGAAAAAAATGATAAATATTTAGAAGATATAGCAAATGGTGAATATAATCTTAATTTAAAAGCAATACAAAATTTATCTTCAAATAATGAAAATAATGACTCTGATGAAAATAATAATAGTCAAGATAGTATTGAAGCTTATTTTGAAGATTTAGATAAAATTATAAATGAAAGTAATGATATAGATGAAAAAAATAATTATATAAATAATGATATAAATATAAATAATGAATATGAAAAGAATAAAGAAAATCAAGAACAAGAAAAAGGAGAGAAAATTACTTTAAGTGATGATTTATTTAATTTAGTTGGAGATAATTTAAATGAATCTTTGAATAATATAAGATATCCCAAAACTGAAACTAAATTATCTCAAAATAATAATATAATAGAATCTAATTCATCTTATCAAAAAAAGTCATTAAAATATCCCAAAAATAATAGAAATACTACTTATTATAATAATAATAAAAAAGTAAAATATCCAAAAGATGAATCAGATGATGAAGATGATGAAGATGATTTTTCATTATTTAAAAAGCATTTAAAAAGAATGAAAAAAAAGAAAATCAAAGGCCCAAAAGAAGAAGATAAAAGAAATAAAACTCCAGATTCTTCTAAAATAAATAGACATAAACAATTATCAGGTATTATAGAGACCAATAAAAGATGGAATTCAATTGATAAAAAAGAAACCCAAAAATCGAATAAAAAAGAAGAACCAAAAATTAATATAAATAATAACAAAAATTTATATCAAGATATTGAAAATGATTTAATGATAAATATACATGAAGTAAATATGAGAAGAAGTATGAGTCAAATGGAGACAAAACAGTCTCAAAGTTCTTTATACAATGATGAAATTAATAAGGATAATAAATATAAAACTCAAGCAAATAGATTCGTATTTATTAATGATAAAGAAAAGGATAAATTTAATAAAATTAATAATGACAGATTTAACAATACTAAGATTAATTAGCAAATTAATTAAATTATTTTTTATTTAAAATTATAAATTCAATTTTTAATTATTAATATTAGTTATAAAATATTTAATGGGGATTGGGGATTGGGGATTGGGGATTGGGGATTGGGGATTGGGGATTGGGCCCAATCCCCAATCCCCAATCCCCAATCCCCAATCCCCAATCCCCATGTTATGGTTATATTTAAAAAAAACAAAATTAAAAAATATAAAAAAATTAAATAAATAAATATAATATTAATATAAATTTTTAGTCCTTAAAAATAGTATAAATAATAATAATTAACTAAAAAATAATATTATTTATTTAATTATTCTTAATTATTATTCTCATCTTTATTTTGATTTTCCTCCTTTTTAATTTCTCCTTCTTTTATTATTTCTTCATTATTTATTTTATTTTCTTTTAAATTTGGAGCAGTTTCATTTTTTGTATCTAAATTCTCTTTATTTAATGCATCTTCTTTAGGATTTTCATTTTTTATTTCTTCAATGTTTTCGTTGATTTTTGTTAAATCAGTATTGATTATTTCTTCCTTCTTTAATTCAACATTAATTTCTGGAGCTTTTATGATTTCTTCTTTTTTTTTATCATTCTTTTTTGAATCAATATTATTATTTTCATTTGATACATTTTCATTTACAGTATCAAGTTTCGTTTTGTTAAAAAATAATTTTGTTTTTAATTTCCTTGGTTTTATTTTTATTTCTTCATCTTCCGTTTTTATCAATTTTTTAAAGATTATTCCACTTGCTGATTTTGGTTTTTCCTCTTCTTTTTTTTCATCAGATAAAATATTTATTCCATTAATAATAACTTTTGGCTCATTTGTTTCATATTTTTCATTGCTTGTTTCTTCATTTTTAACTTGAATTTCTTTATTTGCTTCTGTTTCTATAGGCTTTTGGTCTTCTTTTATTTCATTAATATTTTCCTTAATTTCATTAGGTTTAACTTCTTTTTCTTCAATTTGTATATTTTCAATTTTTTTTTCATTATTTGGCTGCTCTACATTGTCTTTTTTTTCTCCTTCTAATTTTATTTCTTCTTCTTTTTTAGTAATATCTTTATTTTCTTCTTTTATTTCTTTTTCATCAAGATTTTTTTCTTTTTCTTGATTTCCCGCCACTTCACTTTCTTCTTTTTTTTCTTCTATATTTTCTTTTTGTTCATTTTCCTTTGGCATTTCTTCTATTTTTTCACTTTCTTGTTTTATTTCTTCTTTTTCTTTCTCTTTTTCATCAATAATATTATCATTATTTTCTATTTTTTGTTCTATATTATTATCCTTATTATCAATAACTTCATTTGGTTTTTCTTCTTCTTTGGTTTCATCTTTTTGTTCAGGAATTTCTTTATTGTTTCCTTCCTCTTTTAAATTTTTTATTTCTTCTTTTTCTATTTTATTTTCATTTACATTGTCATTTTTTTCTTGATTTTCTTCAACTTTTATATCTGCTTCTTTTGGTTCAGAAATTTGTTGAATATTTTCATTTTTATCTGTTTCTTTGCTATCTTCTTTTACTTCTATGCTTTCTGTAGGAATTGATTTAATTTCCTTATTTTCTTGTAATTTTTCTTGATTTTCAGGTTTATTATTTTCTTCAATAATTGGATTATTCTCCTCTTTATTTATTACTTTTTCTTCTGTCTCTTTTTTAATTCCAATTATATTTTCATCATTTTTCTTTATTTCTTCTTTTTCCTCGTTTTTATTATCTTCAACTTTATTATCTTCTATATTTTCATTTGGTTTTATTTCTTTAATATTTCCTTCAATTTTGATTTCACTTTCTTTTGGTAATATTATCCCTACCTTTTTCAATCCAATTTCTATTATATCATTAATAAATTTGACTACTTCATTTTTTAATTCAGAGTCAGAAACATCTTTTAACTTATTTATATTATAATTAATTATACTATTCTCTTCATATTCATATTCATTAATATTATTTTCTTCTATATTATTATTATTTTCATTGGATTGTTCTTCTTTTTTTTCTTCATTTTCTTCTTTTGGCTTTTCCTCTTGATTTTCATCATTTTTAATTTCCTGATTTTCTTTTAATTCATTATTTATATTATTTTCGTTTTTTTCTTCAATTTTTTCTGAAGGTTTTAAATCTTCCTCTTTTTTATCTTTATTTTCTTCTTTTTCTTCAGGTTTATTTGTTTCAATTTGAGTATCTTTATTATCAATATTTTCATTTGTAATAGAATCAATTTTTATTTCAGGCTTCTCTTCTTTATTTTCTTCTAAAATTTGTTCTTTGTTAGCCTGATTTTCAGGAGAATTATCTTTTATATTATCTTTTGGCAAATTATCTGTTTTATTGTTTTCTTCAGATTCTTTTGGAGAATCAGCTTTTTCCTCCTTATTATTCTCAATTTCTGATTTTTTTATTTCTTCTGGGTTTGTAACTATTTCATCTTCTTTATTTATTGGTTTATCTTGTTTAATATTTGTTTCAGTGACTGTTATTTCTTTTTCTTTGGTTTCTGTCTCTTCTTTTTTGTTTTCGTCTTTAATCTCATCTTTTTTTTCTTCTGGAATTATTTCTTCTTTTGTTAATTCAACTTTATTATCGATATTTTGTATATCTTGATTATCTTTTTTTTCATTATTTTTAGTTTCTATATTATCCTTTATTTCTTCTGTTTTTGGCTCTCCAATTTCAACTTTTTCTTCGTTTTTTATATCTTTAGGAGTTTGTTCTAAATTTTCTTGTTCTTTTTGCGGTTCTTCAATATTCTTATTTTCAATTACATTTTCATCTTTTTTGTCTTTTTGAAGTTCTTCTTTCTTTTCTTCTTCCTTTTTAATATCTTCAATATTTTGTTTATCTGATGCATTTTCTTCTTTATTAATGTTTTTTTCTTTAATTATTTCTTTTTCTATTGGAATATTATTTTCCTCTTTAATTTCTTCTTTTTGTATATTATCTTCTTTAATTTCATTAGGCTCTTCTAATTTAATTTCTTCTTTTTGTTCTTCATTTTTTTTCAATTCTGTATCAGTTTTTTCTTTTATATTTTTTTTGTCGGTTTCAGACTTCATTGGCTCCTCTTTTTTTTCTTCTTCTTTTTTTATTTCATCATTAATTACCTCATTTTTATTTTCTTCTTTTTTTTCCTGAGGATTAATTAATTCTTCTGTTTTTTCTTTTGAATCTTCTTTTATTATATTAATATTTTTATCTTCATTATTTTTTCCCTCTTCTTCTTTTTTATTGTTTTCTTCTGTTTGACTATTTTTATTTTCTTCAGTTTTGATTTCTTCTTTTGTTGGTTCTTCTTTTTTTTCGACATTTTCTTCGATTATTATTTCTGATGGAACTTGTTCTTTATTTTCTTGAATATTTGGTTCTTCTTTATTAATTATTTCATTCTCTTTTATTGTTTTTTCTGATGGCTTTATTTCCTCATTAATTATAACATTTCCAATTATATTAATATCTATTTCTGGATTATTATTTGATTCTTCTTTTATTTCTTCCTTTTTCTCTTCTTTTTTATCATCCTTTAAAGTCTCTTTATTTTTTTCTTCTTCTTTATTATTATCATTTGTTTCTGGCTTATTTTCAATAATAATTTCCTCTTTATTTTCTTTTTCTTGTTCAATGTTGTCTTGTTCATTTTGTTTATTAGGTGCTTCTTCATTTTTAATTTCATTTTTTAATTCTTCTTTAGTTTCTGGTTTACTATTTAATATTTCTGCCTCATTTTTATTTTCTTCAATTTTTATCTCAGGCTCTTCAATTTTTTCAATTTTTATTTGATCTTCTTTTATATCTTCAGGCTTTATTTCTATATTAATATTCTCTTTTGTCTCTTCTTTATTATCTTCTTTTTTTTCGTTATCCAATTTTGTTTGTTCTGAAGGTATTTCTAATTTAATATCTTCAGGTTTATTATCTTTTTGTTCCTCTATTTTAATTTCTTCTATATATTTTTCTGGTTCTGCTGTTTCTTCTTTATTTACTTGAGGTTCTATTATTTTTAAATTATTTTCTTTTATTTCTACATCTTTATTATTATTATTTTGAATATTAATTTCTATTTTAACATCCTCGATATTATTATCTTTATTCTCTAAAATAACAGGAACTTCATTATTATCCTTGTTTACTAATTCATTTTTAGGTTTTTCTTCTTCTTTTTTTATATCATTTTCAGAATCTGGTTTTATTTCTTTTGGTTCTTCTACATTAATTTCTATAGTAGGTACATCATTATTAATTTCTATATTTTCAGGTTTTGTTTCTTTTGTTTTGTTATCATCTATTTCAGAAACATTTTGTTCATTACTTTCTATTTCTTTTATTTCTGTTTTTTCTTCAGGTTTTTGCTCAATTTTTATTTCTACATTTGTCTCTGGTTCATTTGTTAATTGAATATCATTTTGTTCCTTTTTCTCTTCTATATTTTGACTTTCTAATGCTTTTATTTCATCCTCTTTTATTTCTGGTTCTACTTTTTGTTCATCTGTTTTTATATTTTCTTTTATTTCTGGATTTTCTGTTTCTCTTTTTGGCTCTTCTATTTTTATTTCAACATTATTCTCTGTTTTGATTCCTTCATCCAATTTATTTGGTTCAATGATTTCATCTTTTTGTTCTTGTGTTTCAGGTTTATTATTATTTTCATTTTCTTTTTGTTCATTATTTTCTTGATTTATTGGTTTTTCTGTTATGATTTCATTTTCTTTTTTCTTTTCTTCTTCTGGAATTGTTAAATCTATAGGTTTTTCTTCATTTTTTTCCCCTTCTTTATTTTCTTTAGGTATTTCTTCTTGTAATTTTTCTTCAACAATATTTTCATTTTCTTTTTTTTCTTCATTATTTTGAGGTTCAATTATTTCTTCATTTGTTTTAACAATTTCTGTTTCAGTAGGTTTTATTTCTTCCTTTAATTCTTTTTCTTTTATTTCATTTTCTTCTTTTTGAATATTTTCTTTGTTCGTATTTTCTTCATTAATTTTTTCTTTTTCTTTGTCTAATTGATTCAAAATTTCAGGCTTTTTTTCTTCTTGAGCATTACTTGTTTCTTCTTTTTCTTTAATTTCTATTGGTGATGTTTCATTTATTTCCTTTTGTTCCGAAATTATAGGAGAGGAAATATCCATATTTTTTTCTTCTTTATTTTCATTAGGTATTTCATTTGATTTTATTTCTTCCTTAAGTTCATTTGGTGTTTCCTTTATATTTTCTTCTACTTTTATTTCTTTTGGTATATCCTTTACTGTTTCTGAAGTTTTAATTTCAGGTTTTTGTTCTGAATGTAATTTATCAGAAACATTTTCATTTTTGATAATATTAATATTTTTTTCTTTTATTTCATCAGAATTCTTGATGATAGGTTTATCTTCTTGTTTATTTTCTTCATTAGAAGGTTTTGGTTCCATTATTATTTCTTTCTTTGTTTCTTCCTTTGGAATCATTTCTTCTTTATTTTTTTCTTCTTCTTTTTTAATTTCTTTTTTTGGACTTTCTATTTTTTTAAATATTTTGCTTGATACCACTTTCTTTTTTAATATAATTGGCTTTTGAACAATATTTGGTTCTTCTTTCTTTTCTTCTTTATTCGTTAAATTCTCTTGCTCATTTTTATTTGATGCTTCTTCTTTCTTTTCATTATTTATATCTTCTTTTTTCTCTTCTTCTTTAATTATATCATTTTTTTCTTCTTTTTTTTCCTCATTTATTTCTTCTTTTTTCTCTTCTTTTATCTTTGCTTCAATATTTTCTTCTTTTTTATCTATTTTATTTTCTTCAATGTTTTCCTTTATTTTATCTTCATCATTTTCATTTTTATTTTCCTTTGGTGTTTCTTCTTTGTTTATTTCTTGTTTTTCGATATTTTTATTTTCTTTTATTTCTTCGGGTTTTTCTTCTTTCTTTATTTCCGGTTTTGGTTCTTCTATTTTTTCTTCTGGCTGTTCTTCCTTCTTTTCTTCTATTTTTATTTCTTCTTTTACTTCTTCGGGTTTTTCTTCCTTCTTTATTTCTTCTTTTGATTCTTCGGGTTTTTCTTCTTCTTTCTCAACTTTTTGTTCTTCTATTTTTTCTTGAGGAATCTGAGGAATATTTTCATTTTTAATTTTATTTTCCTCCTTTGTATCTTCAATAATTTCTTTATTTTTTTCTAAATTTATTTCATCTTTATTTTCCTTAATTTTTCCTTCTTCACTTTCTATTTTAGTTTCGATATCTTTCAAATTATTATCTAATATTTCATTAACTTCTTCTGTTTTTATTTCTTTATTTTCTTGTTGGAGCGGTTCTTCCACTTTCTCTTCTTCTATTTTTGGAACATTTTCTGTTTTTATTTCTTCTTTTGTTTCTTCCTCTTTTAATTCTTTTTTTTCTTCTTCTTTATTTTCTTTTTCAATATTTATATCACTTTTTATTTCTTTTATAGGTTCTTCTTTCGTCTCTTCTTTTATTTTTTCTACTATTTCTTCTTTGCTTTCTTCAGCTGGCTTTAGTTCTTGAGTCTTATCTATATTGCTTTCTTCTTTTTTATCATCTTTTATTTCCTCTTTTATTTCAATAGGCTTTTCATCTTTGATTTCTTCCTTAAATTCTTCTTTTTTTTCTTTTGGTTTTTCATCTTTAGTTTCTAAATTACTTTCTTCTTTAATTATTATTTTATCATCCTTTATTTCATTTTTTTCTTCTGGTTTTTGAAAATCTTCTTTTTTCTCTTCAAGATTTATTTCTATTTTTTTGGGCTCGTCATTTTCATTTGATTCTTTATTATTATTTTCTAATTTTTCTTTTTCATCATTTTTTATTATTTCTTGATTATTATTTTCAGGTTTTTCTATATTAGTTTCTTGTTTGTCTTTATTAATATTATTATTATCTGATTTTATTGGTAGTTTATTAATATATTCTTTTTTATTTGCTTCATTATTTTTATTACTAATTTTATTTATATAATGAGTAACATTAGTCATATTTTGATCTGGTTTTGGATATGTAATACATTTATATGTTGGTTTTTCTTGAGTATTAACATTTTTATTTATTGCTACAGGAATATTTTGACTAGTATTTATATTCGATTTTATTTCATTTCTAGATGGTATTCTTGAATTAATAGTATTATTTGTATATTTACTTATATTTATAGGGCTTATTTTTCTTTCCTTTGGTTTATTAGTTATTTTAATATTTGAATTTTTATATTTATTTTCCAAATTATTTCCAACTTTAATATTATTAGGAGTTTTAACTATATTCACACTATTATTTAAAACATTATATTGAGGCTTTTTCAAATTATCATTTTTATTTTCTTCTGTTTTATTTTTAATTTCCATACTTATCGGATTTTTATCTTGATTTATTATTGCAGACATTTGGATTTTATCTTCATTAGGTCTAACTTCTGGTTCTTTAATGGATGATGTACTTAATTGAGTTTGAGGTCTTTTATAATTTATATTAATTATTGGTCTTTGTGAAGATGATGCAATATTATTTCTATTTGAATTTTTATATTTATTATCATATCTATTATTAATATAAGTTGTTGATGGAGATTTGTTCTGATTTACATTTGATATTATTATATTTTTTTGAGTATTAATATTTCTTTCATTAATTGAAGGTTTTATATTTGGTATATTTGTTTTATTTTCAACTTTATTAACTTCAATTTTGTTTAAATTTTGATTTCTGCCACTTTCTATATTACAAGATACGTTTTGCTCAATTTTTTTAGGTATCTCTTCATGAGAAATATTATTATTACGTGTATAAGTTTTATTACTGATATTTGTTAATGGTAATTTATTAATATATGTTGGTTTTTCTGTTTTTGTTTTTATTTCATTATTTCTTCCTGAATTAATATTTGAATTTTGTTCTCCTATGTTTTCATTTTCTTTTTTAACTGTAGGCAAATTTACTTTTACATTTATATTGTTTTTATAACTTGGTGTTGTTATTTGTCTTTGTGTATTACTAATATTTAAACTTTGATTTTGAGTATTAGTAGAAAAGTTTTTATTTGGCTTTGTATTAATATTCACAATTATTTTTTGTTTTTGTTCGTCTGGTTTATAATTATTATTGTTATTCATATATCTATTATTATTTACATAAGTTTTACTAGTATATGCATTTCCTCTTGAAGTTAAAGGTAATATATTCTTTATTTTATTCTGATTATTATAATTAATTTCACTCAATTTATTTTTTTCTTCATTTTCTTTTTCGTTTATTTTTTGATAATTATATTTTGTACTTTCTTGATTGATTGGCTTATTTGTTCTTTGTGTATTTAAACCATTGAAAGTTCTATTATTAAATGAATAATTATTATTATATTTATCTCCTAAGCTTGTATTTCTATTAGTCATAGGCAACTCAGATCTAAATTCATTAATTATTTTTATTATAGGTGGTTTTTTATTGACTCTTAATGGCAATTTAACAATTCCAGATTGATAAAATTTAGAATTTATATTATTTGATTTTAAATTTGTCATCCCTCTTCCTCCAGCATGTTGATAAAATGTTGTTTTTAATATTTTTTCTGCGCTTTTTATCTGAACATTTCTACATGAAGTATTATAAAAACTTTTCGCATTTGGGTCTTTTTTTATATATAATTTTATTTTAGTTAAATCTAAAGGTTTTTGATTTAATTCCGCCGTTGATAATTGCTCTGTAATATGGAAATTATATCTTGATAAATTCGGTTTTGAAGCTGATATAATATGAGTTATTTGGATATTATTATATTTATCCCCTCTTATTATTGTTTTTCGTTTAACTTCAACTGAATGAGATATACGCTTTTTAACTTCATCTTGGGATGGTAAATTTTTTGATATGCTTTTTCTTTCTGTGAAATATGATTTTGCTCTTGTGTGATTTTTTTCTTTTGTTGTTTCTATAAATCTATTTCTTATATTATTATTTCTACTTTTATCTTCATTTATATTAAATTTTATATTTTTAACAACGTTATGTGAAATATTTTTATAATTATTTGTCTTATTTATTAAATTAGGAACTGAAATATTTTCATTATTAACTCTGGCTGTTGGAGCCACACCTTTGAGTCTATTTGTTGTTACATTTATTTGTCTTAATCTAAAATCTTCAGAAGCATTTACTTCATTTGGTAAATTTGTTTCTTGGGAAGGATTATTTGTTTCTTGAATTTCTTGACTTTCAATATTTTGTTGGTCAATAGCTTGATCATTAAGACCTGATTGCTCAGATTGATTTTGCAAAGATAATTCTGATGTTTGAATATTGGATGAATTCGGTTGATTTAATCTATTCTGTTGAGATGAATAAACGTTATAGTTACGGGATGTTTGCGGAGGTCTTATATTTGTGCTTCGATAATTATTTTGGATATTTCTTCTCATTTTTTTGGTTTTATTGGTTATAATTTTATTATTTTATTTTTATTATATATTTATGAATAAATTTTTTTTATTATTAATATTATTTATCTTTTATAAAAATATTATTTATTAATTATATTTTATGAAATGTTGATT
>Ga0256405_10009750_pt1 | contig 12989 bp, 9 predicted proteins | sample RumenRJG_02DNA_FD_189096 | JGI IMG/M metagenome (GOLD analysis project Ga0256405, IMG submission 189096) | Bovine rumen microbial communities from Lethbridge, Alberta, Canada - RJG_02 | ecosystem: Host-associated > Mammals > Digestive system > Stomach > Rumen | place: Canada: Alberta | collected...
TCGCTTCCCGCTTCTGCCCGGCACTGCATCTCTCCGCTCACCACATAACGGATTCCGCCTCCGGGAAGCTGCCTGGCCGGTTGATACCAGTCCTCGTATACAATCGCCTGCGACATGGTTCTGTCCCGGAGGATCCCGCTGCACGCGGCAAGCGGACAGCCGGGAAAATTCACGTTCCAGACCTGATCCGGCCCCGGATCCCGGTCGATCAGTTCCTCCAGAACCTCTTCCAGATACCGGTCTGTCACTTCATGGCAGGGCCCGTCATTTTCCGACAGGGCGATTCCCCTGTATCCCAGAAAGGAAGCCTCTAAAACTGCGCCGACAGTGGCGGAATACTGAATGTCCGTTGCCGCGTTGTAGCCGTAGTTGATTCCTGCCAGGACCACATCGGGCTCCCTGTCCATCACCGCCTTTGTCCCGATCCGCACGCAGTCTCCCGGCATTCCGCTGCACGAATAGGCCCGCACGCCTTCTACTGCATACGGAACAGGGGTAATGTCAATAGGGACATCCAAAGTAATGCTGTGGGAGCAGGCGCTTCTTTGATGCCGGGGCGCAATCAGCCACACATCCCCGAATCTCACGCAGGCTCTCGCCAGGCGCATCAATCCGTCCTTGTAGATTCCGTCGTCGTTTGTGATCAGTATTGTTCTGCCCATCGATTCACCTATTCTGCAGTTTTAATTCTGTTTTGGCTGTCTTGAGATTCTCTTTGTCTGCCGGATCGCTCCGGTCGGGCAGACCAGCGCGCAGAGCTGGCAACCGACACATCTTGCTCCGTGGAGCGTCACCTTCCTCGACTCCTCATCAAACACAATCGCCTGATGGCCGCCATCCCGGCAGCTGATGTAACAGCGTCCGCATCCGATACATTTCTCACGTCTAAAGGACGGGAACACGATGGTATCCCGCTCCACCATATCATTCTCAACAATAGAGTCCAGTCCGCTTCCGATGATCTCGCTGACGGAATGATAATTGCGCTGGGCCATGTAGATCTTCAGGCCGCTGATCAGATCATCGATGATCCGGTAGCCGTACTCCATGACACTGGTCGTGATCTGAAGGCTGCCTGCTCCAAGGATCAGATACTCCACACAGTCTCTCCAGGTCACAATGCCGCCCATTCCGCTGACATGATGCCCCTTGATTCCTTCGCAGCCTGCCAGCTGCGCAATCATTCTGAGCGCAATCGGCTTCACTGCCCGGCCGGAGTACCCGCCGATCATGGACTGTCCGCGGACGGAAGGAAAGGCAACCAGCGTATCGATGTTGACGCCGGTGATGGACTTGATGGTATTGATTGCGGCAATTCCGTCCGCTCCGCCTTCGATCGCAGCCAGAGCAGGCACTGTGATGTCCGTGATGTTCGGAGTCATCTTCGCAAGAACCGGGATGGACACAGCGCGTTTCACGGCCTGTGAGAAGCGCCTGACCGTCTCCGGATCCTGTCCCATATCCGACCCTGTTCCACGTTCCTCCATATTCGGGCAGGAGAAATTACACTCAATGACATCCGCGCCGGCTTCCTCCACCTTGCGGGCCAGATACTCCCACTCCTCTTCATTCCGCCCCATGATCGACGCAACGATCACCTTGTTCGGGTATTCCGCCTTCAGTCTCCTGAAAAACTCCATGTTCTCCTCAAGGCTGTAAACCGAGAGCTGTTCAATGTTTTTGAACCCGCTCCAGTCTCCCTGCGGACTGCGCACAGCGGAAAATCTCGGGGAAGCCTCGTGCATCTCGATCAGAGAGATCGTCTTGAATGCGGCGCCCGCCCATCCCATCTCAAATGCGCGCGCGCACATCTCGTAAGTACTTGCGACGACCGATGAGGACAGCAGGAAGGGATTCTCCAGCCTGACTCCGCAGATATCGCAGGACAGATTAATCTGGTCTGCGCCTTCGCATCCCTCAAGCTGCGGCTTCTGCTTCTGAAGATGATCCAGAATATCTCCGATCCTGACGCCGACAGGACATGCGTTCTGTGCCTCTTCCACCCAGGAACGGTCATAATCTTCCGGAAGAAGCTTTGCTGCAAGGTCAATATTCTCAAATTTCATAGCCCTGAGAATCCGTCCCGGATCACACTTCCCGCAGGCCTTTGAGCATGGCGCATCATGACATAAGATGCAAAACGACAACTCTTCTCTTCCACGGATTGCTCTGGCTTCAGTCATACTACTTCTCCTTTACAAAACACCGCCGCGTACAGCTGTTTTATACAACTTCTCCAATTCAGTATAGCTTGCGCCGGGGCAATCCGCAATATTGGTTTCAGCATAGAAAACCGGCGTCCATATTGCTATGAACGCCGGTTTCAATCTCTGATTTGAACGAACATCCTGATTCAGATTCCGCTCTTCGCGCGAAGATCCGATTATCTCAGGAATGCGCTGTTTGCCCAGCCCCAGTTGCCATTGAAGCTCACATAGGTATAGGTGCAGGGAACGCCGTTCAGACCGGTTCCTCTGGTGGTTGCGCCATAGGTGTATACCTGATAGCCCGGCCACAGCTGAGCGATCTCATGATACTGATCCCAGACCGGCTGCGGTCTCAGTGCAAGATATCCGCCATTGCAGTTGCCGACTGTCATATAATAACCGGCTCCGCCTCTTCCGCCGCTTACATCCTCGAGTTCCTGTCCGTCAACGATAACCTTATTCTCGTCTGCCATGTCAATTCTCCTTTCTGCTTCCGGAAGATTCTCCGGGGAATCACTTTTTCAAATGACCCTTATTAATGTTGGTTGAGCTCCGGTTTTTTTACCGGTCTGCTTATTTATACGCTTCTACTTTACTCAAGGCTAATTCATTTGTCAATTCTGTGCAGTCTGAAAGTAACCGGGATTCCCATGGTCGTCACCTGAAAGCTCAGTTTCCCATCCAGATAAGTAAATTCCTTCGTGGCGTCTTTTGAGGCAAAGGGACTGGTTGCGATTTCCTGCACATTCATCATGGCCGTACAGGTAAACGGCTCCTTTGCCGGAAGCGATGTTATGAATGTTCCTGCCCAGTACAAAGAGGAGGAACCATCCGCATTTCTCCAATAGAGAGAGATCTGATCCCCCTCGATACTGGCAGTCATATTCGTCCCGGAGGTACTTTCACTCGCCCAGTTTCCATCCAGATTGATGGGCGTATCCTTGCTGCTATCCTCTGTCCTGCTGTCCTGGGTCCTGGTGTTTCCGCCATCTGACAGGGATATGGTTTCTTTGGTGACAGTTTTGCTTTTCCGGCTTCTATTGTACTGCAGAAGCATCGGCAGCAAGGCGGACAGGATCAACAGAATAATGGCAAATATCACGATCCCTATGATCCTCGACCGGCTTCCTGACCGGGAGGCTTCCCGCTCCTCCTGTGCGCGCAGTGCTTCGTAGCTGCTGCTTTGAACATCGTATGCCGCAGTGTTGTCCGGATCCTTCATCACCGACCGGATCAGCTTGCTCTGTGCATGCAGCTCCTTCTCCGCAGCCTCATGATTCCTTTCCGCCCTTGCTGCCGCAATCACACACAGCAGGAATTCCACAAGCACATAAGGATAACACTCCGGTGCCAGTCCGATGGCGACCGCATACAGAACCCCTGCTCCCATGGCAACCGAGCCGGAAGAAGAGATCAGGGCAAACAGATTCACGAGCACGGCCAGGGTCACGATCAGCAGGAAGCCCGGAATCCTGAGATAGGGGAGATTGACCGAATGGCTCAGAAACCAGAACTGTTTTGTGACAACCGCAAACGGGTATTCCATATAGGCGAAGATCAGATAGGTCAGTCCTAAAACAAACGCCACGATCATTGAGAATACACCCTTTTTCATCTTCTGAACGCTCCTTCCCTGTATGCATTTACAGCCTCAGTACCGCGAGTACCGCGCAGCGAAAAGCCGCTGAAGCGGCCGCGCGGTCCGGCGCCAGCCTGGCGATGGCATACTTGACTCCTGCCGGGATTACAGCTCCGACAGGAACAGGACACCATCCAGCTTTTCAAACTCTGCCAGCTTCTTATGCGTGGAATCCGGGTTTTTGAGACGGATGCTTATGATGGCTGCAAGCCCGGCCATGACTTCGCTCTTGACGGTCTCCAGATCCGTGACTTTATGTCCCTGCTTCCGCATGGTCCTTATGAAGGCTGTCAACGCGGAGACGGATTCAAATTCTGCGTAAAAATGCAGATACCTCGTCTTTTTTTCGATTCTGTCATCCACAATCCGAAACAGGGTAAGCGCAAAAAAAGCCCCGGATAAAGCAACCCCTGAAATGACATAGTTTCCTGCGCCGATACAAAGTCCCAGGCAGGCAGCCGACCACAGACCGGCTGCTGTCGTCACGCCTTTGATCCGCTTCTGTCCGGTAACCAGAATACATCCCGCTCCCAGGAAACCGACTCCGCTGATCACCTGCGCAGGCATGCGGGAGGGGTCGCCTGCCCCAAGTGTGAGAAACATATGTAGATTGGTCAGCATGATCGCGCAGGATGACATACACACCAGAATGTGTGTCCGAAATCCCGCGTCAATCCGCTTCAGGCTTCTCTCATATCCGAGAATCCCACCCGCGATTAAGGAGAACAACAATCTTATCACTACAGTCTCGCTTGTCATTCGATGCCCTCTTATTGATGATGTGTTGCGATATCACGATGCACGCGCCATAAGTCGATTACGGATTGCCCGGCGCTTCGCGGTTCAGCAGCAGGACTGCTGACAGAACAAGCAGTACGCCCGCCATGGAAGGAACCGTCATCCTCTCATGATAGACGAATACACCCACGAGCGAGGCGACAACCGGTTCTACCGACGACAGAATCGAAGCCCTGCTGTTTTCCAGTCCTGACAATCCGTACGTATAGAGCAGATACGGAATGAAGCAGCTGATCACCCCGGTTCCCACGCACCAGGCGGCAGATTCCGCGGATGCCGTCATGGCCGAAAACAGTCCCTCCGGTCTCCAGAGGAGAATCGCGCCTGCTGCCGCGAGCAGGCAGGAGTAAAAGTTGATGGTACTGCTGCTGTACCCCCGCTGCAGCGCATATCTGGAAAAGATCGTATACAGCGCATATCCGAACCCCGCACCGAGGCCGTACAGAATCCCCGCCGGCGTGAGATGTGTCCCGGTTCCGATCCCGGATACCAGGCAGCATCCTGCAAATGCGCACGCCACCGCAATCAGCCGGATTCTTGTGATCCTCTCGTGAAATAAAAGCGCAGACAGCAGCATCACGATCGTCGGTGCCGTATACAGAAGAATCGCCGCAGCCGAGAGGCTCATCATATTAATCGCGTGGAAATAGCAGTAGGTAAAAAACAGCAGGCTGAACAGCCCTGTTCCCGCAAAGCACCACAGATCCTTCAGCCGGACCCGGAACTGCCTGATATCCCTGCACAGGATCAGAATACCGAAACACAGAGCGGCAATCCCGCACCTGACAATAATCGCTCCGTTCGCATCGATCCCGTATTCTCCCAGGTGTCTGGTGAAGAACCCCATGAAACCCCAGCAAAAACCGCCGCCCAAAACAGCCGCCACATATCTGTTCATTTCGATTGCACTCTTTATCGCTTTTTGGATGCGGATCCGCGTCCTTCTTCCCTTTGAAATACATCACAGCAGGAAGAATCCCCTCCCTGCTGTGGTTCCCTCAGATTCCGTTGCTGCCGGGATCAGAAAAGATTCTTGATCTTCCCCAGAATTCCTCCGGCTCCTGCATCCTTTGCAGCTTCCTTCGCGTTCCCCAGTGCGGCATCCGCGATTCCCTTCACCGCGTCGCTCCCAAGCACAGATCCCAGCTGTTTGGTGACCTCCTGAACGATCTTGCCGATCATGTCCGCAGACAGGCCGCCGCCCAGGATCGATGTCACAATCTTCACCGGATCAGCGGAAAACGCCGACAGCATGCTCTTGTCCCCTTTGAGGGTTGATACAACCTTGCTTACCATCTCCATCATTTCCATAATGAATACCTCCTTTATCAAAAAGTATATCATTTCCGGTAAAATCCAGTCAACGACTGTACCTGTTATTCTTTCTGTTCTGCGCCCTCTTTTGTCATCGCCAAAAGCTGCAAAGACACCAGCGTCCCAGGCAGTTCCTTTCGATCAGAACAGTCCGTTGAGATAATTTCTTAACGCTTCCCTGTCATAATAATGTGCAGGCTTATTAATGTAATAATCCGGCTCAACACCGTTGTCGATCTCATAATAGGATCCGTTCTTTACATAGGACATATTGATCGGAGATGAGATCTGGAAGAAGGTTCCCCAGGCAGAGACAAGCCCGAGAATGGCGCAGCTTCCGCCGCCCGATGTCTGTCCGAGCAGTGTTACATCGTGCGAATACTTGAAGATCGCCGGAATCAGGTTGCCGCAGGAGAAGCTGTTCGGAGAGATCAGGCAATACAGATTCTTATCCGAGACCGTGTCCTTCTCATCAAACTTTCCGTCCAGATTAACATCCGCCTGGTAATGACTGGTCGAACGTGCACCTGTCAGGGTGCTCTGCGCACTGACCTCCGCTTCCCCAAGGAACCATGACGCGGCAACCACCGCCGCGTCGATTGCGCCGCCGCCGTTCAGACTCAGGTCCATGACCACATTTTTGATCGGACTGTTTTCTCTTGTTATCTGCTCGTGTGCATAGATAATCAGCCCGACGGTATCGATATTCTGGTCCGCCGGATCATATTCCGAGCCGTATTCTCCGTTATAATACACGCTGACCGGACTTCTCAGGTTGAAATAGTCAAAGGTGACATACGCCGTATCACCTACCTCTTCGTAAGCCGGAACAGCCCTGGAGGAACTGCTTCTTGCCTTGGCGTATTTATCATTGTCTGCAATGGTTCTTTTCGCAGACAGCCCATATCCGTCTTTGGACTTCGGCTCGATGGTACGGAAGGAATTGAGATTCTTGCCGGAATGCTGGTCATCCAGATAAAACCGGATGAAGTCATACAGTGCACCGTCCTTTACTTCCGGATCGGTACTCAGCAGCTTGTCCTTATATCCGATCTCGGTGAACAGCTCATCAAAGCTGGTGATACCGTGCAGGTCCTTCAAGCCGTACAGCTGATCCATCACCAGGCACAGCTCGTTATAACCAAAGTTCGCAAGCACTTCACTTAAGGGTCTGGTGGGACCTGACGCGAACATCATCCCAAGCCGGGTAAGCCCTGCGGAATTCCTGATCGCTTCATGGTTGACCACAAATGCCACTTTTTCATTAAATGTCGCTCCAAGCGAACCGATCGGGGACAGGAGGAAATCACTCATGGTCTGCATCGGGAACAGATACAGCTCCGGCTCCTCACACCGGTACAGAGGAATTGCATAATCTGAGAGCCGGATCTCCACTTCCCTGCCGTACCGGTCATAGGACCCTTTCTCATTTCGTTTCAGAAATAGTTCATTTCCTTCCGCATCCATCGCAAAGGTGCTCACGCTCTCCAGAAGATAGGTGTCTGTCGACCTGTGTGTAAAGGCATCATAGTCATCAAAGAGCATCGTACCGTCTTCAAAGTCGATCAGCAGGCTGTATCCGTTTTCTCTGCTCAGCTCGACCAGCGGACCGTTCTTCTCTATGGAAAGATCGTATCCCGCATCCTTTGCAAGATCATGATAAACACGAACCATCAGATCACACAGATCATTCATCTCAATAAAGGGCAGATCCGTCACGTCATCTACGAAGTAGAGCGGAAGGTCAATACGGTTATCATAGTTATAAAGGTAGCAGCGATACTCTCTTGTAGAGATGGCCGCCTCCCCCGCCGCCGTATCCGCGTCCCTGACAGTCTCCAGATCCTCCAGCTCCATGTCCGAGTATTCTCTGTACCAGGCCATCGGATCCTCTGGTTCCTCAGTCTCCGTCTCGGTCTCTGTTTCTGTTTCCTCTGTGATCCGGTCTTCGGTCTCATCCGGGATCGCTTCCGCCATTGCGCTGGCCGGCATACTGGTCATGAGCATCACAGCAGACAAGATCACGGAAAGTCTCTTCAGGTTTTTCATCGGGCAGCTCCTTTTCTTCATGCAGTCTTATCAGTAAGCACAGGCAGTCCATTCGACTGATATCAATCGATCTTCGTTGACCGCATGTAAGCGACCTCCGGTTCTGTCGCGTTCAGTGCAAGCGCATACAGCCATCCGCCGCCATACGCCAGCGTCGGTTTAAATGCCCTGGAATAGCAGGATACCTGATCCAGCATCCGGAATTGTGACATGCCATCCTCCAGAAGGAACGTATCCTGTCCTGCATCAGTGGTAAACACAAGGGCAGCCCCTGCGCCGTATCCCTTCATTGCGGCATTGTGCAGGTCAACCTTTCCGACCGCGGAAAGTGCCTCTGACAGGTCCTCCGTTACAAAGGCATCCTTCTGAGCATTCCACACCATCCGGAACAGCCGTCTCTCCTCTTCTCCCTCGTCCGTATCTACAATACCGAGCAGGTACATCGCATGCGGACTTGATGCCACAAGGCAGGAATAGATGTTCTCCGGCATAGGCAGGCTTCCGGAAACCTGGACGAGTGTTTCTTTCTCCAGGTCAATCCGGTAGAAACTCGTGACAGGGCTGAAAAACGCTTCCGTCTCACTCTGTTCAGAATCATCTGCTTCCGTCCCGCTCTGTGCGGCAGAGTCCTTCTCCGGGTCAGGCAAGGAAGCATCCGTCACCAGGAAGAGTCCTTCCTCCAGCGCAAACAGTTGTCCATTCTTGATGATCTGTCCGGAGAGGAACTCCTCCCACGTATCCGTTCCCGGATCGTACGCCCAGAGGGTCGGCTTCTCATTGTTCAGACCGTTTCTGCAGGTATAACAGTACAGCTTTCCCTGCCACGGCACAAGCCCGCAGTTCTCCATCGACCTTCCCTGAACAGTATCGGGAAGATCCGCGCACCGGCTCCACGTGCGCTTATTCAGGTCAAGACGCCACAGCGCCTGTGCCTGGTCCAGACCATATGCCGCCATCGCATAGAGACCGTCATCCTGCACAGCCATTCCATAGATTCCGTCAGCCTGGTCCTGAACAAACAGATCATCTTCAAGCGGAAGAGGCCAGCTTTGTTCATAGAGCCTTCTCCCCTCATCAATCATGGAGGCGGAAAACAGACTCTTGGAAACTGCCTCATCCGCATTGACAATTTTCAGCTCATGGACGCCATTCGGAAGCAGGCCTGTATCAGCCGCAATTCTCTGATCGGACCACTCCGCAGCCGGAACTTCTTCCCCGTCAATATACAGCCTGCCGGAATCTCCGAAGAAATAGCCATTGACCTCCAGCGCACTGCGGTCCGCAGCCACATCGATGATAATCGGTGCTTTTTTCGTGAACTCTGTCTGTCCGTGCAGATTCACCCTTCCTCCGGTGCTGCACAGCTTAGACAGATCCTCGTCATAGTCGACCGCCGCGAGAAGCTTCGCCTTACGCTCGAGCGCCGCCTGTTTCCGCTCCTCCACCGTCATATCCGCTGTTTCCGGCTCCCCCTTGGCAATGATGCCCAGGCTCGCAGTCACGCAGGGAGCTGCCATCGAGGTGCCGCAGATCGACTCATAGGCGCCGGTATATGTTTCATCCGGGGCAGTTGCAATGTTATCAAAGTACAGCTCCATCGAGCCGTAACTGCTCTTTGCTCCCGGCGCATCAGAATAGGCGATTCCAAACTCCAGCAGAAGATACTTCTGCCCGCCGTCTTCCCACTCATAGATTCCGTCAATCTCACCGGGATCTGCAGGGTGCTCCAGATCGTCCACCTCAGAATCCGCCGCCTCTTCTGCCGCAATGGAGTGATAGTAAGCAATCTCTTTGACAAACTGATCAAGATCCACATTCAGCTCCGACCATTGTGCCGAGGACATACCCACCGCCATTGTTATGCCGATCCCTGGTGCCAGTCCCTGATCTGCGATTTCTCCGGAGGACAATACATTGTCGTAGCGCAGGTCAACCGGCGCCGGATGAAGAGTCCCATCCGCATCCTTTCTCTCACACAGCACCCCGGTCAGACCGGCCATAATGTGGCTGTCATCACTCAGGCAGGCTTTCACGGCAGCCTGGCTGACTGTCTTCCCCTGTTCGACAGGAATCGCAATCCACAGCGTGTTTTTTGCCGAATTCATGTCCGGCATCCAGATGGTCTCCTCCTCAGGCTGGTGTTCCCTCAGCATGGAAGCCGGAACTGCCCAGCAAGAATCATCGTCGTATCCTGCCTGTGAAGAAACCGCCCCGATCTCCTCTGCGTCAGGATTGGGCTGACCGTCCTGGCCGACAGGACACTGATCAAAGAAACGAACCTGCGTCTGTTCCTGATCAAACCGCTCTATGGCCGTCCCGGAAGGGTTCATGATCTCCATTGCTTCCGGGAAAAGCCTTCTCCGGTTCTCAATCCGGAGCAGGTTTCCTTCCGCGTTTCTGCTCTCCACTATTCCGGGAACCGTAGACAGGATCTGCGCCCCCGGCGCAAATACATCTGTCGACATCAATCCGTAACAGGAGAACTGTGTCTTCTTTCCATCCATATCCGCGGCATTCACAACAATGACGTAGGGACTGTTGTTCTGTCCGCCCATATCGATCGTCTCGTCAAGATTCATTGCGCCATTGCCCGATGCGTAAACTGTGTTGACGCCCAGCTCGCCAAGCTTATTCGCCATCACCGTATGGATCAGCTGAGGCTGCATGGATCCCAGGGAAACGTTGACTGCTTTCAGATTGACTTCCTCAGCCACACGGCACAGCCACTCAAAGCCCTTCAGCACATCAGAGGCTCCCTGCCCCCTTCCATCATTTTCATTCAGGCGCACCGCAAGCAGCCGGATGCCGTTCGCGATTCCGGACACTCCCTTCCGGTCCCAGGCAGCGCCGATCATTCCCGCTATGTGCGTCCCGTGCATCAGGTGATCCGATACATCCTTCCGATATGTTTCCTCGCTTTCAGCCGGCGTCTCATCCGAGAGACTTCTGGTATTGACATTGACTCCATGCGGGCCGCAGTCATATTTCTCCTGCTGCTCCTTTGTAAAGGTATAGAGCACGCTCTCCAGATCCGGATGTGTGGTATCGATTCCCGAATCCATGACGCAGATCGTGCCGGATGCATTCTCCTGATCTGTGTTCCAGTCCGGCACATTCAGGCTGTATCCCGCGTGGAGCGGCGCTGACGGAGTTGCATAAACAGAAGGCTCACTGCTTTGTGCATACCACTGGAGAAAGGACAGGTCAAATGCGCTTCCGGAGGCCGCAGCCTGTGCTTCACTCTCTGTCTTCGCAGCCTGCTTCCCGTCCTGATCTTCCACAACCGTATTGGCATAGTAATTCGGCTCCGCCATGATAACCTGCGGATCCGCATAGAACATGCCAAGAAGATCCCCGGTTGTTTTTTCCGGATCCTGAATCAGCAGGATCTGAAAGGAGTCCTGGCTGCGGTTCTTTTCCTCCTCCAGTCTGTCACGGACAAACGCCTCATACTCCAGCCCGGTGTCTTCCTGCCTGTCGGCAGAATCCTCGGAAACAGCCTGCAGAATATGTCTGCGGTCCACCTCCGCCAGATACACGAAATCGCCGGACCAATCGTCTGTAAATGCTTCGTTCACGGTAAGGATCACTTCGCCGGACGCATAGGGTCCTGCACCCAGCAATTCGTCGATCAGTCCCTGGGAAACGGAAATGCTTCCCTCATCCATTCCCTTTTCCGTCTCCCCTATCTGCACGGTCTGTGCCCAGGTACCAAGCGTACCCGAAACCGACAGAACTGCTGCAAGTAGTATCCCTGTAAGCTTTTTCCCTGTTTCTGTCATGCTCATTTCCTTCAGCCGTTTCTCATCTGTTTTGTCTGCAACATTTGGGACGTAATCCGTGTTCCTGCTGCAGGTTCAGCTGGTATTGTCTTCTCATCTCAGACCCGCATACCCGAGCTGCCTCTGTGCCTCATACAGCGCGATTGCACAGGAGGATGCGAGGGATGCTCATAGGCCGTACCTCTTATGCCGCGCGATCCGTTTCCGCCTCAAACGCTTCTGTCTCATCAGGCTCTGTCTCAGCCGCTTCTGTCTCGTCCGCCTGCCCGTCAACATACCGGTAGATGTATTCCTGCGCAAGTGCATCGATTCTGCCGTCTTTCTTCTCCTCTTCGAGGAACTCATTTACATAATCCAGCAGATCCTCTGATCCTTTCGGCATCAGCACGCCGAGCTGGCCATGCGTGAACGGCTCATGGATCAAAGGCGCTGCCAGCCTTTCGTCCTGTCCCACATAATAGCCTGCCTCCATGATCTCCGTGATCATGACATCCGCCTCTTTGGAGGCGACAAGTCCAGGAATCTCCTGGTTGACATCATGGATGATGAGATCGGCATCCGGCAGGTTTTCACGCGCAAATTTCTCATTCAGGCCGCCCGGATTCTCCATCACACGTACCTCCGGACGATTGATTGCCGCAAGACTGGTATACTTATCTGCGTCTTCCTCCCGGCACAGAACCGTCTTCCCGTTTCCCAGATATCCCTCAGACATCAGGGCCTGCTCTTTTCTGGCGTCGGTGATCGTGATCCCGCAGATCGCCAGATCGAATTTCCCGGCCAGGGTATCCTCCATCAGAGTTGGCCAGGAGGTTTCCACATATTCCACCTCCACGCCGATGGAAGAAGCCAGATCCTCAGCAAGCTCCGCGTCAAAGCCGACATAGGAGCCCGTCTCCGGATCCAGATAAGACATCGGCTGATAGTCCCCTGCTGTTCCGACCTTCAGGACCCCTCTTTCCGCAATCGTCTGCAGAGCCGGTGTCTTTCCGCTCTCTGTCTCCGCACTCTGTACAGGCATCACCAGCATGCATGACAACGCCGCCACTGACAAATATCCGAGCATTCTCTTCTTCATAAATAAAATCCTTTCGGTTTCGTAGGCGGAAACCCACTGCCCTTGGGCGGTGGGAGGAGCCTTGTAAATTCGTAGACATTAACCTTGGCTTTCAATGTACTTTTGTATAGTAGCTGATGATA
>Ga0256405_10009752_pt1 | contig 12989 bp, 13 predicted proteins | sample RumenRJG_02DNA_FD_189096 | JGI IMG/M metagenome (GOLD analysis project Ga0256405, IMG submission 189096) | Bovine rumen microbial communities from Lethbridge, Alberta, Canada - RJG_02 | ecosystem: Host-associated > Mammals > Digestive system > Stomach > Rumen | place: Canada: Alberta...
GGCAAAGGTAACGACTGCTGTCCTCCCTGCTTAACGCTAAGGAGCTGTGCTTCCAGATTAGTTGCTGGCTGCATCGGCTTAGCGGCTGCCGTTTCCATATGATCTGTTTGAATCTGCTCTGCGGGCTTGCTTTTCAGCTGCTGTCCCGAGAGCATTGCCAAAAAGTCCCGATTCCTAAGCCCCTCTTCTTTCGATTGTGGGATAAGGCTCTGCAACTCTATTGCTGGTGGCTCCTGCGTCGGTACAGGGCTCATCAGCTCCGCCTGACCTTCTTCCGTAAAGTCCAGTTTCACGCCGTCTGTATCCAACTGCGTTATCGCCTGTTCTCCCTGTTCCGGCGATGCAACGGCCAACTGTTGACTTGCCACAATCACTGCTGCCAGCGGATCTTTTGGCGCATCCTCCATGACGTCACCATTATCTGCTGAGCTTGCCCGCGAATCATCAGAGGCTTCCTTTGCTATGGCATCCTGAACATCCTTGTCAATTTTCTCTAATGCCTCACCGAAAGAATCTTTTCTGGCCTCTTTCCCAGTAGCTATGACATTCTTCTTTCCCTGCACATTCGATGCAGCACCAGCCTGTGGCACAACAGCCATCAAATTCTTTGTCTCCACATATTTCACCTCCTTACATAGTATCTATCGTTGAGAAACTGCAATCTCTTAAATTAAATTTCGCTATAAACAAAAAAAATCCTTCCTTTTACAAGGAAGGATCACTATTTATGGATTATTTCCCTCGGAATTTTCCCCGTTCGCTTTATTCTGCTGTTCTTCCAACATCTTGCGGACATCTTCTTCCGTATTCATTTTCTTTTGAGTTCCCTCATACATGATTTGCGTCAAACGAGCGGTTTTCGATGCTTCAAATTCAGACATAACTTTTGCCGCATTTCCCTCGTCCATACGCTGAAGAATCGCAATACAAAGATCGTCATCCAAGGCATCCATCGCCTCAGCAGCATCACGCGGCTTCATTTCATTATACAGCCGTGCCAATTTGGATACGCGTTTTTTTTCAGCTGCCTCACGTTCCTTCATTTGCTTCTCAATTTCCTTCTTGGAAATCGTTATCTTCTTGGACTGTTTCTGGTCATCTTTACTTGGTTTGACATCTTCCACCGGCGTATTTTCCATTTCATTTTGGGACGGAGCCGGTTTTACGAAATACTGACCAATTACTGGTAATTTGTAAAGGCCCAGTTTCTCATTGGCTTCCTGCGTATCAAATAGCCGCAGATAGATGCCCAGAACAAAGCCACCGATAATAAGTACCAGCAACAGGAAGAGCATCAACAGCAGCTTTGCTATTTTCTTTCCTTTTTTCTTTGGCTGTTCATCTGCCATTGTATTACCTGCCTTTATCTATAATTTTGCTGTCTCTCTACCATCAATCAACGATAGATATCCAGCACCTTGTTAACGTAATTCTGTGTCTCCCGATAGGGAGGAATTCCACCATAATTCTTTACCGCGTTCGGCCCCGCATTATAAGCAGCTACCGCCTTGCGGATATCTCCATCAAACGTATCCAACATCTGGCGAAGGTACTTGGCACCACCCTCAATATTGGATTTCTTGTCGTAGGGGTTTACTCCCAACGCAGCTGCCGTATCCGGCATAAGCTGCATGACACCAATTGCCCCTGCCGAAGAAGTTTCATTCTGATTGCCACCAGATTCCACTTCCGCTACAGCCGCTATCAGCTTCGGGTCAACATTATATTTACGCGCCGCCTCATCAATCATCGCAGATAAACTCTGATCCGCCAATGGCAGACTTTGATTTACCGAATACGATGGATACGATTTTTTCGCCGACGGCGATACATAATTCTGAACCTTGCCACTCGAAGTTATCGGGGCATACGGCGTTACCGCCTGATTTTTCTTTGCCGGTGTGATTGCCGTAGGGGCAGACTGTGCCTTTTCCGCTTGCTCAGTCTTCTGCATTTCCTTCTTGAGAGTCTTCTGAAAATCCATCCCCGGAACACCCCTTGGCATTCCGAATCGCTCTTGAAGTTGTGCAATCCGGGCTTGTACAGCTCTTACCCCTGATAAGTTTATCATAAAGCTTCCCCCGCTTTCCTTCTCATGGTCAACTGCAGGCCAATCTCATCGAGCATCTTCTGCTCTTCCTGCATCGCCTCTTCCCTGTATTCCTGAAGCCGTTTCTCCTTCAACTGCTCAATGCTCTTCAGATAACTCATGACATCCATGAGTTCCTTCAGCTTCTTCTGCCGTTCGTTGCGCATCTGCAAAAGGATTCCCTGCTGCATTTCAATCTGCTCCCGCTTCCAGGCGAAAAAACTGTTAAAGGTCATCAGCCGTCCTACGGTCACTTTCGTGCCCTCCGTAGAAAGGGCCTCATACTCCTGCTGCCCCTGCTGCATTTCCTTTAATAATCCATCCAAAGCCTCACGAGCCTCTTCTACCTTTCGGGAGGCTTCTGCAAAAGCAACTTCCGCATCTTCTTTTTTCATGCGGGTGACCTTCAACAGCGTTTCCAGTTGGAATTTGAACTTCTTCATTCATCTCACCCGGATATTCCTATCAGCTTATTCTCAGTATCTTCGTATGTATCTACCTCAAAGATTCCTTGGCATAAGAACTCGTTGATGGAATCGATCTTGGCAATCGCTTCATCGATTTTGGCACTCGATCCCTTAACATAAGCACCGATGTGAATCAAATCTTCTGCATCGCGATATACAGCCATCAACTGTCGCATCTGCTGAGCAGCCTTCAAATGTTCTGGCGATACGACTTCATTCATGACACGACTGACACTGGGCATAATATCAATTGCCGGGAAATGATTCTGCGCAGCAATATTACGGCTTAAAACAATATGCCCATCCAATATACTTCGAACAGCATCGGCAATCGGTTCATTCATATCATCGCCATCAACCAGGACCGTGTATATTCCCGTAATTGATCCCCGTTCGCTGGTCCCCGCTCGTTCCAAGAGCCGCGGCAGCATAGCAAATACCGATGGCGTATAACCACGGGTAGCCGGTGGCTCCCCAATGGTAAGCCCTACTTCACGCTGAGCCATGGCAAAACGCGTTACGGAATCCATCATCAAAATGACTTTTCGGCCCTGATCACGGAAATATTCCGCGATTGCCGTAGCCGTCATAGCCCCTTTGATACGTACTAACGCCGGCTGATCGGAAGTAGCTACTACAACTACCGAACGCTTCATTCCTTCTTCCCCAAGGTCACGCTCAATAAAGTCTCGAACCTCACGACCACGCTCACCTACCAAGGCGATAACACTAATATCTGCCTCTGTGTTGCGGGCTATCATGGATAGCAGCGTGGATTTTCCGACACCCGAACCAGCCATAATGCCGATTCGCTGTCCTTCCCCCATCGTGATCAGACCATCAATAGCCCGGACTCCCACATAGAGATTCTCGTGAATACGTGGGCGGCTAAGTGGCGCGGGTGGGTCTGCCTGCAACGGATATTCCTCCCGGCAGAGCAGCGGCCCTTTATCATCCATGGGATTTCCCAGGCCATCCAATACTCTTCCCAACAGTTCCGGCCCTACCTTGACGTTCAACATTTTCTGGGCCGATACTACTTCGCAGCCAGGGCCAATGCCCTGCATTTCGCCGACAGGCATTAACATGACATAACCTTCCCGGAAGCCTACCACTTCCGCCGGAATAGGAGCCACCTCTGCCAGTCGCGAATGAACGTAACAAAGCTCACCAACACTAACCGTCGGACCTTGAGACTCAATAACTAGTCCGATTACCTGCGTAACCTTCCCCGTCAATTTCATAGAGGGGCAGGTTCTTACCGCCTCAGTAAATTTCGTAATATTCAATTGGAAGCTTTTGCCGTTCTCTTCACTCATAGCATTACATCCCGTACCGCTTGTTTCAAAAGTTCTATCCTTGTTGCCAGGCGGGCATCGACGCTGCCATTCGGCGTCTCGATAAGACAATCTCCTGGCTTCAAGCTTTCATCTGACGTAACAGTCAGCACAGCATCACCATAAGTTAAAATTGTCCGGAACTCATCACGAGCCATTAACACCAAATCATAACTATCTGGTGGCACATGGACAATGAGTTCTTTTTGATTTTTAACTTTCAAAATGGCATCCTTAACCATTGGCAGTACAACCTGCGGCACATCAATAAAATGCTGTGGAAGCACCTTGTCGACAACACTCATCGCAATGGTTATCACATCCTGTTCTGCCTGCTGCACATAATCACGCGAAGCCTTGTGCGCATCAGACAGCGTTTTTTCTGCCTTGGCATTTGCCTGGCGGATGATATCTGCCATCTCTTCGCGTACCTTTTGCTCTCCTTCAGCATGACCAGCCTCATAGCCTTCTCTACGGCCTTCCTGCTGTGCCTGCTCCTTGCATGCATCAATCTCCTGCTGTGCTTCTGCCAACAGTCGTTCGCGCTCCGCCTGTGCCTCCTGTTTGATGATCTCGGCGTTTATCTTGGCGTCTTTAAGCATTTCTGAGGCCCGCTGCTCTTTCCGAGCAATTTCAGCCATTATATGGGCGCGGGCCTCATCGTCCATCGTCATATCTGCCACAGACTCCTGTTTAGGTGGCTCCGGCGTATCGATAAAATGAGGGTTATCTTTCCATACAGCGGCTTTAATAACCTTAGACAATCATCTCGTCTCCCTGTCCACGCGAAACAACAATCTCGCCCTTGTCCTCCAATGTGCGGATGACATTGACGACCTTCTGCTGTGCTTCTTCGACATCGCGGATCTTGACTGGACCCATGAATTCGATTTCCTCACGCAGCATGTCGGCAGCACGTTTCGACATATTCTTGTAGACCTTGTCGGCGACTTCCTGCGGCGTAGCCTTGAGAGCCAGCGACAAATCTTTCGTATCCACTTCGCGGAGTACCATCTGCAGCGAACGATCGTCGAGCTGAACAATATCCTCGAAGACGAACATGAGCCGCTTGATTTCTTCGGCGAGCTCTGGATTGTCCACCTCGAGCGTTTCGATAATGGATTTCTCGGTCGTGCGATCGACACGGTTGAGTACCTCGACGATAGCCTTGACACCACCAGCAGAAGTGAAATCCTGCGTAACCAGCGTCGAGAGCTTGCGTTCCAATACGCGCTCGACTTCGCGAATAATATCCGGAGAGGTACGATCCATTTGCGCGATTCGTTTTGCAACATCAGCCTGTGCATCCGGAGACAACGAACCAAGTACGGTTGCCGCCTGATCCGGATCCAAATACGCCATGATGAGCGCAATCGTCTGCGGATGTTCGTTCTGGATAAAGTTCATAAGCTGTGATGGATCGGTCTTGCGCAGGAAGTCGAACGGACGAACCTGCAAGCTCGTCGTGAGGCGATTGATAATGTCCATCGCCTTTTCGGACCCCAATGCCTTTTCGAGGACATTCTGTGCATACTCCAAGCCACCGCTGGATATATAATCTTTGGCCATTGCCATCTGGTAAAACTCACTGATTACCGCAGCCTTCTGCTCAGCGCTTACCTGTTTGTGGTTGGCAATCTCCAGTGTTATTTTTTCAATTTCTTCATCATCAAGATGTTGGAACAACTTAGCCGAATACTCAGGGCCAAGTGCTATGAACAGTATCGCAACTTTCTCCTGATTGGAAAGTTCCGGCTCACTGTCTCCATACATATCAAATGCCATTTATTCATCCTCCGAAAGCCAAGTCTTGATAAGCATAGCCACTTCGGCCGGCTTCTGATCGATGAGCTGCTGCAATGTCTGCTTCTCGGTAAGATGACGCTGTTCCTCTTCGGTAAGCTCTTCTTCGCCAACTTCTCCAGCATCCACGCGTTCTGCCCTCTCTGCTGCCAAACGTGCCTTTTCCTCCTCTTCGAGACGTTTCTGCTCTTCGAGTGCGGCCAGTTCTTGCTGTTTCTTGCGGCGGCGCATCATGATGACACCGGCAATCAGTGCCAGAACTAAGAGCACTGCAGCAATCTGCATGTAAAAAATACGGTCTTCACGGTCCTTGGCTGCCTGCTCTTCTGCCGCACGGCGATCTCGAAGTTCCGTGCTAAATGGAAGCGGCTCGACAGAAATCGTATCACCACGATCCTGATTGATGCCCGCTGCACTGCTTACCGTACGCATGATGCTATCCTGCTGCGTTGCATTGACATCATCATTGACCAGTACAGCTACATTCAAGCGGCGGATCGATCCCGGTGCAGCCACGACCTTCGATTTTTCTTCATTGATCTCGTAATTTTTCGTCGATTCCTTTTTGGAATACTCTGCATTAGAATTTCCATTCTGTGCAACATACCCCGGAACATTAGACTGAACGCCAGCAGCTCCTCCCGGCTGAGTAGAAGTGCCGTTATAAGATTCACTGACATCCTGCTGACTGCGAATGATACCAGAATCATCTACTACCGGTGTGAAGGTCTGTTTATCCGTCGTGCGATCGTCGAAATCAAGCTCAACATTTACGCGAGCAAAAGCACGGCCTTCGCCAAGGGACTGATCCAAGAGAGTCTGGATGCTCTTTTGAATATTATCCTGAACCTTCTTGGTCATATCGAGCTGCGTCATGGTCTTTGCCCCAACGCTGTTTTCTTCATTTTCATCCGGGTCGTTGAGAATCTTGCCTGTATCATCAACAATTGTAATATTTTCCGGCTTTAGACCCTGAATACTGTTGGCAGCCAGATTGACAATTCCCTTGATTTCCTTTTTACTGAGTTCAGCCTGCGGCTTGAGACGAAGCATAATCGATGCCGTCGCCGGTTTTTCATTTTTCTTGTAAAGGCTGTCTTCCGGAAGAACGATATGAACACGGGCTTTTTCCACTGCTTCGATTTGCTCGATCGTCCGAGTAAGTTCTCCCTGCAACGCCTGAAGGAAATTGACCTTGTTCTGGAATTCCGTAACGCCGAGTTTACTGTCATCGAAAATTTCAAAGCCCTTATTTCCCCGTGGCAAGCCCTGAGAAGCCAAATCCAAACGAGCATCATGAACATTCTTAGACGGAACCAGGATAGTTGTCCCCTGTTTCGTTTCCTGCACTTCGTAATTGATTTTTGATTCTTTTAATTTAGCCGCTACTTCACCGGCATCCTTTGCTTCCATATTGGTAAACAGAGGAACCATATCCGGTTTATTGCCATACCAGGCACTCAGGCCAATGATAGCAACGAGAATAGCCAAAGCGGACCCCAGCATAATATAGCGCTGGCGTTTGCTGAACCTGGCCCACAGGTTCTTATACCGCTCTTTCCAATCTCCCATGATCTCAATCCCTTCAAGTCAATTCTTTCTAAATCTGCTATAAAAATTATACCTGCATCCGCATGATTTCCTGATAAGCTGAAATCGCACGATTCCGAAGCTGAAGGGTGAGCTGCAGGGCAATGTCAGCCTTTTGGCTGGCAATAACCACCTGTGCAACATCATCAATCTGTCCAGCTGCCAGCAGTGCATTCTGCCGGTCCGAATCCAGCTGGAGTTCGTTGGTTTTCTTCAACGCATCCTTCAAATACTCTCCAAAGCCTTTTACTTCTTCTTTGGGCTGGGTCTCTCCTAAATGACTATTGGCGTGCATCGACACCGGTGTCATCTGCAATGCTTGTATATCCATAGCTCTGTCCTTTCAAAAGCCGATATCCTATAAATTCCTGCTTACTTGCTGCCCATCTCTAATGCCTTCGTTACCATGGACTTCGCAGCATTAATGGTAGTCGTATTCGCCTCGTAAGCACGTGAAGCTGTAATCATATCAACCATTTCGGCTACGATATTGACATTTGGCCGTTCCACATACCCCTGCGCATTCGCATCAGGATGTCCGGGGTCATATACCAGTGGCCCCTGCGTGTCATCCGTGCCAATGCTCACAGCACGAACGCCATCTCCAGCTTCTAATTTATTGACCGAACGCTGCAAAAAACTAGAAAAACTATTTCCCGATTTTGCACGCGGCTCAAAAACCACATAACGGCGGTGATATGCACCGCCTTCCTGAGTTCTTGTTGTATTGGCATTCGCGATATTATTGGAAATAACATCCATGCGAAGACGCTCAGCTGTAAGTCCCGACGCTGCTGCATCGATTCCCAAGAACATGCTCATAAAGTTTCTCCTCTATCTCCCATCATCAGCTCTGACCGCTGGTGATAACATTTTTCATCTTCGTCATAAAGCTCCCCAACTCTGTGGACATGGCATTATAATAGAGCTGGTTCTTGGCAAGACTTGCCATCTCGATATCGATATCGACGTTGTTGTTATCTACACGCATAGTTGTCGTGCCGTCCTCTTCGATTACCGCATGAACCTTTCCTGGCATTGCCATAGGTAGATGGCGGTCATGGGTACGTACCATCTGTACGCGTCTGCTGCTATCTCCCAGATGCATTTCCTTCGCCAGCAAGTCTTCAAAATTTACCGCACTTCTCTTAAAGTTCGGCGTATTGACGTTAGCGATATTATTACTGATGACTTCATGGCGCAAATTGGCAGCCTGTAGGCCACGGCCCAGATAGTCGAAGTTCGGCGAATTCATGATTTGTTCCAGCATTCCAGAATCACATCCTCTCTCGGATTTTAGCACCCGTTCATAGTTACCTTTTATTTATTTTCTACATAACCCCTGCAACTCCTTCAAATTTTATCATTTTTTTCTTCTTTTTAGAAGGGGCGTATTTCATTTTTTTGCCAAAAAAAGAAGGCCAATACAATTTGTACCAGCCTTCAACCGAAAAGTTAATCTTTCAATTTCTGAACTTCATCCAAGAGATATTCATTAAGGACTTTTATATAAGTTCCCTTCATACCCAGCGATTTTGAGGTAATCACACCAGCCGACTCAAATTTCCGCAGCGCATTGACAATGACGGAACGCGTAATCCGGACTTTGTCGGCAATTTTCGATGCTACGAGATAACCTTCCGTGTCCTGAAGTGCCGACAAGATTGCAATAGCAGCTTTACGCTCTGAGAACGAAAGCGTATTGAGTGCAATCTGAACCGTTGCCTTTTTACGTGCCTCGATTTCGATCTTCTCCGCATGGTCACGGAGCATCTCCATACCGACAACCGTTGCACCATACTCACAAAGGAGCAAATCATCATCGGTAAATTCCTCATCGTATTTTGCCACAATAAGCGTACCAATTCGTTCACCGACACCGTAAATCGGGACAATCGTCGTATTCTTGCCATTGAACATACATTTCGTATTTTCTTCGTATGCGCACATGCCTGTCTTCGAACGCAGATTTGCATTTGTCTCATCCATGCGAATAAGCCAGTTTACATAGTGCTTAGGAAACTCTCCCTGATTGATGACTTTATCTACCATCAAATCGCACTCAAAATCATCGACAAAGGCGTAGCCGAAAATTTTTCCTTTGCGGTTGGTAATGTAAACATTTGCCCCGAGTACATTGCTGAGAACACGGGAAATGCCGTCGTACTCAACATTTTCCGAACGCTGGAGCAGACGGTTAATTTTTCTTGTTTTTTCCAGTAATGATGCCATTTAGATTTTCTCCTTTTCAAAATATTCCGATACACAATATCCGTTCCATAAAGCAACCATCGCATTGTTAAGGCTATTTTATCACATTTTTCAAAATAATCATAGATGCTGAACAATATTTTTAATTAAATTTTCGAAATATTCCCCTACGCAAGAAACTAAGGACCTGAGTCTCAGGTCCTTAGTTTCTTGAACCATATCCGTTACAAGATAAACTGGGAAAGATCCCGGTTCACTACGATATCCGAAAGCTGCTTATCCACATACGCAGCATCGATAACAACCTGTTTCTCCTCAAGTTCTGGTGCGGAAAAGCTTATCTCCTCCAGCAGTTTTTCCAGCAAGGTGTGCAACCGGCGAGCGCCGATATCCTCGGCCTGTTCATTGACATCACAAGCCAGTTGCGCCAATCGGGAAATCGCATCCGGTGCAAAAGACAGATTCACACCCTCGGTCTCCAGGAGCGCTTCATATTGCTTGAGCAATGCATTGCGTGGTTCGATAAGTATCTTTTCAAAATCCTCCTTGCGCAGGGATTTAAGTTCCACACGAATCGGAAAACGCCCCTGCAATTCCGGAATGAGATCCGATGGCTTTGCCATATGGAAAGCCCCCGCAGCAATAAAAAGCACATGATCCGTCTTTAACGGACCGTATTTCGTCATAACGGTTGAACCCTCAACGATTGGCAATATATCCCGCTGAACGCCTTCACGGGACACATCAGCTCCTGAGGAATTTCCCTTGACAGCAACTTTATCAATTTCATCCAGAAAAACGATACCGCTGTGCTCCGCAACTTTTATCGCCTCATCCGCAACCGCCTCCATATCAATCAAGCGGTTCGCTTCTTCCTGCGTAAAAATTTTTCTTGCCTGTTCCACAGTCACCTTGCGTTTTTTATGGCGTTTGGGCATGAGATTGCCAATCATATCCTGAAGGTTATCGCCCATGCCTTCAAGACTTGAACCAGCAAACATGCCAACCATTGGCTTGCCAGATTCTTCGACATCGATTTCAATGATTTCCTGTTCGAGCTCGCCATTTTCCAGACGCTTGCGAACCCATTCTCTTCCCGCCTGATACTTCGGCTCCGGCTCGGTCTCTTCTTTTGTCTCTTCCTCGACTCCGAAAAGTCTTCCGAGCGGATTTTGGGATTTCTTTTGTTCCGGCACAAAAACATCGAGGATCCGTTCCTCAGCCAATTCCGTTGCCTTTTCCTGGACCTCTTCGATGCGCTGCTGGCGAACCATCCTTACCGCAGTCTCAGCCAAATCCCGGATCATCGATTCAACATCACGCCCCACATAACCCACTTCGGTAAATTTGGTCGCCTCCACCTTTATGAATGGAGCCCGAACTAATTTGGCCAGACGGCGGGCTATTTCCGTTTTGCCCACACCGGTAGAGCCAATCATCAGGATGTTCTTGGGAATGACTTCTTCCTTCATATCCGCTGCCAGTTGTCGGCTTCGCCAACGATTGCGCAGGGCAATTGCTACCGAGCGCTTAGCCTCATCTTGTCCAACGATGTATTTATTGAGTTCTTCCACGATCTGACGCGGAGTCTGTTCATTTACACCAATTTCTTCCATTAGTCCAGTTCCTCCACCTTGATGTTGTGATTCGTGTAGACGCAGATATCTGCGGCAATCGACAACGCTTCCTTCGCAATCTCACCAGCACTCATGTCCGTATGTTTGACCATTGCTCTACCTGCGGATAACGCATAAAAACCACCAGAACCAATCGCCGCCACATCGCCATCCGGCTCGATTACTTCACCATTTCCGGATAACATCAGCATCGTATCCTGATCTGCTACCAAAAGCAACGCTTCTAATTTGCGAAGCACCTTATCCGTCCGCCATTCTTTTGCCAATTCCACAGCTGCACGCTGTAAATTGCCATTATACGACTCCAGCTTTGCCTCGAATTTCTCAAATAACGTAAAAGCATCGGCTACCGAACCGGCAAAGCCAGCCAGAATCTTATTGTGATATAGACGACGTACCTTGCGGGCATTCGCCTTCATGATGGTATGTTCCCCAAAGGTAACCTGACCATCCCCTGCAATGGCTATTTTCCCATTTTTTCGAACCGCACAGATTGTGGTTGCATGAAATTGTGTCTCCATGGCATTACTCTCCAATCTTATCCTTAAACATTTCAATCGCGTTCAAAGCCCGTTCTGCCAGACGCTGTTTTTTTAGTTTTTTGTCTTTAATGTATTTGCCGTTTTCATTGCGCATATCAATTTCCGGCAGGATGCCAAAATTCACGTTCATGGGCTGGAAATGCTTGGCCTCACTAGTCGTGATATAGTGACATAGTGCGCCATGGCAGGTTTCCTCGGGGAATACCAGCGGTTCTTTCCCCATGGCCAGGCGCGCGGCATTGATGCCGGCAATGAGCCCTGACGATGCCGACTCGATATAGCCCTCGACTCCGGTCATCTGACCGGCAAAGAGCAGTGCATCTTCTCCACGGAGCTGCAGCGTCGGCCGCATATGCTTAGGGGAATTCAAGAACGTATTGCGGTGCATAACACCATAGCGCAGAAATTCCGCATGCTCTAGGCCCGGAATCATGCCAAACACCCGACGCTGTTCCGGCCATTTCAGATGGGTCTGAAACCCGACGATGTTGTAGAGTGTCGCACTGGCATTATCCTGACGAAGCTGAACGACAGCATGCGGCCGGACGCCCGTCTCCGGATGTTCCAACCCGACCGGCTTGAGTGGACCATATAGCAAGGTATCCTTCCCCCGGCTAGCCATAACTTCCACCGGCATGCAGCCCTCAAAAAATTTTTCTTTCTCAAAATCTTTTGTTGGTGCCTTTTCCGCATTTACCAACTCCGTCCAGAATGACTCATATTCTTCCTTTGTCATTGGACAGTTGATATAAGCCGCCTCACCTTTTCCATAACGGGAGGCTCGATAAGCTTTACTCATATCTACAGAATCGATACTGACAATCGGTGCCGCGGCATCATAGAAATACAACGAATCGTTTCCAGTACGAGCAGCCACATCTTCGGCTAATTTCCCATCGGTCAACGGACCGCTGGCCACGACCGTTATTGCATCTTCCCATAACGGAATACGCTCCAACTCTTCATGGATAACAGTAATTCGCGGATGCTCCGACACCTTTTTCGTCACATAATCGCTAAAACCATGACGATCAACAGCCAAGGCCCCACCAGCAGGAACCTTCGTGGCATCCGCTGCCTCCATAATAATCGAATGGAGCCGGCGCATTTCTTCTTTTAGAACACCTACGGCATTCTCCAAGCCTGCACCACGCAGCGAATTGCTGCAAACTAATTCGGCAAAGCCAGCTGTCTTATGCGCCGGCGTCGATTTGACCGGACGCATTTCATAGAGGGTTACCTCTGCACCAAGTTCTGCTGCCTGCCAGGCTGCTTCAGAGCCAGCCAGACCAGCTCCTATGATGATAACTTTT
>Ga0256405_10009753_pt1 | contig 12988 bp, 14 predicted proteins | sample RumenRJG_02DNA_FD_189096 | JGI IMG/M metagenome (GOLD analysis project Ga0256405, IMG submission 189096) | Bovine rumen microbial communities from Lethbridge, Alberta, Canada - RJG_02 | ecosystem: Host-associated > Mammals > Digestive system > Stomach > Rumen | place: Canada: Alberta...
TGGGCTTCAGATAACTACTATGCTTGAGCCGACTTGTCAGGAAACTGACACGAGCGGTTCTGAGGAGAGAAAGAGTGAGCAATCACTCTGACTTATCCGACTTAAAATTTTTTCATTATATGCTTATTTTATAAAAAAATTTTTGGTGTTATAAAAAATAATAAAAATGGTGATGTGTTCAATTTATTTTTTTAAGGTTATTGGTTTAGGTTTGATTTGTGTGTTTTCTCTTAATTCCTTGTATTTGGATACAATTTGATATCCATTATTTGATGCAATTAAATCTGCACCTGCTGTTAATACTTGGTGTGCCATTTTCCAGATGTCTATTCCATCATATACCTCAATTTTTGTTTTTGGTGCATATTTCTGGAAGATATTGATGTCATTTACAATTTCATAAATGTGATTTGGAGTTAAAAATCCTGTTGATGTTTTAATATAATCCACATTGGCATTTTCTAATCTTATTACAAGGTTTGCTTTTTGTTCATCTTCAAGGATTTTACTTTCAATAATTACTTTCAGTGTTGTATCACCTAAGGCTTCTTTTATTTGTCTTGCCTCATCTTCAATCAAATCATATTTTTCGCTTGCTACATGATTTAAATTGATCACGGTATTCACTTCGTCTGCTCCGTTTTCGACTAGGGATAATGCCTCGCCAACTTTTGATTCTGTATTTTCAAATCCTAACGGGAATCCTATTACACTACCCACTCTTACATTACTGTCTGCTAAAATCTCTTTAGCTAATGGAACATATGTTGGATTAATTGTCGCTGTATTGAAGTTTAATTCTTTTGCTTGATTTAAGAATTCAGTCATTTCAGCTTCACTAATCATATTACTTAGATTTGTGTAATTGATGACACTTGCTAAGTGTTTTGAATTTTTTATTCTGTACATATTACCACTCTATTTTTTTAATTGTTTGTTAATATACGAATGAAACTATATATAATTTTTGTCTTGATTTTTTAGATTAATTTTTTTGCCATATATGGGCCTTTTCTTTCATAACCAAATTTTCGGTAGTAATTTCTAGTTCCAATACCACTAATGATGGCTATTTCATCTTTATCATTATCAATAGCCAAATTTTCAGCTTCCATAAGTAATTTTTCACCAAATCCTGTATGTTGACCTATTGATGGGTTTTTATCTCCGATTTGGATCATGTTTCCATAAACGTGAAGTTCACGGATAAGGGCAGTTTTATCTGTAATTTCCGGTCTAAAAGTATTTTGGGATGGTATTCTGAATCGTAAAAATCCTGCAATACTTTCTTCATTTTTATCTTCAATGGAAATGAATGTTTCTTCACCGCCACATGCCGTATAAGATTCTTTAAATAATCTGAAATCCTCTAAAGCATAATTTTCATTGGTTTTTTTATGCCCTATTTCACGACATCTGATGCACTGGCAGTTAATGTGATTTTCATCTAATTTGTTGTATACGAGTTCTCCAAGGTTTGATTTTTGAACTCCTGCCTCAATGAGTGTAGAAGGAATGTCTCTTTGAATTCTCATTGTCCTAACCCATTTTGGAAGTATTTTTTTAATTTCAACAATCAAATCAACTGCTTCTTCATCATTATATGGTCTGTAAATGCCTTCCTGCCACATATCATAGATTTCACTACCTTTTGTAACAAGGCATGGATAAATTTTAAGCATATCTGGCTTGAAGTTTTCATCGCTAAAAAGTTGTTTAAACATTTTTAGGTCTTCTTTCTGGCGAACAAATAATCCAGGCATCATGTGCATTGCTACTTTAATTGCCGAATCTCTTAAAAGTTGATTGGATTCAATCACATCAGCAATTGTGTGTCCTCTTTTGACTTTTTCATATAGCTTGTCAGATAATGTCTGCACACCCAATTCAACTCGAGTAACACCAAAATCAAGCATTCTATTGATATGTTCTTTTTTACAGTAATCGGGTCTTGTTTCAAATGTCATTCCAACGCATCTGACTTTTGAATTCTCATTAGCCAGCTGGATATCTTCTATTAAAACATAATCGTTAGGGGGGTAAGTTTTCACCACATCCTTTTCAAATTCTCTTATTAGTTTCTTATTTATTTCAAATTCAGCATTGTTGTCTAATATTAAACCAAAATCAGTCATTGCCTTAAGACATTGTGATACAAACCACTCCTGATAGCACAAATCTCTTGATGGAAATGTTCCACCCATTATAATTAGCTCTACTTTATCAATGGGATGTCCAATTTTTTTAAGTTGGGCTAGTCGGTTGAAACATTGTACATATGGGTGATATTCAAACATTCTGCCTCTAAGTGCAGCAGGTTCTTCTCCAGTATAGCTTGGCGGAGCAATATCACTTTCCGGACAATAAAGACATCTTCCATGGGGACATTTGTGTGGATGACACATTACCGCAACTATTGCCACCCCAGATTTTGTTCTTGTAGGTTTTTTCTTTAAAGTATCTGAAACAAGTTCCTTTTCTTCTTCACTGGCATATTCGAGAATATCTGCATTGCTCATAAATCTTGATAATTTTAATTCACGACAAAGTTGTCTTTTTCGAACTTCCAAATCACGTCGAGTGGATATTTTACCTTCAATAATATCATCAATTATGATTCGACATGCATCTTTCATTAATTTCACCTATTTCTATTATATATAGTTAATTTTATATATGGGTATGTTTTAATAGTATATTAAAATATATTTATATGGAAGCGATAAAATGCGTGCAAAACAATTTTTCGGAATTACTGTATTAGATAAAAAAGTAAATGAAGTAGGTAAAGTAGAAGATGTTGACATCGATACTGAAACAGGTAATATAACCACCCTTATTGTATCATTACAAAAAGGTATTTTATCTAATGATTTAATTGAAGTTGGATATGATAAAATTGCTACTATTGGAGACTGCATTCTCTTAAACACTGAAATTTCTAAAGAAGAAGAAAAAGAAGAAGCTGACGAAGAAGACCCTAAACAAGTCACTATTGAAGTAGAAGACGAATAAATTTTGAGGTAATATCATGGCATTTGATGCTCGTGATAAAGAAATTTCAATCGATGATTATGTTCGTTATGTAGATACGGGAACTGTAGGTAAAGTTCTTGATACAAAAACCGAAGATGAAATCGGTTGGGTTTTAATTGATAAGACTAATTTATGGTATAAATCTAAATTAGTTGAAATTCTTGATGAAAAAGATATTAATGTTAAGAACACGCCAACAGGTCGTGACATTGACATTGAGGATCTTAAAGAAAAAGCTGCAAAATTAGAGAACATGGAAATGGATTCTAGTGTTGCAGAAGGTGGAGGATAATCCTCCCCTTAATAACTATCTGCAAACTGTTTTATTTTTTTAGATAATGTTTCACCGATACCATCAATTTGTTGTAACTCTTTTTCACTGACGGATTTTAAATCTAGGCCAAATATTTTTTCAATATTTCTAGCTCTTTTTCTTCCAAGACGTTTTACACCTACAACAAGAGGAATTATATCTTGTTTAACGCCATAGTAAAGTCTTGCAGACAGGTAATCATAATCTTTTAGTTTGGAATAATCCCCTAAGACTTCAGAAGTATTTTTGGCAAAACGAATAAGTCTTGATGCTTCATAAGCAGTTCTTCTGGTTGATGCAGAATAAACACTATACTTATTTTCTATTTCAAATTCATTTCGTTCATTAATCCATTCAATTAATGAAACTGTTGTCGCTTCGGGATTTCCAATGTCTACTGCGAAAAGCCCTACTTCAGACATTTTTTCACGAACGGGGTCTTTATTTTTCCTGCCTTTAAATGTTATTAATGGCAAGTCTGGCGTTTCAGCAAGTGCATAGATAAATTCAGGAATATTGAATGTATCCATTGATGAAATGTATTCTTTAATTTTAACAGCAGTTTCAACAGTATAATTTGATTTTGCTATTAAATTTCCGAAATCTGTTGTCTTAAGTCCATCTGGGGTTGCCCTAATTATTCCGTTTTGAAGTAAGAATTGGAGTGCATTTTCAAGTTCCCATTTTAAACTGTCTGATGCGAATAAGGACATTGATGGATTATTGTTCATTTGGTATCCGTATAATGTTTTTTCAAAGAAATCAATTAATTCGTCTAAATCTTTGGACAATGTCGATGCAATTTGTGCTATGATTTGTTTATAAATAGCATCCTTATTGTCAATTAACTTGGAATTGGTTAATTCAATTTCGCCGTTTATAAAATGTTCTTCTAATTCAAAGGCTTCATCTGCGGTTTTGGCGATGAGATAAGAATATCCTGTATCATCGTATTGTGGTCTTCCTGCCCGACCAGACATCTGTTCATAGTCAAAGACAGGGATGAGTTGTGGGCCATTGCTTGTCCAACGTGTTGTATCTCTTATCGCAACAGATTTTGAAGGCAAATTAACACCATACATTAAACTTGGTGTTGCACTTATCATCAAAATATTTCCTTTTCTGAATTCATCTTCAATGATTTCTTTTTGTTCATTAAAAAGTCCTGCATGGTGAAATGCAACTCCTTTCTCTGCAGCTTCAGCTAATTTTACACATGTTGTTGTTGGAAGTGAACCTTTATTTTTAGGAACTTCTAATAGTTTATTTGCAACTTCTTTGAATGTTTTCTTTTGTTCTTTTGAAAGTTTTTTATTTATTTTTTTAGCAACATATGTGGCTAGACTTTCGGTAAAACGTCTGGTGGACACGAAGGATAATGCCTGTGAATTATCTTGCATAGCTTTTTCAACAATCTTGACAATCACATCATTCTTATTTTTTGTATTAAACATTTCAGCATCTAAAACTTCTTTGTTTAAAGGCACTGGTCTATAGTCATGTTCAATACATGTTCCTTCAAGCCAACCTTCAATTTCTTCAATGTTTCTAAGGGTTGCAGAAAGGGCAATTATTCTCATGGAGGGATTAATAATTTTGGCTCTAGTTATGGCCGCTTCTAATGTGGGGCCTCTTGTGTATTCTCCGATCATATGGAATTCATCAATAATTAAAGTATCAACATCACGAAGAGTATCCCACGAAAATCGTGTAAGAGCATCAAATGACTCAAAAACCATCACTGATAAATCTGCACTTGACGGATGTTTGCCCACGCTTATTCCATGTTCTTCAAATGCTTTAAATTCCTGTACTTTTTCATTTTGAATAGATAATAACGGTGCTGCATAAACTGCTTTTCCTTTGTTAAGTATTGTTTTTAGAGCAGGCAATACTCCTAAAACTGTTTTTCCACTTGCCGTTGGAATACAAATAATATAGTTTGAATTATCATCCAGATATCCAGATTCAATTACTGCTTTTTGTGCGGGATTGAACTCCTCAATATATGGGTATGCACTATTTATTATTTTTTTAATATCTTCAGGTAAATTTTCCATTTTAATCATTTAAAATATTGTTTTTTTACATATATAATATATTATGTGAGAGCATTTGATAACAAATATTTATAAATACTATAATTAATATAATAGTTACAAAATAGAAATTTTATAGGTAGATAATATGGCAATCAAAGTTGAAGTATTTAAAACTGATTCATGTCCACACTGCCCTGCTGCAGTAAGTGCTGCTGAAAGTGCAAAAGCTAAGTTAGGTGATCAAATTGATGTTGAAATAGTTAATGTCAACGAACCTGCCAGCATTGATAGGGCTAGAGAATATCAAATTATGGCTGTACCAACTGTTGTAATTGATGGAAATGTTGAATTTATTGGTGCACCTAGTGACAGTGACTTAATTGACAAATTAGAATCTTTATTATAGATTCTTTCTTTTTTTTCTTTTTGTAAAAATGACTGATGAAAATTATACTGGTGTTACAACAGGAACTGTTGCAACTGCTTGTTCTCTTGCAGCTATTGATGCTATTTTAGATTCACCAGATATTGTTTGTGTTAATGTTGAGACTCCCAAAAAGACATTGGATATACTAATTGATGAATGCTGCAGGTTGTCAGATTCATCTGCATATGCTGTGGCTCATAAAAATCCTTATAATGATCCTGATGTTACAGTAAATTTGGATATTGTTGCTAATGTTGAATTAATTGATTTTGCTAGTGAAAAAGTTATTATCACTGGTGGTGAAGGAGTTGGCATAATAACAAAACCTGGTCTTCAAATTCCTGTGGGAGATTATGCAATAAATCCCGTTCCACGAAAAATGATTAAAAAGAATTTGGAAGATAAAGTGCCGGAAGATAAATCTGCTAAAGTTACTATTTCTATTCCTAAAGGTCGTGAAATTGCTCGAAAAACCATGAATCCTAAATTAGGTATTATTGATGGTATTTCTGTTTTGGGAACAACGGGTATTGCAAGATCTATGTCCAGTGAAGCATATAAAAATTCTATAGTTACTCAAATTGATGTTGCAATAGCATCGTCTTTGAATGATTTGGTTTTCGTTCCTGGAAATATTGGTGAAAAATTGGCATTGAAACGATTGGATATTACTAAGGAACAAATTATTCAAACTGGTAATTATGTCGGGTTCATGTTTGAGGAGGCTAAAAAGAGAGGGATTGATAAATTCACATTTTTTGGTCATATCGGAAAACTGATAAAAATCGCCGGAGGCATATTCAATACAAAACATGCTGTTGCAGATGGTAGACGGGAAATAATGATTACTCATGCTGCATTATGTGGCGCTGAAAAGGATATTCTGGAAAAATTATATGATTCGGCCACTACCGATGATATGTTGGATATATTGACTGAAATAGGTCTTCAAAAAGATGTGGTCAACAGCATTGCAGCTGCCATTAAACAAAGATGCATGTTACGTTTTGAATTGGATTTGGATGTTATTTTAGTAGATATGGAAGGTAATTATTTAAACGATAATATGGAAGGATTTTTATGAAAATAGCGATGGTTGGTCAATTTCCACCTCATTTTGGTGGTGTAGGTGTTCATATTCACACATTATCAAAAGAACTTGTAAAACAGGGTCATGAAGTTTATGTAATAACTTATCCTCATGCTGATTTGGCAGACATCGATGGAATTCATGTTATAGGTACTAAAGGTATAAATATTCCAGGAATTAGGGGTTTGATGTTTAAAAGAAATGCTAAAAAAGCTTTAGAGAAATTGCTGAAAGAAGTGGACATTGATATTGTTCATGGCCATTATCTGTTTCCTGCAGGTGCTGCTGCAGTTGAGGTTGGCTCAAAGCATAAAATTAAAACATATGTGACTGCCCATGGATCAGACATGTTTGAAATGTATAAAAAACAATCTTTCATGCGACCATCCATTAAAAATGTTTTAAAAAAGGCAGATGTTGTTTTTGCAGTAAGTAATGCATTAAAACAAGAAATATTGGCCACTGGTGTAGATGGAATATCAAATAAAACAAGGTTGTGCTGGAATTCTGTAGATATAAATAAATTTTCTAAAGACAATAAAAATTTACTTGATAATCACGGTAAGCCAATTGTATTGTTTGTTGGTAATATTATTAAACGTAAAAATGTCAATTTGATTTTAGAAGCTAAAAAACAGTCTAAAACTGATTATGAACTGGTAATTGTTGGAGACGGTCCTCTTAAGAAAGATTTGGAGAATAAAGTGAAAACTGAAAATATTTCTGATGTTCGGTTTTTAGGCTCTAGGAGGGATGTGGAAAATATAATTCCTGGATGCGATGTATTGGTTCTTCCATCATTTTCTGAAAGTTTTGGATTGGTATTGATTGAGGCATTGGCTTGTGAAAAGGCTGTCATTGGAAGTGATGTTGGTGGAATCTCTGAAATAATCACTGATGATGTTGGTTTATTAATTGACCCTAATGATTCTTCAAGTTTATCTGATGCAATCGATAAGATAATTGGGGATGATGGATTTAGGAATAAATTATCTTCTAATGCAAGAAAAAGAGCTATTGATTTTAGTAAAGTTGAAATTCCTTATGATGAGATGAAATAATGATTAAAAAAGTTAAATGTCCAGGATCCGCTACAATCATCAATGCAATAGCAACAGGTTTCGGATCTGCTTTTGGAATTGGTCTTAATATTGAATGCGAAGCTAAATCCATTGGTTCTGGAATAAAATGCTATAATGATGTTGGAGCAAGTACTGATTTAATGGATTTGTGTGTAAAGAAAGTCTTTGAAAAGTATGGTATTGATGAAAATAATTTTGGATTGGAGCTAAAAACAAAATCAACACTCCCTATGGCATCTGGCCTTTCAAGCAGTAGTGCTTCATCTAATGCTGTTGTTGCAATTTCATCTAAAATAATCAGTGATGAATTTAATTTAAATCCATTGTCTGATTTGGAAATTATAAATTTGGCTATTGATGCATCTATTGAAGCGGGTGTTACTATCACAGGTTCATTTGACGATGCGACCGCATCATATTTTGGGGGCGTTGTTGTAACGGATAATAAAAATCGTGAATTCATAATTAAAGAAAAGATGGATGATTATAAGATACTTGTCTATATGCCTAATTTCATTTCAAAATCTGGAGATAGTGATGTTAATCGTATGCGTGTATTGGCTCCTCTTGTTGAAATTGCATTTGATTTTGCAAAAAATAAAGATTATTTCAAAGCTTTAAATTTAAATGGTCTTCTTTATGCTTCTACATTAGGCTTTGATTCTTCCATAGCTATTGATGCTCTTCAAGCAGGAGCAATAGCCTCAGGACTATCAGGAACTGGATCATCATTTGTTGCTGTTTGCAATGAAAACAGTGTTGATGATGTAAATGATGCATGGTCTAGATTAGAAGGCAGGGTTTTACAAACTAATGTTGACAATGACGGTTGTGTCTTTTTATAATTTAATTTTTTCATATTTTTTTAAAAATTTAATTTTCAACTAATATTATGCCATAGTTTATATACTATGATTGTTATAAATTATATTATTATCATTATTATCAAATTTTGGTGATTTTTTGAATAATAAATATGAGATTAAATCTTTTAATAATGAAAAAGAAGCTAAAGATCTTTTAAAAGAATCTAGAAATCGCATTGATGAGATTGATAATGATTTATTTAATTTAATTTGCCAGAGAACTTCATTTGCAGTTGATATTGCTCTTGCAAAAGAGTATTTGGGCATGCCAATTTATGATAAAGGTAGGGAAGATGCAATTCATGCAAAAATTAAGAAGTTGTCTGATGAAAACGGTATTGATATGGATATAATCGATCAAATCGTTAATATGCTAACTATATTAAGTAAAAATGAGCAGAAAGAAATTTTGAGGAGGAATGTTGATGGGTAATATTAGAACTTCATTTGTTAAACGTTTAGCAAGAGAACTTATAGAAACTCACAAAGGTGTTTTCACTACTGATTTTGAAGAAAACAAAAAATTAGTATCTGAATATTCTACTGTAAGTACTAAACATTTAAGAAATAAAATTGCGGGTTATGTTACTAGACTTGTTAAATTAGAACAAGCTCAAGAATAACTTTTATGCATTTTTATTATTTTTTTTATATACTTTTTTTTAATAATTTAATTTTTTTCATGAAAATCTTTTTTTAAAAGTTTATTAATATCTTTTAACATAATTATATATCGTATTTTTAAATATCAAAAAATTATTATTAAACTATTGAATAGTTTTAAGAAATAGGTGTGAATATTAATGGATTTAATAGTAGCAAAATTTGGTGGAACATCGGTTGGTGATGGTTCCAGAATTAAAAAAGCGGCCCAGTCCGTTGTAAATGAATATATGAAAGGTAAACAGGTGGTTGTTGTAGTTTCTGCTGTCAATAAAACTACAGATGATCTTATTGGTTTGTCAAATGAAGCAATTGGCAGTAACTTAACTGACAATCAAAAGGCAGAAATTATGGCTATGGGAGAATTGACTAGTTCTAGGTTATTCTCTGCTACTGTTGAATCATTAGGTGTAAAATCTCAATTCATTGATCCATATAATGAATTATGGCCTATCATGACTGATTCAAATGCTTTAGAAGCTAAAATTGATTTCGCTACTACTAATAAGATGTTTAAGGGCATTGAAGAACTTTTAAATCAGGGTATTATTCCTGTAATCTGTGGATTTTTAGGAAAAGGTCCGAGCGGAGAAATTACAACACTTGGTCGTGGCGGAAGTGATGTGTCTGCATTTTTAATTGGACATTGTTTAGATGCTAATGAAGTTATAATTGTAACTGATGTTGAAGGAGTAATGTCTACTGACCCTAATAAAATTGAGGAAGCTGAATTATTAGATGAAATATCTGTTGAAGAAATGTGGGATTTAGCCACCCATGGTGCTCAAGTCTTACATCCTCATGCATTAAAATATAAAGATCCATTAATAAGTGCAAAAATCATTAATTTTGCATATGGTGATTTGTCCGTTAAAGGAACACGCATTACTGGTCCTTTTGAAGGAGACATGACAAAATCCGTTTCACTTTATAAAAATCCTATTTCTCTTATAGCATTAGTTGGAGATGGAATGCTTAAAAAATCAGGCCTTTTAGCTAAATTAACTGCATGTCTTGCAAGCAATAATATTAACATATTTGGCATTTCAGCCGGACAAAATTCAATGACTGTATTTGTCGAAAAACAAGATTCACAAAAAGCTTATCGTTTATTGCATACTTTAGTAATTGAAGATGATGTATTCAGTTCACTATCTCTGGCAGAAGATACATCAATGATTACGATAGTAAGTCCGGATTTTGCTGAAGAAACTCCAGGAATCATTTCAAAAATTACAGAACCGTTAAGAAAAAATCATATTAATATAATAGAAATATCTTCATCTCAAACAGCTATTGTTGTTTATGTGAAATTAGAAGATGGTAAAAAAGCATTTGAATTACTTAAAGAGGTTTTAGAATGAATTTTGAAGGAACTTATGTTGCGATGGTAACTCCTTTTGATGAAAAAGGATATATTGATGAAGAAGGTTTTAGATCCAATATAAATTATTTGATTGAAAAAGGTGTGAATGGATTAGTTGGGGCTGGAACTACTGGAGAATCAGCTACGATTACTCATGAAGAACACAGACAAATTATTGAAATTTTGGTTGATGAAGTGGATGGCAGAGTTGAAACTATTGCAGGTACTGGAAGTAACTCTACAACGGAAGCCGTTCATTTAACAAAATATGCAAAAGATGCCGGTGCTGATGCTGCACTTGTTATAACTCCATATTACAATAAACCTCAACAGCATGCTCTTGTTGAACATTATAGGGCTCTCGGGGAATGTGATATTCCGGTAATTGCTTATAATGTGCCTTCACGTACTGGAATAAATATGGATGTTGAAACTATTGTTGAAATTGCAAAAATTGAAAACATCGATGCAGTTAAAGAGGCAAGCGGAAGTGTTGATAAAGTATCTGATATTTACAGAGCACTTACTCTTGAAGGTCTTGAAGATGATTTCAACATATTGTCTGGTGAAGATTCCTTAACATTACCGATAATGGCTGTTGGAGGAACTGGAGTAATCAGTGCATCTGCTAACATAGATGCAAAAAGAATGGTTTTAATGGTTGATAGCATATTAAATGATGATTATACTCGTGCTTGTGAACTTCATTATGAAATGTTGGATTTAATCAGGGCATTATTCATTGAAAGTAATCCTGTCCCTGTAAAAACTGCAATGGGTATTATGGGTCTTCCTTCAGGACCTTTAAGAGAACCATTAGCTCCAATGAAAGAAGAAAACTTGGAAGTTCTTAAAAAAGCATTAAAAGATTCAGAATTAATTTAAGGTGATTTGATGATTAAAGTTGCAGTGACTGGGGCTGCTGGAAGAATGGGCTCCGGTATTATTAGAAAAATTACAGAACAAGAAGATATGGAAGTTGTTGCAGCTATTGAAATTCCAAATTCTCCATTGGCTGGTAAAGATGCTGGTGTTCAGGCTGGTGCCGGAGAGCTTGGTGTTGAAATTGTTGGTTCAGAAAAATTGGAAGAAACTTTAAAAGCAACAAAACCTGATGTATTGGTCGATTTTACAATTGCCCCTGCTGCTGTTGAAACTATTAAAACAGCTACTGCTTGTGGTGTCAATATTGTTGTTGGAACAACAGGTTTCACTGAAGAACAGATGGCATCAAACATTAAAAATGTTGAAGACAATAAGGTTGGTGCAGTAATTTCATCAAATATGGCTATTGGAGTAAATGTATTTTTCAACACATTAAAGAAACTGGCTCCATTATTATATGATTTTGATATTGAAATTATCGAAGCTCATCACAATCAGAAAAAAGATGCTCCGTCAGGAACTGCAATGACCGCATTTGAAGTAATTGCCGAATCATTAGGACGTGACCCTGAAGAAGTTGGAGTTTACGGAAGACAAGGTATGGTTGGAAAAAGAACTCCTGAAGAGATAGGCATCCATGCAATACGTGGTGGAGACATTGTTGGTGATCATACTGTATTGTTTGTTGGTGATGGTGAAAGAATTGAAGTTAAACATCAAGCACATACAAGAGAAGTATTCATAGCCGGTGTAATTAGAGCTATTAGATATGTGCCTACTGCTGAAAAAGGTGTTGTTAGCAGTATGAATGATGTTCTAGGTTTAGAATAGGTGTTATTATGGTTAATGTAGGTGTACTTGGTGCTACTGGAATGGTAGGTCAAAGATTTATTCAATTGTTGGATAAACATCCTGATTTTGAGCTTACTGCTCTTGCAGCTTCTTCACGTTCTGCAGGTAAGAGATATGAAGATGCAACCACATGGTATCTTGATGATGAAATGCCTGAGTCAGTAAAAGATATTGTTGTATGTGAAACAAATCCTGAAGATATGGATAATGATGTAGATATAGTATTCTCATCACTTCCTACCGAATTTGCTGCTAAAGTTGAAAAAGACTTTGCAAAAGATTATGTTGTTGCAAGTAATGCCAGTGCTCATAGGATGAAGAAAAATATTCCTTTAGTTATTCCAGAAGTCAATCCTGAGTATTTAG
>Ga0256405_10009755_pt1 | contig 12987 bp, 12 predicted proteins | sample RumenRJG_02DNA_FD_189096 | JGI IMG/M metagenome (GOLD analysis project Ga0256405, IMG submission 189096) | Bovine rumen microbial communities from Lethbridge, Alberta, Canada - RJG_02 | ecosystem: Host-associated > Mammals > Digestive system > Stomach > Rumen | place: Canada: Alberta...
GATTATTTCTAATAATCTTTGTGCTAAAAAATGAAGAAGATAATATATACGTTGGTCACATTACTTCTGTTGGCATCTGTGTGTATAATTGTTGTTGTAAACTCAATTGTTCACGTTCAGTTACAGCATGGAGCTGTGTTACATGTTTTACCAACATATATTAAGAATAAGGCGGATGGTGCTGTTATTATATGTCCTGGTGGCGGATATAGTTATTTAGAAAAATGGTACGAAGGATATGGGTGGTTTCCCTTTTTTATGATTCAGGGATATATGCCTGCCATGTTGGAATACAGAATGCCGAAGCACAATTTTATGAGCCCCATGATAGATGGAGCAGAAGCAGTCTTGATGATGAAAAAGCATGCAAAAGAATGGCATTTCGATGAGGATAATGTTGGTATCATGGGATCTTCTGCAGGAGGGCATCTTGCTTCAACGATGATGGTGATAAACAATGATGCAGTACGCCCCGATTTCGGAATTCTATTCTATCCTGTTATATCAATGAGAAAAGAACTGACCCATATTGACTCGCATGATCAGTTATTAGGAAAATGTGCTTCTCAGCAATTGGAGTATCAATTCAGTAATGAACTACATGTTTCTGATAAGACACCTCCAGTTTTTATAGCTGTTACAAATGATGATGCATGTGTTAACCCTCGGAATTCAATACTTTTTAATGAGGAGATGCATGCAAGGAACCGTCGTTCAGAGCTCCATATCTATCCAACAGGAGGTCATGGCTTTGTGTGCCATCTTAGATCTGAATATCGTGGACAGGTGTTGGAAGAGTTGGCTGATTGGCTGAGCGTTATGAAATCACAAAAGAATTAACAGATGGTAAAAGTCAGCATCATAATGCCTATCTATAACGTTGCTCCCTATTTGGAGGAAGCGTTTGACTCAATCCTGAATCAGTCATTAAAGGATATAGAGGTTATTGTGGTGAATGACGGATCAACAGACAACAGCGAGGAAATCATTAGGAAGTATCAGCAAAAGGATGCGCGGATTATCTCCTTCTCTCAGAAAAACCAGGGACAGTCTGTAGCAAGAAATCTGGCATTACAGCATGCAACAGGAGAATATATCTATATGATGGATTCTGATGATGTGCTGACTGGTCCTGACGTTCTACTGACATGCTATGAATATGCTGAGAAGAACCATGCCGATTTTATTTTCTTCGACAGGGATTGGTTACTGGAAGACAAGACGGATTTTTCAGTGTCGTTGCATAGTACAAAGTATGTAGAAGAAAACAAGGCATATGATGGTGAGAGTCTGCTTAATCTGTTGCTTGACACCACATCTTATAATTGTGTGGTATGGCTCCTGCTAATCAGGCATGATCATCTGAAGCGTCTTGGTTTGGGTTTCTATCCTGGCATTATTCATGAAGATGAATTGTTTACAACAGTTCTTATGTTACGTAGTAGTTCCATATACTGTCTTAAACAATCTTTTGTGAAGCATCGCGTCAGATCTGCGTCAACAGTGGGAACAAAATTCACCCGCCGTAATATGGACTGCTATCTCACCGTGACCGACGAATTGTTGCGTTTCAGCCAGAAACCGATTATTCATAAGTTTCTGCGCTATACGCTGAGCAAGGTGTTCTATACTGGTCATTTTATTCCATACAAAGATAAACCTGCGGTTTTCTGGCGTGCCATGAAATCCGGCTATTTGAAATATATCGGACTAAAGTCCTCGCTCAAGTTTTTTACATGGTAATTGCAAATTAATATGATGAGATTATCTTATAAATCCCGGTTACGTGCCAAATCTTTTCTGCATCCTATAAGGACGTTAAAGGCATTGTATTTCATTCATTATATCCACTCCACAGACAAATGGATTGAGATACAGAAAACTAATCCCAGAAAGGCAATTGACATGAAGTGGAACAGGTTCTATAGGGAGAAGTTCCCATGGAAAAGTCCACGGACGTTGGATGAAAAGATGACATGGCTTTCTGTTATGTCAGATACCTCAAAGTGGACGGAGTATTCTGACAAATATGAAGTGCGTAAATACATAGAGAGTCTTGGCTTGAAAGATATCCTGACAGAATGCTATGGTGTGTGGGATAAGGCTGAGGATATCGATTTCGACAGTCTTCCGGATAAGTTTGTCGTTAAATGTACGCACGATTGTGGCAGTACGATCATCATACGTGATAAAAGTAAGATGAATAAGCAAGAAGTGATTGATTTCTTGCAGGCACATTTGAATGTAAACTATGGCTATGAATGGTGTGAACTCCATTACACCACTATTAGACCCAGGGTGATCGCAGAGAGTCTGATAGAGTTGGGAGATGATGTAGAGGACCTTATCGACTATAAAATCAATTGTATTCACGGCAAACCTCAATATGTAGAGGTTATCTATGGTCGCCAATTGAAGAGTGATGGAGGCTCAAATCATGCGGTATTCGACCTCTATGACATCCATACTTGGCAGCCGATGCGTCAATATAAAACAAACTTAACCGATCACTTCCGGGATATACCTCGCCCCCAGAACTTGGAGAGAATGATAGAAATAGCCGGGAAGATCAGTCAAGGTTTTCCTCAAGTTCGCGTTGATCTTTACAATGTTAATGGAAAAATATACTTTGGCGAGATGACGTTCTTCTCGGCATCTGGCATGAATAACGACTTATCCAGAGAGTTCCAACTCATGATAGGCGACAGGATTCATCTGCCTAAAGTGTAATATGATATCATTCATAATGACAGAGACAATAGTGCAAGAAAAAAGATTAGAATGGATAGACTGGATGAAGGCCTTAGGCATTTATCTGATAGTTCTGGGTCATTTCTATTCTGTAGGTGAGAAGTCTATCTATGTTTTTCACGTTCCTCTGTTTTTTGTGATCTCAGGTTTCCTGAACAAGAAGGAAGTTGATGGACAGGTATTTTGGAAGAAACTATGGTATAACCTGGCTGTTCCGATGCTGCTGATGGCAGTTATCAATTTTGTCTATCACAGCATCTTGCAGTTCTTCAATGGATCATTCTCTCCTGTTGATGCTTATTGGTTTGTACGTAATGTCGCGTTCGGAATGGTTTCTGGATATGATACACTGTGGTTTGTGTTTACTTTAATGATGCTGAAGATTATATTCCAGTATTGTTTTTCCTGGAAGTTGTTTTATTCTTTATCAGTCGTTATGATGGTGTTGGCATACGTTTACAACCATATTGACCTTTCTGGGCTTCCTTTCTTCCTGAAAGAACCGAATGCCGTCGTAGATGTATGTACGGCTTATCCTTTCTTTGCCCTTGGCGTGCTGTTACGCAATTACAAGGAGATGATAAATGCTTTGAATAACAAGGTGATGCTTATTGCTGCGTTTGTTTGCGGACTTCTTCTTGTCGCTCTGTGTTATATGTATAATGGTTACGTAGGTATGTTCCGTTGTGATTACGGTGAAAACATTTTCTTGTTCTTGGTAGGAGGCGTCGCAGGTACTATGATGATATGGGCCTTGTCTGTGTTATTCGGATGTGCCCCAAAGGTTATTGTCATTATTTCGAGAGGTACTATTATCATACTTGGATTACATAAGATACTGATAGATTTGGTGTGGGTATTCGCTGCTCCATCTGTTTGGGATGTAATCTTTGCCGCATTGATCTTACTATTGTTCATTCCGTTTATTATCGCTACAGAAAAATATTTTCCTCTTATGGCAGGGAAGTACCGTATAAAATTAAGTAAAGGTTGAGAACGAAATTTTTGCCATCATGTTGAAAGATAAGAATGCTAATCGTCCCCCAAGGAATTCCAGTATTGAATTATACCGGATCATTGCAACATTTGCTGTGCTGATTGTTCATTTTAATGGGTGGTTTTTGGGAGACTGGCCTCTTCCTGCCTATGATATAAGCAATCCGACATTATTTAGGACAGGACAGATGATCATCAGTGCTGCTGTGATAATCTGCGTGAATATGTTTCTTATTATATCAGGCTACTTCGGTATAAGACTAAAAATGAGTTCGATCCTGAAATTAATTATTTACCTGACCTTAATATATGTACCATTGTATATCGTGAAATGTGTCAGTGATCATGAATTCGTATTGACTTATTTTATTGAAAGATGCTGTGTTATCTCCTATGCAGGTTATTTCATTCAGTGCTATTTCATGCTGATGATATTATCACCTGTGATTAATGCATTCATAGATAAATATGGAAGGGACAGCCTTAAATGGGTTCTTCTTTTCTGGGGCTTGGAGTTTTGGTTTGATTGTATTATGGAAGTTGAAGAACTAGGGTATAATCGTGGTTTCTCAGTTATTCATTTTGTCCTCATGTATATGATTGCTCGTTGCATTAGACTCTATGAAGATGATATTAAAAGGATTCCGCGATGGGTATGGGTGTTAGGTTATCTGCTCTCGACCATTGTTATTGTATTTAGTTTTGTGGCAGGTGTAAAGTGGTGCTGGAATTACTCTAGTCCTATTGTCGTTTTTTCCTCTGTCTGTACTTTCCTGCCATTCCTTTACAAGACATTTCATAATAAAGTCATTAATTGGATAGCAAGTGGTACCTTGGCCGTTTACATCATACATGTAACATACCGCATCCAAACTATTCTGGAGACGGTGGATAGGAATCTTCTGGACACAAAAAGCTATCCCATGTATTTGATCCTGATTTCAGTTGTTATATTTATTACTTTTATAGTATCGGCTTTATATGGCATAGTATGCAATTATATTTCAAGCCGAGCGACGAAAGGCATTGACAAGAGAACGAAGTCTGTATTGAGTTTTGAATAGTATATAGTTAAACTAATATTTGTTTTGCATTATGAATGACAGTAAGAGAATAGAGTATATTGATGCCATGCGTGGCTTTACTATGTTGTTGGTTGTTGCACATCATGTTGCGGCATTTTGTTTAGGCATAGGTGACTACGTTCCTTCGATCCATCCTGTCCTATGCGAATTCAGAATGCCTCTTTTCTTTTTTATTAGCGGTTTTGTTCTGTATAAGGAAGAAACAATATGGAATGCAAGTTATGCTACAAAATTCCTGTTGGTAAAGAAATTTCCCGCACAAATTATTACGACGTCCATCTTCTTCTTTGTTTTTCTTATAATCAATCATATTGGTGTTATAGAAGGCTTATATACTGACTCGAAACTGGGTTATTGGTTCACTTTGAGTTTGTATTTGTTCTTCTGCGTATATGCAATCTGTAGATATGTTTTATATCTTATTCATTGTAAAAGCATCTATACTGATATCATCATCCTTTCAGTGGGCGCTTTGTTCTTCTTGTTGTTTTATGTCCCATCTGTTTTCTCGAAGTTGCCGATAGAAAATGACATAAAGGACCTTCTGTCAATGGAGAAGTGGGGTTACTTCCTTTTCTTTACGATCGGTACATTATTCAGGAAGCACTTTAATAAGGTTCAGACAATTCTTGATAAGACACCTGTTCTTATGATTTGTCTGGTTATCTTCTTTGGCTTCAATTTGTATTATGTTGAATTAAGAGCCACACATATCAACCTATTAGAATTAACCACTGCCCTTACGGGAATCGTCATCGTCTTCTCTTTCTTCAGAATCCATCAGGATTTATTTAAAAAAGATAGGTTCGTAGGGAGATGTTTACAATATGTGGGCCGAAGAACCTTGGATATTTATTTACTGCATTATCTTTTGCTTCCTGTTAATTTAAAGATGTATTTTACATCTTTGGCAGAACATCCTATACCTATTATCGAACTAACAATTACGTTAATTATTATGCTAATAATTGTAGCAGGATGTCTGGTTATTAGTAGGATCTTGAGAATGAGTCCCACATTGGCCTATCTGCTATTTGGAGTAAGAAAACGATAATGCTAGGATATGTCCTTTATTGCGGCGAAAAACTTCTCTGCATACACATCCTTGTCGAAGAGCTTGGCACGATCAATTGAAGCTGCTGCCATTTGCTTGCGTTTCTCTGGATGCTTGTATAGGTAAACGATAGCACTGGAAAGGTTGTTGACGAAATTCTCATCTGTATTAAGCATAATGGCATTATCCTCACTGACCTCTTCGGGAATACCACCACGTACAGTCGTAATAATTGGTAATCCCATTGCTTGTGCTTCCAGCTCTGTTGTTGGGAAAGGATCGTCCCAAATAGATGGAATAACGGCAATATCTGCGATTTGTAGGTAATTTGCCATATCATTATAAGAAATGAATCCTGTGAAAATAATTCTAGATTCAATGTTATTGGCTTTGTTCTTTAATGAGCGTACAAACTCGTCATCATTATCAGCGTTGCCAAAAAAAGTTCCACCAAGAATCATCAGCTTAATGGCGGGCATGTCTTTTAACAAGAGCATGGCATCAATTAATTCAGAGACACCTTTCTCTTTATTGACACGACCACTATATACAATAACGAAGTCATCATCTGTGAATCCTATTTGTTGACGACTGATAGGAAAATAATCTTTTCTGGAAAAGATTTTCAAATCAATACCATTGTGAATCGTCTTTATTTTTTCAATAGGGTAAAGGGCTGAAAATTTTTCTTTAATGAAGTCGGAAACGGTTAGTATCTTTGTAATGCTATTATAGATTATTGTATCATACATTGATCTAGATTCCCGTCTTTCATTATGGGTATGCAAAATTATATTTTTATATCCTCTTTGAGATAACTTATATGCGAATCCATCACAGTTTTCTAATATGATATAGTCGAAATCTTGTTTCTTTAGGTCTGCATATACTTTCTCAAAGAAATACTCGATAAAATAGTTGTAATATTCATTAGAATGGAAATAACTACGTAGTTTTCTTGTAATTCTTGCCTTTAGACTTGTGACATCGATAAAGACATAGTGGTTGACATCAGAGGCAAGGACTGGATGATTAGATACATTGGGAACCCATGGGCTATATACGGTTATGTCATGCAAATGATGCTTGTCATTATACTCTAAATAGAAGTCTATCAGGTTTTCCACAGCCCCCCCTTGTACTGCAGGAATCGGTAGCATACCACAGGTTAATACTGCAAGTTTCATAATCTCAGTTACTTATTTGTTGCTTATCCTAACTTTGTCTCAATTTCCACAAGATGCGATCTTTCCACTGATAGTACTTTGTCATTAGTGAGCGATTTCGACAGAGCCAACGAAGCCGCAGGTTTACGAAATGTTTGGGATAGTCGATAATGGCTCCTGGCGTTACAAGGAAATGGCTGTAGTCTGTTACCTTGTCTTTCATGAAACTGCGATGCTGGAAATGGGCGTAGAGAGACTCTTTCTTTTCTAACTGGCCGTGGTTGAAGCGTAGCATATAGAGTTTGTTGCCAATATGTTCAAAAATAACTTGCTTCCAGCCTCTAGTCATACTGTTGAAGTGATAACTTTGCTTGGGTTTGGAGGCATTGTCGAAAGGCCATTCCAACCAACAATCATCAGGGTGACAACCGCGCCATTTGTCACCGAATCCTTTGTATTCATACTCGTCAAAATACATGGAGCGTCGTTGGGTAAAGGCATCTCTGTAATTGACATAGCCATCAACTTCTTTCATGAAGAAGGTGTCCGTGTACTCATCGTTTTTATAGAGCGTGAAATGCCCATAGCCAGAAATCATCTTATAACGAGATAGTACATCGTCAGTAACAAAATGACGAATATCACCATATACGACATCAAGATCTCCCCACCCCCAGAAGTTGTAGTCCTTCACGTATTCGGAGAGAATATATGCAAAGGCAGGGCGGTAGTCGCATATCTTGTAGGGGCGATCAAGTACAATGGGAAAGTCAAACTTGCTTTGCGCCATTTGTCTGAATTCAGCAAAAGACATCTTATGTACAATAATGTTTTTTGCAGGCTCTACATCACAGTCGGTAAAGAAAAGGTAGTCTATGTCTGTATTGTATAATGCTGATGCCCGCCACATCTTGTATTGTGGTGGCAGTTTGCCGAAGTGAGGGAATATGACAATGATAGATTTCATAGGCGTGTACTAAAATGTAATATGATTTAGAAACTTCAATACTGCAGGTTTTCGCGCAACGAAGAATTTCATGCCAGGGGTAAACAGAAAAAGCAGAATGAAGAATAATACAAAGAGTGGAATGGATATGGCTATTCCATAGATTGCTAACGAAAGGAAAGAATCTGAATGTAGGTCGATGACGTTCTGCTTAAACCAAATTGTTAGCAGGGTAAAGAGTACAAATATAATATAGTATGGGGCCATTCCACGCCAATAATCCCACACACTCCGATGGAATGCTTGGGAGAACAGATAATATGGTTTCCAGAATGAACTAATGAACCCAAAACTAATAATCTTTCCTAACAAGATGCCAGCAATACCATAGGTAGGTGCGAGCAGAAGTGTGACAGAAATGTTGACAATCAATTCTGTCCAGGCTGCCCATACGTCAGAGAACAATCCTGCTGAGCCAAGATAAATATAAACGGCAGCTGTCTGATAACGCATGAAGAGATTAAAAATAACCAGATAGACGATGACATCGCTTAGCTGATATTCTGTTCCTAACCAGCAGCCAATAAAAGGCTGAAAAAACAATAGGAGTGAGAAGATAATAACACCTAAGATCAAGAAACGTGCAGCAGTGAGCTCCCAAAAAATTTTCATGATATTGCGTTGGTCACCTTCTGCCAAAAGATTGCCAACACCAGCACTTAGACCTTCCGATAATATATTAACTAAGAAATTCAGTTTGTTAATAATCATGGTATAATTACCATAGAAAGCAACCTTGACAACAGAGACAAACATACCAACCATGATTTCGTCACTGCGATAGAGAATAAAATCTTTAATCTTTTGAACAAAAATTTGGCGGGTCTTTTTCAGTACTTCAGGATATTTCTTTAAATTTTGGCGTCCTTTCTTCAAGTCAATATTGAGCCATGGATATAATTGTTGGATACGGTGATTGAAAATGATGATACCAATAATGGTGAATAATAGTCCAACAGCAACCCACAGCCACAAATTACGGTAATAATACGCGAGTAAAATCTGGGCAATGCTTTGTACAATACCAATTGTCTGAAAGTATGAATTAACAAGGTATTGTTTTTGATTGGCACTTACTAACAATTGTTTATAATTGAAGATATAGCCAGCTATTGAAGAACCGAGGAAGGAATAAAATGCAAAATAAACCAATGGGAGTCCTGTTGTAAGGTTATTAAACCACCACGGAAAGAAAAGACTTAAAATAATTCCGATTACGCCAATTAGAACACCAATGCAGCGGTAAAGAAATGCCAACATCGACATGACTTCGTTAATCTTATCATGATTATTCTCTTGAAGTGGCTTATATAAAAAATATGCAATACTGGTTCCTATTCCTAATTCTGCTACACTGAGAAAACTCATAATGTTCATGAGCATGCCAGTCAGTCCGATAAACTCAGCTCCAAGACAGTCAAGGAAGATTCTGCGGGAAAAAAAAGCAAGAAACAAAGAGAGAATGTAGAACAGCATTCCCACTTTGATGTTCATCACACTTCTATGTACCCGTTCACTCATGTCGTATGTTCAGTATGAATGAAGTCTGTATTCTTGTGGTCCATATGAAGAACGTTTTTCAGCATCCGCAGAACCAATCCTGGGATGGCTAAGACTTTTGCGAAAGAACTAATTCGTAATGGCGCAGGAATAGCGATGAACAGAGATAATGCCAGAATACCAAAAAGGATCCACCATTTTTCACACCATGAAGGCATCAGTATGGTCATCATCACAGAAATGCCTGCTAGCAAAACTATCAGAATAGAACGGGGGATCAGTGCCTGCTGAATCGTCTTGTCGATGAAGTTTACCTTACCATGAAGAATAGCCTTTGGAATCTTTGGCAGATTACTTAAAAGACTCTGTACCTGAGCTGTCATCCAGCGCATACGCTGTTTCTGGAAGTTATCCTGGTTGCTGACTTTCTCATCGAAGACATGAATATCTGGCGCATATTTGATAAAGACTTCCTGATGGAGTAGGAGAGCTTCCATCTCACGATCTTCACCTGCTGTTTTTAATTCAAATACGTTCTTCTTAAATAAGTCATAGCTGAAGCACATGCCAGAACCTATCAATGCAGAAGATAAGCCCAGGCGGTTATGGGCTTTACGGAATAGGGTGTTGTTAATCTCTTCACTGGCACCATCTAAAACCGCTACATCATTATTGGCATTCTTGGCACAACGGTGACATTGGATGGCATCATAAATAGAACAAAGGACATTCAGCTGGTCCAAGAAGTCAGGTCGTACCACATTGTCTGCATCCAAGATCACCACATTATCAAACTCACCTTCCATCTGGTTAATGGCATACTGCATTGCTTTGGCCTTGGAACTTTTTTCAAAAGCTGGAGTTAATAGGGTAATGGGCAGCTTTCTTAATTGCTCATTGGTTTCTGGTTGCATGTGGTCAGAAATAACAGCTACCGTATAATGGGTAGCAGGATATTTTTGAAGCAAAAACTGTTCTACTGCATTGATGATAACCCTATCTTCTTTGTAGGCTGGATATAGTATCAGGAAACGCCCCATCCGATGGTATAAGGCTTGTGCATGAATTGCCACACGATCCTCTTTCTCATAGAACAGGGAGATGACGGCAAAGAATGCCACATAAAAGACTGAGAATGAAATGATGACCCATAGGGTAATCTCAAATATATGTAAAATCGTCCAAATCATGACTTTTTTTGAATTTTAAAACTAAACATTTTCCATAAACTGACAAAGGGTGAACGCAGGAACGTCTTATCCCACATTTCATCTACCAGGTAATCAGGTGTAGCTATAGCAAAAATAAGCAAGGTGAGCGAACCTAAGATCCACCATTTGATGGCCATCGATAGATATATAAAAGGTAAGATGATACACATGATCATGATAATACCTACCATGGTAGTCCTTGGTACAAGCATCCATTGGATCAATTTATCTGCTAAGTTGTATTGCTTTCTAAAGATGGCTCCTGGTAAGAATCTGATATTTCGGAACAGGTTGGCGAACTGTTGAGTAGCCCAACGGCCTCGTTGCTCGTTCAGTTTCGAGGTGGTTCGTTTCTTTTCGCCATAGACATAGATATGATCGAAATAATCCACAAAGATGTCTTGACGCATCAATAAAGCCTCCAGTTCTTTGTCTTCACCGGATGTCTTCGTCAGCATGACATTGGTTTTGTACCAGTTGAAGTCAAAGACTGTTCCAGAACCAGCCAAAGCGGCAGATAGACCAAAACAAATATGGCCTCGGCGGAAAATGGTGTTATTAATTTCCTCAAAGATAGCATCCATTCGGGCTGCAGCCGTATCTCTGTTTTTGGATATACGATGAGTCTGGATGGCTTTAGTGGCGGCTATCTCGTAGGCATCGTTAACTTGTTCCAAGAAATCCTGATCAATGATGTTGTCTCCATCCAAGATGATGATTGCATCGTAGATTTTAAATTCAGGAAGATTCAAAATGGCATATTGGAGTGATTTTGCCTTAGTGCTCTCCTCAAAGTCCGGTATTAGTAAAGTAATTGGATATTGAGCTAAACGCATATTTGTAATCTCATTCTGATGGTCAGAGATAACGGTTACGTCGAACAAGCGTTGTGGATAAGCTTGGCTTAGGGCAGAAAGGACAGTTTGCTCTATTACATTGTCTTGTTTGTAAGCAGGAATCAATATCACAAAACGGTTCAGTTTCTTGGCTTTCGGAATTACTGGCTTGCTGTGGAATAGGGCAGCCACAGCAAAAACGCCTAAATATAATACGGTGCCTGCTATGATTGCGAACAGAATCCCATCAAATATAAATAATATCAGCCAAAAATCCATAATCCTAATATGTTGAAAGTTGCGACTTGAAAGTTGAATATGTCAAGAAATCGAAAATACCTTTCAGAGTTGCTTTGAGTATATCCCATTTACCAGTGATGACATTTTTTATAATATCCCGTAAACCTACAACTCCCAGTAGGTATGCATAAGAAAGGTATTTGCTAGCCCCGTGCCAGTTTCGTTTTACTAATAGAAGCCGGTTACGAACAATGTAGTAATTGCGTAGCGGACTGTTCTGTCCTGTAGCCTGGCTTTCTTTATGATATACCGTACAGGCCGGGTCATACCATATTTCAAAACCAGAATGAGTAAACATCATCGACCAGTCAAGTTCCTCATAATAGAGGAAGTAGCATTCTGGCATCAGTCCCACTTGTTCGAGTGCTTCGCGCTTGATCAGCATCGCTGCACCATGGGCATAAGGGGTAGGGTGTGCTGTATCGTATTGGCCATGGTCTTCTTCACCAAAGCCAATAGCTTGGTTTCTGACTGTGATCTTTGAGAGTGGGGTATAGCCTGCATACTGAATTGGGTTATTTCCCCAAGAAAATCTTAGCTTTGGGCAGACAACGGCAATCTTTGGTGAAGACTCTAATCTTTTTATCAAAGCTTGGATGTTGAAATCTTTGAAGATGGTGTCATTGTTAATCAAAAGGATATATTTACCCTGAGCGGCTCTGATTCCGAGATTATTACCACCAGCAAAGCCAAGATTCTTCTCGCTTTTAATCACTTTTACTTGTGGAAAGCGCTTAGATATCGTGTCTGTTTCTTCTTTTCTTTGAGATGCATTATCCACCACAATCATCTCCAAATGATTATTGAAGGGGATCGTCTCAATCAATGTGCAAGTATCAACTAGCCCATTGTAATTGATTGTGATGATGGATAACTCTTTCATTTTTTCTTCTATTTTAGACTCTAGATGCTAATTTTTTCTCTAATTTGAGCCGTTTACGCTCTTCCTGTTCTTCCAGTTGTTTTCTTTCCACTTCAACCCAGGCCGGTTCTAAGTATGGGAGAATATATACAATAGTAAGGCCCCCATAAAATAGTAAGCAGTTGGGGAATTGCATCAATACCTGATTTCCATAACCACC
>Ga0256405_10009756_pt1 | contig 12987 bp, 6 predicted proteins | sample RumenRJG_02DNA_FD_189096 | JGI IMG/M metagenome (GOLD analysis project Ga0256405, IMG submission 189096) | Bovine rumen microbial communities from Lethbridge, Alberta, Canada - RJG_02 | ecosystem: Host-associated > Mammals > Digestive system > Stomach > Rumen | place: Canada: Alberta | collected...
CCGGCTTCTCAGGTATCAGTCCGGCTTCTTCACCGGTACCGGGAACCTGCACACCGTTGATGAAAGCAGGCTCCGCTTTCGCTGCTACTTTTGCCGCTTTTTCCGCGCCGCCTTTGGGCGTGGAGATATCGCAGAAGACAAGCTGCGTCAGTTTCTTATCCTGCCCTTCGTCCCAGATTCGGTAGATGTTTCCGACGCAGGCATTTACCTTGCTGTGCGGATCATCCGGAAGCAATGGGTTAATCAGGCGCTGATCAAGACCGAGCTTTCGTCCGTCACTGGTGATCTTCAGCATGTTGTCCTGCCGGGGATCAACATTGCCACCGTGGACTGCTGCAGCACGTTTTGAAAGCTCTTGCACCATCTCTTTCTGGTATTCAGACGGCTTTACCACAACCGTTTCAAAGTGTGGTGTGGGCCGGGGCAGGTTCAGCTGATCCGCTGTTTTGATATCCGCGACTTCTTTGAAAAGCGTCATCAGTTCAGGCAGATTGAAGAACTTCGCAAAGCGCGTTCTTGCCCGGTATCCGGTTCCTTCGGGAGCCAGTTCAATGGCGGTTGTTGTTTCCCCGAAGGTAGATGCCCAGGCATCAAAGTGCGATAGATTATTCTTTTTCAAAGAGAGATACTGCAGATACCGCTGCATGGTGTACAGCTCAGTCATGCTGTTGCTGACAGGCGTACCGGTCGCAAACACGACCCCACGCCCGCCAGTCATCTCGTCAATGTACCGGCATTTCATGAACATATCCGAGGACTTCTGGGCTTCCGTTGTGCTCAGTCCAGCTACGTTCCGCATCTTCGTGTACAGGAACAGGTTCTTGAACATGTGCGCTTCATCGACATACAGCCGATCTACGCCGAGCTGTTCAAAGGTGACGACATCATCCTTTTTCTCTTCAGCCTGGAGCTTTCTGAGCCGTCCTTCCAGCTGCTTTTTTGTGCGTTCAAGCTGCTTGATAGAGAACTGTTCACCCCGGCTGAACTTCAGTTCGTTTATGCCTTTGGTAATCTCATCAATCTGCTCACGGAGCAGGTGTTCCTGCCTTTCCTGCGACATCGGGATACGCTCAAACTGGCTGTGGCCGATGATCACGGCATCATAATCGCCGGTAGCGATCCGTGCGCAGAACTTACGCCGGTTGGATTTCTCGAAATCCTTTTTCGTAGTAACAAGGATGTTCGCTGACGGATAAAGCCGCAGGAATTCACTGGCCCATTGTTCCGTCAGGTGATTCGGCACAACAAACATAGACTTCTGGCAGAGGCCCAGCCGTTTGGATTCCATGGCGGCAGCAACCATCTCGAAAGTCTTGCCCGCGCCCACTTCGTGCGCCAGGAGCGTATTGCCCCCATAAAGAATATGAGCAACAGCATTGCGCTGATGCTCTCTCAAAACGATTTCCGGATTCATGCCGGCAAAGCGGATATGCTGGCCGTCGTACTCCCGTGGACGGGTGCTATTGAATAGCTCATTGTACTTCGTGACCAGTTTCTCACGCCGGTCGGGGTCCTGCCAGATCCAGTCGCGGAACGCATCCTTAATGGCCTGTTGTTTCTGCTGTGCCAGCTGCGTTTCCTTCTGGTTCAGTACCCGTCGTTCCTTGCCATCAGGGTCAGTCACTGTATCATAGATCCGGACATCCCGCAGGTTCAGCGTATCTTCCAGAATCCGGAGACCGTTCGCCCTGTCCGTGCCGTAGGTCATATTCACAGCGACATTACTGTAGGATGGAATGTTCTTACCATTGATGTGCCATTCAGCCGTATACTCCGAGAACTGCACCCGGATTGCCCGTCTCTGATAGAACGGGATCTCCATGGTTTCCTCCATGAACTGCTGAATGTATTCCTTGTTGATCCATGTCGCGCCAAGGCGAACATCAATCTCTGACGCCTCCAGATCTTTGGGCTGTGCAGCCTTCAAAGCCCGTACATTTGCGTCAAAGTACGGGGACATTTCAGCGGCATCTTCCGCTTCACGAAGTTTCTGCCGGACGTTGCCGGAGAGGTATTCATCCGCTGTGACATATGTGGCGTTTCCGTCCTCATCCAGAGGACCGGGTACCTGGAAGATAACCCCTGTCAGATCATCCGCGATTTCTTCCTCGTCCTTTCCGGTCAGTTCCGCCATAAAGGGAAGGTCAACTTTCGCCTTTTCCGCGATGGAAACAGCAAGCGCTTCCGACGCGGTATCCACGTGCTCAATCGTGTGCTGCTGGCGGATCGTCCGTCTGGTGAACATGTCCGCTTTGCGTTCCATGTTTCCTTCTTCGTCCAGTACTTCCAGAGAGCAAAGCAGATAATACGAGGAATCATCCGAGAACGCTTGTGCGTTCCCGCGACTGTTGAGCAGACCGTACTTTGCGGTAAAGGTGTCGTAGAGCCTGTTGAGTTCAGCCTGCTGATACGCGATGGTTTCATCATCAGCGTCATTCAGCTGAGAATCCATGAGCCTGTGCACACAATCCCGCAGGGCAACCATACCCTTCACACGTTCCTGCGCTGTCTGGCTCATTTCCGGTCGAACCATGATTGAGTTCTCCCGATAGTATACCTGTCCGTCCACAACGGTGTAGGAATAGTTCCGCACGTTCGGATCAGCAGGGATGCTTTCGCTGATTTCTTCTCCTTCAGCCAGATCCGGTATTTCAACGGCCTGATACTGTCCGGCAATATTCTTTACAGCATCAGAGAGCTGCTTTGAAAGATCCGCACCTTCAATCGGAAGGCAGGCGGTTTCCTGCCTGTTGCCATACATGCTGTCATCCCAGGCCATAGTGCCCAGCACCATTTTGGGGTGTTCAGCAAAGTAGCTGTTTACAGGGATTCCATCCGCAGTCTGACCGAGATGCACCCAGTCAGGCTCAATGTCAATGGGACGATCCCGCTTTTGCAGGAAAATGATATCCGATGTGACTTCTGTGCCGGCATTCGCGCGGAAAGCGTTATTCGGCAGACGGATCGCTCCAAGGAAATCCGCATGCTGTGCAATGTATTTCCTTACTTCCGGCGACTGTTTATCCATGGTGCCCTTGGAGGTGATAAAGGCTACCACACCACCAGGGCGTACCTGATCCAGTGCCTTTGCAAAGAAGTAATCGTGAATCAGAAAACCATACTTATCGAACTGCCTGTCCTGAAGCTTATAGCTTCCGAAAGGCACATTGCCGATGGCAAGATCGAAGAAATCTTTTCGATTCGTTTTCTCAAAGCCGGATATGGTGATATCCGCTTTGGGGTAAAGTTCCCGGGCAATTCGCCCGGTTATGCTGTCCAGCTCAACGCCATACAGCCTGCTGCCCTGCATTTCTTCGGGCAGTAATCCGAAGAAGTTGCCGACACCGCAAGATGGCTCCAGAACGTTGCCCGTCTGGAAGCCCATCTGTGCGACTGCTTCATACATTGCCCGGATCACAACAGGTGAAGTGAAATGCGCGTTCAGGGTTGATGCCCTGGCCATTTCATATTCGTCTTCCGTGAGAAGACTTTTCAGTTCCCTGTATTCATCTGTCCAGCTGCTGTTACTATCATCGAAAGCCTGCGGAATACCGCCCCAGCCAACGTAGCGGGAAAGGATTTTCTGCTCCTCTTTGGTGGCGTGACGGTTCTCGGCTTCGATTGTCTTCAGCGTTCGGATTGCGGCGATGTTATTGGCGTACTTGGTTTTCTGCCCGCCTTCGCCCAGATGATCATCCGTGATATGGAAGTTTTCTGTGCTGGCAACCGGCACCTCTGCAGGTGCTTCCTGTTCTTCTTCATGCTTCTGATACTGGTTATTCCGATCATCCCGGGGCAGGAGTATTTCAAGGCTTTCCCTGCTTTCTACCCGAAAGATCGGGTAAGGGATTGAAGGATCACGGAAGCTGACATCAAACAGTCCGGCATTCTCTACAACAAAAAGCCGGCCATCCAGATAAACACTGTCGCCGGTGTGGAGGTCATATGTAAACCGGGGCTGCTCTTCTTCCCGGGGAGCAAGATCAATGGTGATTTCACGCATGGCCGGTAATCCGTCATGCGCAGGGATACGCCGTTCACCCGGACGCAGTGGTGCAGGGTCTTCTGCTTCTTCGGTGATTGCTTCCGGAACTTGCTCGGAAATACTACGAGTGTCTTCCGGTTCGTCTTCCACGACCTCACCGTTTACGATACCTTCTCTTTCGAGACTTTCGCGGATTGCGACAGGATCAATATCATCAAGACGTTCCTGCTCCTCCTCGGTATAGAACTCGTTATCCCATACCAGCCGGTTCAGTGCGTTGGCAGCATCTGTCCAGGGAACCTCACGGGGTTCGTCATTTACCACGACAGGAAGCGCGGGGAGATTACCGCCGAACACTTCACGCAGGCGCTGCGCGATTTCCTCGGTTGTATGTCCCTCTCTGACATACCGCTCAATGGTATGCTTACTCTGGATATCGCCGTTCCATTCCCGGAGCGTTCTTTCGATATCCATTTGTGTGATGATCCCGTTCGTGGAAACATATCCGCGCGGTTCAGGATTCATGACAGGCGGGTAATGCATCCGGGGCTGCGGTAGCGGCATCTCGCTACCGGCAAAGTCCCTCTGCATTTCATCAAAACGCTGCTGTTCCTGTGGAGTCAGGTATGTGCCTTTCTCCATCATGTCGCGGATATGCCGTTCGACCACATGCCAGCGCAGGTTCATTTCCTCATTGGTTTTCCATCTGCGGAACTGCATTCCACGGGAATTATAGTCAATGAAACCGCTGGTTCCATCCAGGAAGGTATGGCTGTGGCCGCCGACCCCATATTCATTGCTCAGGAAAACACGAGCGTCAACGGGAGTCGGGTTCTGCGCATACAGGGCGGCAATCCTCATCTTTCCTCCTTCGAAGCCTGAACCCCGGCGCAGAACATGATCTATTTCTTCGTCTGAAAGATCAAGAACGGGGCGGTTACCCCGCTCCGTTCTGATCGGCCTGTGGATACGAACGGCATCCACAGTTTTGATTTGTTCCTCTTCGGTCGGAAACAGCGAGAGCTGTTCGACCTGTTCCTCTATGCGTAAACCAGTTCGGTCAGCACCGTCTCTTCCGCCTGCGCTTTCAGGCTGTTCATCAGCCCCAGCCACTGCATCTGATTCCGGGCTTTCATCTCCTCGTTCACGCCGCTCTCCTTCGCCAGGGAACTGACGATCTGATCCACCATCGTCTGTGCGCTCTCCTGTGTCTCCACCAGATGGCTCTGCAGTTTCCCGCTCAGAATCAGGTGATTGTACAGGACCGGCCGGTTCTCCTGGAGGAACTTCTTCCGCATCCGTCCGTACTTCGTCAGGGGTTTCGTTGCTTCCTCCCTCAGCTCGAGGTTCGGAATCAGGTAATCCCCGTTCTGCCGGTAGGTCAGGCTGCTGTTCACTTCGCTCATTTTCGAGCCTCCTCTCTTCCATTCGGATCGTGATTTCGATTTGTCTCAGCACTTGTTCGGTGATCTGGCTGACTGCCGTGCCGAGAACTGAAGCAGCAGCCGGGGTGTTCCAGTCAAAGACGTTCAGAAAATCCTCATGGACGAAGCGCTCTCCAACATCCAGGCCGCAACGGGTCATCATCCCGTATAAGGCGCTTACTCCCACGGCATTTCTGAAGGAATGCCCTATGTTGAATTCATCGTACTGTTCCAGAAAAGATCCGTCAACGATGTCGCAGATCTCCCTGCGATGCTCATTCCAGTATGTGTTTGCGAGAGAGACCGCAATGCTTTCCAGCTGTGCGGTCAGGGAATGTCCATGAGCGCCGTAACGATTTTCAAGCGCATTGTGGACAGCATCCGCATACTCGTCTTTCATTTCCCACAGATTGAGGCGAAGGGAATTCTGCCTTTCACCGGTATCGCTGACATCGAAGACATAGCGAACCTGAGGATAATTTCCACGGTGATCGACCAGCGCGATCCCCTTGGAACCGCGCCGGACGTACCGCCCCATTCTGTTATTCCACAGATCATACTCCGCACAGGCCGTTGCATCCGGACGCTGAGCGAAGATCATGAGCTGTTCATGATATGGATACTTGTACAGCCTTGCAGCCGTAGTCAGGAACGCTGTCCATTGCTGATAGCTCCCCGTGATCTCTCGCGCAGTGCTGTCAGCCAGCTGAATCAAGGCTTGTGCGTTTGCAGGCAATTAATGTCCTCCTTTCTGCTCTCCTTGCCTCAGGGAGAGTTTTCTGATGCTCTTACTCCTTAAAGTCAGGGAAGAAGTCATCGCTCATAGCGTTGAACTGTTCATCGGTAATCTGAGTGAGCTTATATACCGCAGAAGAAGTAAGCAGATCCAGATCGGATTCATCACTGGAGATGTACTCAGACATTTCTTCCAGGTTCAGGATCGTATCTTCCCGGGTATCGCCCATGTAATAACCAATAAGCAGGCATTCATCTTCAGTAAAGATCGGCATTATCGTTCCATTCCTTTCTTCTGTTTATTTTCATGGGTACGGGGCTGATGCTCCGTCTGCGCTTTCGCTTGAGTGAGCTGATCTTTCAGCGAAGGCATGGCTTTGGGCTTTGCTTCGGCAGTTTCCAGCGCCGGGGCTTTTCCGTTGTTGATGATCCCATCGATCATTCCATAGTCGTCTTCCATGGACATTTCAGCGTTCTTCAGCGGGTTATCCGTCATGAACCTGTCCAGCTTCTGGAAGTCAAAAGAGTCCACAAAGTAGTAGCTGACCTTGCCATTCAGCTTCAGCGCCACCACATCGCTCACAGACATGCTGTGTCCGGTGAAGTCAGCAGGATGATCAATATTGAATTTCTTGTACAGATCGTTCAGGTGCTCATGGAGCGTCTTGTCTCCGCTGTCTAGCGGCGCAACATATACCGGCTCATACAAGGAGCGGTCAGGCGTGATTCCCTTCTCCTTCATTTGTTCGAGGCTGGCGAACTTTACGTTTCCGGCATCCTCACGAAGCTGGTAAATCAGGTATCCGTCTCCGGACATTTCCTGGAATGTGGTTTCCTTATCATGCTCTTTTGCGGGAGATTCAGCTTCCTTTGTCTGATCCAGTCCTCGTTCATGCATGATTTCCGCAAGATTGCGGTCAATATCCGAAATAATCTCCGAAGCGGTATCGTTGATTGTTTCCAGAGATGCTTTCAGTTCAGGGAGTTCCTTGTCACGGCTCCACTCTGCGATATAACCGAAGCTGTTATCGGAAGTCTCAATACCGTAGTACTGGCAGACTGCATAGGAAACGCTTTCCGCTTCGACCTCTTCGGTCCTTCGGTCTTTCGGTTTTTCGGCCAGGGGATCGAGAGGATCATATTCTTCAGGATACCTGTTATGCAGCTTTGAGTGCGTAATCTCATGGATCAAGGCCGATACAGTCTGTATCTGGCTCATGTCCTCACGGATTACGATCTCCTGTTTGTTCAGATTAAAATATCCGTCCGGACCGTTCTGAAGAGGTGCTGTGCGAACAGGCACAGGTGCGGAACGGATCACTGCATCCATGAACGCTTCGAACCGCGGGACATCCCCCTGCAGGTCTTTTGCCAGCGTGGGAAGCGGCTTGCCATATGTCTGGCTGACATCAAAAACAGAGACCACGCGGAACTGCGGGATCTTGACCTCAACCTCTTCCATGACAGGATTGCCATCCTTATCCATGATCGGTGCTTTGGTATCCGGATCGAGCTTTTCACGGCTCTTCTTCACCGTATGGGGTACCGGCGCGATGATTTTGATTCCTTTCTCGCCCTTGCCGACATGCCGCTGGAATTTGTCCTTCCATTTGTCAAAGCCGGCAACCATTGTGGCATCCGGCTTCTGCATATAGATCAGCATGGTGTTGTTCAGGGAATACCGATGGAACTGGGACATGGTTTTCAGGTACTGCCTGTACCTGTCCGTATCAAACAGCTGCTTGATGCCGTCTTCGATTTTGTCTGTGATTTCCTTCAGGCGCTCTTTCGGGCTGAGCTGTTCGGTTTTTTCTTCGGCGGGAGTTTCCGCCACTTTGTTTTCGGGCATTTATAATTCCTCCATTTCATCAAAAATCAGGGTTATGCGGCGGTATAACCGCCATTTTGGTATTGGTGTTTACAAACGTAGAGGAAGGCCACACAGGACCTTCCTCTATTGTCGGGTTTGTTCTGTGCATGATCAGCATCAGGACAATGAAGAAAATGATCAGGAGCGCAAGAATCCGCATCATCGGATCTTTCGGTTTAAGCCGCATTATTCTGTCACATCCTTCCGGTGATTGGGAAAGACCATCTGAAAACGTGCGCTGCCATCCTTGTCAGTAGCCAGCGCGATTGTCGCGTCATAGGTTTTCCCGGTCTTTTCGGAGTACAGGTCTGTCATTTCGACAGCCCCTTCTTTCAGCAGAGCCGTCGCCAGCTGCGTTGTCATTTTCTTGCCCTTGTTCATAAAGAACTTATTGTCTTTCCACAGAGCAAAATGGCAGGCACGGTTCTCGCAGAAGAATCCTTTGGTGCTTTCACTTACAGGCGCTCCGCAGGCAGGACAGGTACCGATCCGTTTTTTATCTGAAGGGAAATACTCCTCGTAATTCCCGGAAGGCTTACTGGTGCGGATGAGATCATCCAGCATAGTGACGATATCCTCCATAAAGGAAGGGCCATCAGTCTTTCCATGCTCGATTTCTTTCAGTCGCTGCTCCCATTCCGCAGTCATCGTCGGAGACTGAATGGACTCCGGCAGCACAGCACAGAGGGCTGTTCCTTTTTCTGTGGGTATAAGTTTTTTGGCTTTCCCTTCACCGGTACGGTTAATAAGCTTCGTGTCCACGAGCTTCTCCAGGATTCCTGCGCGTGTCGCGGGAGTGCCGAGGCCCTTGCGTTCAGCATCCTCGGGCATGTCCTCGCTTCCGGCAGACTCCATCGCCGCAAGCAGCGTGTCTTCCGTGTAGTGCTTAGGCGGGGTAGTGTCTCCCTCTTTCACAGCCGCCATCACAGGTTCGAGCTTCTGACCAACAGTCAGATCAGGCAGAGAAACATACTTTTCTTCGGGATTCTGTTCAGCGCGATTCCCAAGACTGTGCCGGTATGCGGAGTCAATCTGTTTCCAGCCGTAATCAATCAGGCTTTTTGCCTTGCCCTTGAACTCCGTTCCACCGCATTCCAGTGTTACGGTCATTTCCTCGTATTCCATGGGATTTCCCAGTGCGCAGAACATCCGGTTGATAATCATCATCAGGATGTCGCATTCACCGGTTGGCATGGTTACACGGTTCAGTTTCAGGAGTGTTGCGGTCGGCATGATCGCGTGGTGGTCAGATACCTTTGCGTCGTTGATCACCTGTGTGCCGTTCACCGTGAGCTCCTTTTCATGAGCGTGCGGGAAGATTGCGGTCATTGTATGCGCAAACCCATCCAGTCCCTTCTGCATATCACTTGTCAGGAACTGACTGTCCGTCCGGGGATAGGTAATCAGCTTCTTCTCATACAGGGATTGCGCATAGTCCAGGGTCTGCTGGGCGGTATAGCCGAAGATCCGGTTGGCATCCCTCTGCAATGTGGTCAGGTCATAGAGCCTGGGTGGTTTTACCGTATGCTTTTTCGTTTCCGCGCTTTTGACTGTGGCGGTCTTCATATGGCATGCTTCCCGCAATCTTTCGGCTTCGGCCTTGTCAGAGAAACGTTCGCTTGAGGCTTCCACACCGCAGCGCAGCTGCACAGTATAGAAGTGTTCCTGCTGAAAGGACACAATCGCGTTTTCGCGGTCCACGACCATTTTCAGGGTCGGGGTCATGACACGCCCGATATTCATCGTTGTTCCGTACATCAGGGAGAACAGCCGTGAAGCGTTCATTCCGACAAGCCAATCCGCTTTCTGCCGGCAAAGGGCTGCTTCATAGAGAGAATCATAGGCGCTGGAATCTTTCAGGGCCTTCATCCCTTCAAGAATCGCACTTTCCTCCAGGGAGGAGATCCACAGGCGTTTTACAGGCTTCTTGCAGGAACAGTAGTTATAGACCAGCCGGAAAATCAGTTCGCCTTCGCGCCCGGCATCTGTTGCGCAAATGATTTCAGTAACCTCACGGCACTTCATCAGGCTGGTCAGAACATTCAACTGTTTGCCGTTCTTCCGGACTACCTCGTACTGCCAGACTTCGGGAACAATTGGCAGGTCTTCCGATTTCCACTGCCTGTACTTTTCGTTATAGGTATGAGGCGGTGCCAGCTCCAGCAGGTGCCCCAGGCACCATGAGACGATGTATTTACTCCCGGTCAGATAGCCTTCTTCGTGCCTGGTTACTCCCAGGACGGAGGCAATGGACTGCGCCACACTGGGCTTTTCTGTGATAATCAGGGTGCTCATTTGATTTCATTCCTTTCTGATTTGGGGTTAAGAAAAGGCAGGAAACGCGATGGCTTCCTGCCTGGATGATTATTCTTTCTCTTCTTCGGATTCGGGCTCTTCGCCATCACTGCCGTAGATTTCGTCATCATCATCGAATTCGCGAACCGGGGCACTCTTCGGGGTGCTCTTGTTCCGGAACTTGAAGAACCAGATTGCAACGCCAACGCCGATTACCGCGATGACCAGGAGCAACATCATGGAAGAGGTGTTGTCCTTCTTCTTTTCGGGCTCTGCAACCGGTTCAGCGGTAGGTGCAGGCGGCGTAGTCGGTTCGGGCGTAACATAGATGATTTCCGGCGTGGGCGTAGGCACGATTTCCTCATCGGTCAGCACACTCATCAGGTCCCGATCATCCACGAGGTTCAGGAAATACGTTTCGTAGATCTCGTTTTCCTCGTCAATCGGCTTGTCGTAGTCAATGACCAGGTAATAGGTCTGACCGGCACGGCTCTGTACTGTAATGAACTGCTTGTTCGTAGCCGCGCTGTAAAGCACGTCCAGCGTCTGCATATTGCCACTGGAATGGAAAGGCTGGCCGGGGCCAATCGGGACATACTCTGTCTGGATGACCGGCTCAGGCGTGGGCTGCGGCTCCTGCGTGATGTAGATGACCGTGGGCTGCTGTGAAACTACCGGATCAACCTGCGTTACAGGTTCGGGAGTTGTGACAGCAACCGGCTCACGAGTGGGATCTTCAGTCTCGCTCTGCGACTGAGTGCCTGGCTTTTTCGTAGGCTTCGGCGTAGCCGTGGCTACCGCTTGTGTAGGCTTGGTAGTCGGCTTCCTGGTCGGTTTCGGTGTAGCTGTAGGCTCAGCATAGTACGGATTATCCAGCGTGACCATTTCAGAAAAGTTTCCGGCATAGTCATACGCCCGGATTGCCAGCTGCTTGTAGGTCAGCAGCACATCTTCCATCCGTACATCCAGTTTTCCGTTTTCCAGGGTTGTAAACAGCAAGCCGTTTACCTGTACGCCGGCAGCGCCGGAGAGATCATCCGGAGCCTCAACATGCAGGAGTTTGTCATTGAAACCGGCAGTCACAGCCGGCGCAGTGCGGTCGAAGATTTTAATCTCTTTCTTCTCATCCATGAAAACACCGTCCGCGTTGTTCAGCCGGACGGTCATGATTCCATTGGTAGTGATTTCCACATCCACATAGTAGTAATCATCCAGGAGAGTGAACTTATCCTTGATTTCGATCCACTGGCCATCGTCCATCTTGTACTGTACCCGCGCCCAGGTTTCCCCTGTCAGGGGCTTTACCTTAATCCGGACAGCCTTACTTTTCGCGTTCGTCCAGTCCTGCGGCACTTTAATGGCAATCTGGAACAGATCACTCAGGATTACAGGCGCAGGCGGATCAGTAGGCTGCACCGGCTCTTCGGTGGGTTCCACGGTCGGCTCCTCGGTGGGAACCTCAGTGGGTTCCTCCGTAGGTTCTTCTGTGGGCTCTTCGGTCGGATCAGTTGGCTCTTCCGTGGGATCCTCTACAGGTTCTTCTTCCGGTTCGTCCTCCTCGGGTTCAGTGCCTTCGGCATTTTCAGTGATTTCGTCTTCGATGATCAGGTCATCATTCGTCTCGCCGAAAGCAAAGCTCCCGGAAAGAAGCGTGAAGATCAGCAGAAAACACAGGATGCGCGTAATCAGATTACGGCTTGTTATCAGTTTTTTCATTATGGGATACCTCCTCAATCTTTTTTGTAGTCTTAGTCGCAGGTTTCTCCTGCGTGGCAGAAATGTCCGCGGACTGCCTGACTTCGCTGAGCATCCTTTCCATATCTTCCAGGCCGATCTGATGGGTCTGGAGCAGCAGAACGATCTCGGTTTCCTCTTCAGCCCGCGTGATTTCAGTCAGCTTTGCCAGCTCTTCCTCTTTGGCTTTGATCTGGTCTTTCAGCTGCTGAATCTGCGCCCGATGTTTCATCAGGCTTTTACGGTTGTCTTTCTTGTTCATAGACATGGTTTCATTCCTTTCAGTGTTCGTACATACGCCCAAAGGCGTAGAAGTGTTCTTTGTGGTTACTGTCGTCCATCCGCGCATAGGTGCATGGTGATCCGCAGTGAACCATCCAGCCGTTTCCGACATACAGGCCGCAATGTGTGATGCCGCTGTCACCTTCAATGGTTCCGGCGAAGAAGATTACATCACCGGGGAGCGCTTCCTCCGGAGAGATATGCTGGCTCATGCTGTACAGTCCTTTCGCTCCGGCATGACCGATATTCCTCACACCGGTTGATGTGAACAGCCAGGATACAAACCCGGAACAGTCAAAGCTCGTATCCGGTGTATATCCGCCCCAGACATACGGATATCCGAGACGCTTATTGGCTTCTTCGATCAGAAGGGCGAAGTTGGGATCGGCATCCAGCAGTTCCTGGGGGACCTCATAGATCGTGGGATCTTTCAGTTCAGAGCAGTGCTTTCCGCGGAAGATACCGTCCATGTTCCCATGTGTGGACATGTACAAGGCGTACAAACCCATGTTTTCGCGGCTCATGGTGTAGACCGGTGCATGGGACAGGATCTTATTTTCCAGCTTCACCGTGCAGGTGGTATAGGTGAACCACTCCTGTGTTTCCTCACCGTCCACAATGACGGTCCGGTATCGCTGTTCACTGGTGACTGTCTCTGTTTT
>Ga0256405_10009761_pt1 | contig 12983 bp, 12 predicted proteins | sample RumenRJG_02DNA_FD_189096 | JGI IMG/M metagenome (GOLD analysis project Ga0256405, IMG submission 189096) | Bovine rumen microbial communities from Lethbridge, Alberta, Canada - RJG_02 | ecosystem: Host-associated > Mammals > Digestive system > Stomach > Rumen | place: Canada: Alberta...
ATTACATTCACTGGTACAACAACCAGCGAATCCAAAAAAAACTAGGTTACCTTTCTCCTGTAGATTTCAGGAAATTGGCAACCTAGCTTTTCAAGAACTGCTCCAATGAATTGGGGTCAATTCAGTTGTGCGGCCTCTTGTGCTTTCGCTGAACTGTGGTTCAGACTGCGGGGTTTGCGTTCTTCGCCGAACGGGCGCTCAGGACGTTCAGGACTATTACAAGTCCGACTCCGATGATTCCGATAAGGTCGGATATCGTGCCCGGGTAAATCAGAAGAAGACCAGCTGCAGCTGCAAGGATTCTGAACGGTGTTTTGATCTTTCCACTGAGATAGCCTTCCAGACCCATTGAAACTCCGAAGAGACCGATGAGTGAAGTGATTACACTCTGGATTGCCATCAGGACTCCGTTGTTCATCAGGAGCATGGACGGGTTCAGACAGAACATGTACGGAACGATGAAGGCGGCGATTGCCAGCTTTGTGGCATTGACACCGGTTTTCATGGGATCCGATCTTGCAATGGCGGAACCTGCGTAGGCAGCAAGGGCTACCGGCGGTGTGATGTCGGCCACTATTCCGAAGTAGAACACGAAGAAATGTGCTGCAACGCGGGGAATACCCAGCTGGATCAGAATAGGGGCACAGGTTGATGCCATAATGCAGTAGTTGGCTGTTGTGGGAACACCCATGCCGAGGATGATGCAGCAGAACATCGTGAGAACCAGTGCGATGAACAGACCGAGCATCGGATAGGGGATTGTCTCGCTGATGGAGACAATGGCGCCGATGAGCCTGGAGGCAAGGCCTGTGACCGTGATGCAGCCTGCGACCATACCGGCCATAGAACATGCGACGATAACTGTGATGCAGCTCTTTCCACCGGCCGAGAGGGACTCGACTATCATGCTTCCTGTCTTCTTTGCTGCACCCGCTACGGATTTCTCTGATTTGAGGTGTCCGGGGATGGCGACCAGAATGGCCACTGCGATTGCGATGGACGCAGAGTAGGACAGGGATCTGATGTTTCCTGCAACCAGGGTCACAAGAAGGATCAGAGGCAGAAGAAGGTAGATGTCCTTCAGCAGGTATCTGAGCTTGGGAAGATTGTCGCGGGGAATGCCCTTGAGACCGAGCTTCTTTGCTTCAAGGTGAACCGAGATGAAGATTCCTGCGAAGTAGAGGACTGCCGGAAGGATTGCCCAGAGAGCAACACGGATGTAAGGCTCGCCCATGTACTCAGCCATCAGGAATGCGGCTGCACCCATGATCGGAGGCATGATCTGTCCGCCTGTAGAGGCGGCGGCCTCGACGGCTCCGGCGAACTCGCCCTTGTATCCTGTCTTCTTCATCATCGGTATGGTGATGGAGCCGGTTGTGACGGTATTGCCAACGCTTGAACCGGAGACCATTCCGCAGAGGGCTGAGGAGATGACTGCGACCTTGGCAGGTCCGCCTGATGCCCATCCGACCAGGGAGTTCGCAATATCGATGAAGAAGTTTGCGATTCCGGTTCTCTCAAGGAAAGCTCCGAAGACAATGAACAGGGCAATGAACTTCGCACAGACCTGAAGAGGTGTGGACATCAGTCCGCTTGTTCCGAAGAACATCGTGTAGATGACTCTGGGAAGGTTCTGTCCGCTTGCGAAGGTGTAGATGAGCAGGGCGCCGACCACAAAGAGAATCGGAAGTCCCACGCATCTTCTGCACAGCTCGGCCATGACCAGAATGGAGATGATTCCGATTGCCAGATAGAAGACCGCACCCTTGATAGCCGTTTCGCTTGCCGGGTTGATCTTGCTGGCGGACGTGATTGTCATGACCAGACGGTTGTAGTTGAGGCAGTAGTAGAAGAAACAGAAAGCTCCCACGGCCATGATCACAATGTCATACCACGGGATGAAGTTTTCCCTTACATGCTTCTTGGATGCCGGATAGGTGAGGTATCCCATTATCACACTGAATCCCAGAAAGGCTGTAAGCCTCACTGGGATGTCAGCTGTGGAGAACAGCGTGGACCAGATACAGTAGACTGAAAACAGTGCTGTAATGACCGTTACTGCTTTCTTAGGGATGCCCGTCCAGATCCTTGTAGCGGATTCCTTGTCATATTTCCGCATGATTTCATCAGCGGACATCTCTCCATGTTTCTTTTCAGACATCACTTCGACCCATATGTCCCTGCAGGGATTGTGTACTTGCTGTAGAACGGGGAAGCGGCGATAAGTGAATCGGCATGTGCATCATCGATGTTGACCAGGAAGACGGTCTTTGCGGTGGCGAGGTCTGTGATTGCTGTTGTCGGAGCACCTGCAACGATGAATGCTGCATCGATCTTGCCGTCCTTGAGGCTGTCAGCTGAATCGCCGAAGCTCTGGTAGACTGCCTTGATGTCTTTCTCTGTCAGACCATAGGCTGTCAGGACATCGATAGCGTTGAAGTAGACACCCGAACCGACAGCTCCGATGGAGACTGACTTGCCCTTGAGGTCTGCACCGCTTGTGATTGAGCTCTTTGTTGTGACGATCTGGACCTGCTCCATGTAGAGGGCAGCGACAACGCTGAAGCCCTTGACCGGAGTGTCGAACAGTCTCTGGCCGTTGAAGGCATAGCTCATGACATCGGACTGGACAAAACCAAGCTGGACATCGTTGGATGTCAGATCCTCGATGTTGGCCTTTGATCCGCCGGATGTGACTGCTGTGACAGAATACGGAGTGTTCTTTGTGACATAACCAGCCAGAACGCTTCCGAATCCGTAGTATGTTCCTGTGTCACCACCGGTTCCGAATGCCAGTGAAGATACCTTGCCGTTGCCGGCTCCGTCCTTGACGGAAGCCACGTTGTAGCCTTTCTCTGCGAAGTACTTTGCTGCGCCCGGATGGTATGGGACTGCTGTGACAGAGGATGCGAATGCAAGGTCAAGTTCCTTTCCCTTTGCATGCTGAGCTGTGATAGCATCTTTATTCTCGAAAATCGAGGAAACGATTGCGTAGATTTCGTCTGTCGGGACATCATCACGTGCAATTACAACTGCACCGACTGCAACTGTATGTGTATCGACGTTTGCAGCGCTCTTTGAGACGTCAACTGCGGTTTCGTTGGATCCGCCTGCGAATACCATTGAAATTGAGAAAAATGCGAGAACCAATAAGTAAGCTATTTTTTTCATGTAATTCCTCCTGCATTTGAATGAAAATGTAGCAAAAATGCAAAAAAATGCAAAACACTATTTTCCAAACAAATGTGGATACTTGCCACAATCATTTACTTGTGGTTATCATGGGCTATGAACTTCCTCGCACTCACATATTTCAAAACAGTAGCAGAAGATCTGAACATCACCCACGCAGCCCAGAAGCACTACATCTCCCAGCAGGCTCTGAGCTCGCATATCCGCAATCTGGAGAACGAACTTGGGGTCAGGCTCTTCGACCGCAATCCCCGCCTTTCCCTCACCGATGCTGGCCGATGCCTTTACGAGGCCGTACAAGGCTTTGACGCCATCAACAGCAGTCTGAACGCTCAGCTGAACAACATCCGCAAGGAGGAAAGGGGAGAGCTCAGACTGGGCCTTTCGTTCACACGCGGCCAGTTCATCCTTCCGCTTGTTCTTCCTCAGTATGCGCTGGATCACCCCCATGTCCACATTAGCATATTCGAGGAGCATTCTAGCAACCTTATGGAACGACTGATCCGCGGCGAGCTCGACTTCTGGATCACCGCTGACAATCCCGACATCGAAGGTCTATCCAGGGACCCTCTTTTCGAGGAGCACTTCTTCATTGTCATTCCGGAAAAGGTTCTGACAAGCACTGTGGGAGATAGGATGGCCCAGAAGATTCTCTCCGCAGGTCCGCGTGACTTCAGGATCGAGGATGTCATAGACTGTCCGTTCGTCCTTCTGAATCCGGGAAACAGAAGCCGTGACAAGTTCGACAACGCATTGCGTAGCCGGAAGCTCACTCCCAAGATCCTTCTTGAGACGGACAATTCCCAGACGGCCTTTGCCCTTGCTCAGAAGGAGATGGCACTGACCATCTACTCGGACATGTTCCTGAGAAACTACGCAGGGGAACTGAATAGAAATGTAAGGATTATTCCCCTGGACAACTGCATGCCTGCGGATGTGCTTCATGTCTACTACAAGGACGAGAATGCAAAAATCCGCTACAAAAGCAGCTTCCTGGACAATCTTCATGATGCGTTTGCCGCTAGATAGACTGGAACAAGCAGGTATTTTGGGAGAATAATTGGGCCATGACACAACTTCTGATTCTTTGTCCGCTGATCTTTCTTGCCGGTTTCATAGATTCCATTGCCGGTGGAGGAGGGCTGATCAGCCTGAATTCATATCAGGCTGTTGGAATCCGGGACCAGTACGCACTGGGGACCAATAAGTTCTCGTCCCTTATCGGCGGCACCGTTGCATCCATCAACTACATCAGGACGGGCAACGTCCATCTTCCAAGTCTGATTCCGTCGATGGTCGGAGCTTTGGCCGGTTCCTATTTCGGAAGCAAGGTCGCACTTGGACTCAATCCAAGGACTTTCAATCTGGTGATGCTGTTCGCAACACCCGTTGTGGCGCTTCTTGTGTTCTTCAAACGGGATTTCTCCGCTCACGAGCAGAAGACGAAGTCAAATGCGGCATATATGATTCTGGGAGCCCTGATCGGCCTTGTTGTAGGTTTCTACGACGGCTTCTACGGCCCCGGGGCCGGAATGTTCATGCAGTTCGGCTTCATAATGATTGCAGGACTTGAGGTCAAGAAGGCATGCGGAAACGCAAGGCTTGTTAACTGGTGCTCCAACGCCGCAGCTCTTTTCAACTTTGTCAGGTATGGAGTTGTTGTCTATGAAGTTGCAATTATCTGTGCTCTGTTCTCCATTCTCGGAAACTTCATAGGAAGTCATCTTGCCATCAAGAAGGATGTGAAGATCGTTCGTCCTGTGATGCTAATTGTCACCGGTCTTCTGTTCGTGAAACTGATAATCGACTATCTCAGCTGATTGATTCAAACAGAAAAAAGAGAGGCCGGATAACCGGCCCCTCTGCGAACAATCGAGTTCCGAACTTAGAACTTGAATGTGACTCCGACAGCAGCGTTGCACTTGAATGAGAATGCTGCACCGCCGACAGCTTCCGTGACGGTTTCCGTGATGGTAGCCTTGCCTTCTGTTCTTGTCTCAGACACAGAGAAAACGTCAGCGCTGGCGAACATCAGATCCGGATGGACCGTGAGGCCGACAGAGATGCCTTCCGAGAGCTTGTATCCGACGTTGGCATAAAGACCTGCACCGAACGAAGCAATACCGATTGTCATTGTTCCCGTCTGTCCTTCGATCTTTCCGGTTCCGACAACTCCGGCATATGAGAATGCAAATCCGGCTCCGACCTGGAGGTCAAGCTTATCCATGTTGAAGTCGTATGCGACACCGACATGGTGTGCTGTGGAAATGCTTGCGGAGAAATTGCCTGCATCGTGATAATCGATGTCTGTACCGGCAATGAAACCGAATGATCCGTCATAGTAGGTGAGGAAGTGGTCGGAGAAGTTGTATGTAACTCCTGCTGCGATACCGAAGGCATGGCCTCTGAGATACTCGTCAGTTGCTTTTCCTTCTTCATCAACAAGTCTTGAATTGACGAAATCGTAGGAACCACCAACGCTTACGGTGAATCCGGCTTTTGCGAAGGCAACTGAACCCAGTGCCAGAAGAATCATAAGAATTGTAAGTGCTTTCTTCATTTGCTTTTTACTCCTTAATCTGCAAACAATAGAATTTGAATGGGAATTTATTTCCACAGTAGAAACAATTAAAAAAAACAAAAAGTTACATGAAAACCGAATTCTCTATAAAACCCCCGTCACGTGCATGGCGCAACGGGGGAATGATCAGTTTTCAGATTCTGATAATCAAAGCTGTCCAGAATCCTTGAAATCAAGAACCAACTCAGTCTTGTTGTAGGTGGTGTCTCTGAGAGTGATGGTAAGCATCAGGTCTCCCTCTGCATAACTACCTGTCAGAGGAGCATTGACTGCATCGACCTTAAATGCTGCTGACTTTTTACCAGACATTTTCCAGGAAACCTCGAAGTACTCAGGATGAGCACCACCGATGACAACATCGGCCTTCTTGATTGAATCAATCGGCTCGTCGGTTGTCAAATTGAACACAACCGGATTCTCATGGATTGCGGTAAATGTGGTTCCAGGTTCAATACTCGGCAGCTCGGATGTAACCTTCGGTCCTACAGTATCCTTGACGGACAGTACGGGCGACTGAACCATGAGACCGTCCTCATCGTAGGAGATGAGCAGGAACTCAACGGAACCGTCGTACAGGAGATCTCCTTCGGCTAAGGCATACGGCTCCTCGAACATGATTGTCTTGTCTCTGTAGTCGTAGTCGAATTCGCTGAGTTCATCGATGTAATCCAGGAAAGTCCATGCCATTTCATCGGCTCTTCTCTTCCAAAGCTGATAGACCATCGGTTTTCCAAGATCGATGCCAAGTGATGTCCATGAGAAACCGACTTCCTTCGAATTCCAGTCATATTTGTCACCGACAACCTTGAAATCATCAAGGCCGTTGTGGAACTCGGAGTCGAAGTATTTGAACTCCGGAGAGATGGTGACCTTACCTGAATCAAACTTGTAGAGAAGATGACCCCGCTCTGATTCCACCAGGATGACGACTCTGTATTCGAAACTCGGACTGAGGGCCTTGTTCTCGGCAAGCGATACGATTATGTAGTTTTCCTCAATCTTGCATGTAAGGGGAACGATACTGTAAGGTTTGTCATCACCCAGCTCATACGAGAACAGTCCTGCTTCAACCGTGTTTCCTTCCAGAGACTGGTTGAGCTTGATGACGAACGGAGAATACGGATTAGGGATGTATTCGCCCGTAACATTTGTTGAGACGATTATCAGTGATGCCGTCTTGAACTTGATGCAGTCGTGTTCGCCTGTTATCAAAACAAGGTTCCTATCAGCCGCCTCCGACAGTCCGTTCTCCGTGTTGTAGATGATGATTCCATCGTCTGTCGTGATCTTGAATTTCAGAGTATAGTAGGACTCCAAATCATCCTGCCTGTAATCGAGAGGAGCATAGGCGAAAAGGGTTTTTCCGTCATATTCGAACTCTACAGGCATCTCTGCGCCCTGAATGTTGTTTGGTGTGTATTTGACGAGAATACCCTCGACGATTGAGTTCTTCGGGATTTCCTTGTCGAAAACAATCTCAATCGGCTGGTCTGCCTTGAGGACGCCATCCACAAGCTTCTTGTCATAGTCATATCCGTAGAGGTTCGTGGATGTGATGTTGAGCTGGTAGGAATAGTCCACATAGAAAGACTTTTCGAGCTTGTCCTTGTCAAATGAACTGACGCTGAAGTAAAGTCTCAGGTCTACGGCGGACTGGATGCTGTCATGCCAGACGTAGGCATATCCGTTTCCGTTGTCACCGTTGATGATCTTGTACTGTGTATAACCGGTGAGCTGGGTATGGTCGCTTGTGAAAACGAACATTGTTCCGTATGCGGATTCGTCAATCGGCTTGTTGAACTCGATGCAGATTGCCTGGCCGGCCTTCATTCCGACTTCAGGAACGATGTCTCTGGAACCGGAGGCAAGCGGAAGCTCGGATCTGTTAATAGCCGTGACTGAGAGGACCTTCAGTTTGAACGGATCATCCATATTCTCGACATTTACAAACAATTGGCCTGCCGTTCCGAATCCGTTGTTCACAATAATCACGTTATCAGAGAATATTTTACCTCCGACAAAGATGCTGATGTCATTGTAGGTGACCCACATATCATCTATGACAAGATAGTAGAATCCGGGCAGAATGTTTTCGAACTTGAAGTTGCTGTCCTTATCTACAGTGGTTCTGTATGTTGCAACTGTCTCAGGCATTGCCTGGGCATTATTGTCAACTGGCTCTTCGACGCAGATAGCTGTAATTCCGGTGCCTTCGGGAACGTTATAGACTGAGTTGTCCTGGAATTTGAGTTGAATTTCTCCGGTAAGGATGGCATTCAACGGTCTCAGTCCGACGGCAACCACTGTCTGACCGTAGGTTGTTGAATCTCCGATTGTTTCGATATCCGGGTTGCGTCCGTCGATGTCACGCTCGCCACCGAAGAGAAGCTCCATGTAGTAATCATCGATTTCATCATTGTCCTTGATAAGATCCTTGAGCAGAGCCTTGTCCTCATCGGAAAGGGCCTTGTTGTAGAATCGTCCGGAATCAACGAGAATATCTTCCTGGATGTATGAAAGATAACCGTCTTTGACAACACTCATGTTGTATGAACCGGGAGCAACGCCCTTGAGTACAAAGCATCCGTTCTGGTCGGTTGTGTCTGACTGGGTGCCGATGGAGACCTTCGCTCCTTTGAGAGGAGCCGAGGTTTCGGCATCGTAGATGATTCCGTTCAGGTAACACTCTATAGATCCCTGACTTGGACTTGCAGGCTCGTTGTTACATGCCGCGAACATGGCAAGAGAGAGAGCCAGTAATGTGAACAAAATAAAACGTGTAGTTTTCATGTTTTAACCCTCCAGACCCCTTTCCTGGGGAAGAAAAAGATCTTCCCCGGGGCTCATATCACAGTATCTCAGTTTTAGTTTACTAGGTCAATCACAATTTTAAATAAATTGCACACAACCAGTTAGTTCCAAAGTACCAACGTTATCGTTTATATAATCGCAATTCTGTGTTACTGTATCATTAAGCTGTTCAAGATTTTCACGAAAGGGTAGAACATATGAATATAAGGAAGACAGTTTTCGTCATCACATTGATTACACTGGTTTCGTTTGCCTGCTTTGCCGCATCGAACACGTTCGAGGGCTTTGAAGCGGAGGACTATAACGGTCAGAAGGTCACTGCCGACATTTTCAAAAATCACGAAATCACCATGGTGAACATCTTCACCACCTGGTGCGGGTACTGCGTAAGTGAGATGTCGGATATCGAGAAACTCTACAAAGACCTTCCTGAGGGATCCAACATTATAGCCATCTGTGCGGATGCCTATGAATCTCCGGATGACCTGAAGGACATCGTAGAATATTTCGGACTGGACTTCACAATAATCAAGATGGATATTGAAGACCTTCTTGAAATTTACGGAGTCCTCGGATATCCCACTACGGTGTTTGTGGACAAGACCGGAAAAATCATAGCCTCCGTCTCCGGAGCGAAGACATACGCCATGTATAGAAACGCCATCACGACGCTGCTGAACAGGAAGTAACAAATGACCGCAAAAAGAAAGAACGCCTTAAGAATAGCTGTGATTCTGATTGCTGTCCTTTTCATAATCCTGGGTGTGTTCAGAAAAGAAGCGAACGTTGTCCTGTCCAAGGCCAAGGCAATCTGCTTTGCTTGCATTGGCCTGAGTTAAGGTGTCAAAAATGGCCGGAAAACCTTTGGAGCATGAAAAAAAGAGGACATTAGTCCAGATTGCAGCTACCGTTTTCTTCAACGGCTATGCCATGGGATTTGCAAAAGGCCAGATATTCAAGGGCAAGACCAAGATGCTCTGTGTGCCTGTTCTTAACTGCTATTCCTGCCCTGGTGCGCTTGGGGCATGCCCCATTGGATCTCTGCAGTCCGTTCTAAGCAGCAGGAAGTTCCGTTTCAGTTTCTATGTTCTTGGATTCCTTATGCTGTTCGGCATTCTGCTCGGACGACTGGTCTGCGGTTTCCTGTGTCCGTTCGGCCTTCTTCAGGATCTTCTGCATAAGATTCCGGTAAAGAAGAGAAAGGTCAACGCCAAAGTCGACAGGGTTCTCAGATATCTGAAATATGTTGTTCTTGCTGTTCTTGTGATCCTTCTTCCGATAATGATCCGTGACGAGATGAACATGGGAGACACCTGGTTCTGCAGATACATTTGTCCGGCCGGCACTTTTGCCGGGCTCTCCCTGCTTGCTATGAATCCGATTCTTTCAAGTGCTTTGGGCTTTCTGTTTAGTTGGAAGATGTGCATTCTCCTCATAGTCGTCATCTCATCAACACTGATTCACAGACCTTTCTGCAAGTATCTATGCCCGCTCGGAGCTTTCTATGGACTGTTTTCTAAGTTCGGGCTGTACCAGATGCACATCGACAGCTCCAAGTGCACAGGCTGCGGCAAGTGCGAGAAGGAATGTCCCATGGATGTCAGATGCACGCAGGACATCAACAGCGCGGAATGCATAAGGTGCGGCAAGTGCAAGGCTTCATGTCCGGCACATGCCATAACATCTACATTCGGTTTCGATTTCAAGGACAGGTGAGGGAACACGATGACAATCAAGGCAAAAGACGGAGACAACCTGAACAGCATTCTCAATACCGCAACCGACGGAGCTTTGGTGGTAGAACTGCCTTCCGACTGCGTTTTCAGACAGAAGGTCCGCATAGAGCGTGATGATCTTGTGGTGATTGGAAACGGATCCAAAATCATCTGGGATGACCATAACGGAATGAGACCTGGTTTCGGAACCGGTGACAGCGCCACATTGACGGTATGCGGAAACCACACAGAATTCAGGAATCTGGTCGTTGAGAATGATTTCGATTACCTGGGAAACGGGGCAAAGGCTGGCGAGGACACGAACAGGATGATGGGACGTCAGGCTGTTGCCGTCTTCACCAGGCCTGAATGCACAGATGCCGTTTTCAGGAACTGCACATTCATCGGTTGGCAGGACACCCTGTTTACGGACTGTGCCGAGAGCAGATTCGAAAACTGCAGGATTTCCGGAAACATCGATTTCATTTTCGGAAGAAGCCACGCCGTTTTTGACAGATGCACCATAATCTCCACCGGACCGGGTTTTGTCGCGGCACCGTCAACCCCGGAAACCAAGGAAAAGGGTCTGTGCTTCGTGAACTGCACCATCACATGCGCTGACGGTGTGGAAGACAAAAGCGTTTACCTCGCCCGACCCTGGCATCCCAGTGAACGTAACGATACGAACAGCTGTGTCTCTTTTGAGAACTGCACTCTGGAACGGCACATCAATCCAGTGCTGTGGGATTCCATGTGGGACAAGAAAGGACACAATCACCTTCCTTCGGAGAACCGGTTCTCTGTGGACAAAACCACCTTGGCAACCATCCCCGACACCATGATTTGATGCATTTTCTGTTGATTCTTTGCCTGTTTGATGTAGATAATTGAGCAAATGAATACCGAACAAAGAATAACCAGAAACAGATGTCTCGGAGCCATGATCAGCTCCATAGTGGTCGCCGTTTGCGTTTGCGTGGGCGTAACAATGAATCTCACAACCCTGTATGACGTCAATTTCGACCATATGGGTCTTCGCACTTTCTGCATGTTCACCGTGAATTCCAACATTTTCTGTGGAATAGCTATGATGCTGACCATTCCATACACAATAGACGGGATGAGAAAAAAAGACTTCCACCTGCCCAACTGGATGGTGGACTTTCTTCTGATGGGTGTCACCGCAGTAGGTCTGACATTTTTGGTTTCCCTTTGTGTCCTTGCACCGGTCAAGGGCTTTGTTCTGATATTCACAGGCTCACGTTTTTTCCTGCACGGCCTGTGTCCCATTCTTGCAATCATTGCCTTCTGCTTCATAATCACAAACCATGTGATCTCAATCAAGGAATCCCTGATTGCTCTGCTTCCTGTGATGCTCTATGCCATGGTCTATTACTTCATGGTTGAGATTCTTGGACCTGACAACGGCGGATGGGATGATTTCTACGGGTTCTTCACACGCATTCCGTCCTGGATTTCACTGTTGTCCTTCATGCCTCTGACTTTCGGCGTGGCAACTGTCATCAGGTTGCTTCACAACAGAAGTTGCAGGCGCCATATGCAGTGGATGGCAGCTTTGATCAATGCGGAATTCTCAGACAAGACCATCAGAGAACAGATTGTCTATGTCGCAGAGGGTCGTCGCAACGAAAAGAAAACAGGAAACATAGTCATTCCGGTTCCGCTTATTGCAGCCATGATCAAAAACAGCGGCGATGAGCTGGATCTGGAGGAAGCCTGCGATATTTACCTGCACACCATCCTCCAAACCCCGGAAGCTGACAAATAACAGTATTATCCGAATGCTTAAGTTGCTATGTTCTCTTTGTGATTGAAAGGCTTGCCCTCCCAATTCTTAGTTTTCTGCGTTTTGGTATGCAGGTTTTTGCTTTTGATTCTTGGGCTTTGCATCCAGATTCTTTGTTTTGGAAAAAACGGATGCATAAATCTGCCAGCCTTTGCCACCGGAAACAGGGGTTTTGCTTGTTTGGGATGCAATGCATTGTTTTTTCTTGCCACCATTTTCCTTCAAAACCTTCAATCCGGATGCAAACACTCATTGATACAGTCTCTTTTGTGCATACCAAACCATGGTTATTGCCTGAAATGGATGCAGGCTTACTTTTGTGAAGTGTTCTTCTGTATGTCTCACCCCTTGCCCCCCCGGGCTGTTCATCAGCTGTGGGTTGCCTGTGTGTTGCCATGCACATGGCGGGCGGGGCGCGGCCATCAAGCCTTTGCGCCCAACGCCCATGACCTGTGCATGGATTGCCAATACACAGGCCACACATCGGCTTATGACCAGTCCCGGGGAATGACCATTGCCGTTGAATCCTTTGTTCTTATGATTCCGATGGTACAATCCAAGGCATTCCCAATTGTCCTTACCATGGAAAGCCAATGGTAATCCTGCTTGTGACCATGTGGCTTTACAGCAATCATCTGCAATTGGATGAAAGTTGCTGTAGGAAAGGCACATGATATCCGGCTCTTTACGGACAAAAAGAAAAATACTCCCATTATTGCTGTACAAAACAGGATTGATCGTACGGATGCAGGTCAAGTCCAAATTAGTGTGTAAATTCACCTTCGGCTGAATCATTCATCTATGCGACTGACCTCCTTGCCTTTTTCAGGATTGCCTCCCTGTTGTCAAAATAGCAATCCATCTTGAATGCTCTGCT
>Ga0256405_10009763_pt1 | contig 12980 bp, 10 predicted proteins | sample RumenRJG_02DNA_FD_189096 | JGI IMG/M metagenome (GOLD analysis project Ga0256405, IMG submission 189096) | Bovine rumen microbial communities from Lethbridge, Alberta, Canada - RJG_02 | ecosystem: Host-associated > Mammals > Digestive system > Stomach > Rumen | place: Canada: Alberta...
GGATGGACGGTGCTCGGACCATACCAGCCTGCGGTTGAAGAGGTCGTATGCGAGGCGGGACGTCTCGTTTGCGAAGGCCCCCATCACTTCCACGCGCCCGGAGGAGTCGATGCGCACGAGTTCGCGGGGCCTGTCCATGCCGGCGTGCAGGGCATAGAGGCCGTCATCTCCGAAGGTGAGCGAGGTGTAGGAGTCGTAGAGGCGTCCTGCTCCGACGAAGTCCCTGCCCTCGAAGAACGGTGCCCTCGCGCTGTCGGCGGCCGCCCATTCCTCCCGGAAAGCTTCCTGGATGGCGTTGAAGCCGGTGTAGAGATTCTTCTTGTACTTGCTGCCCTGGGCGATGGTCTTCTGCAACACGTTGAAGGGGAGTATGCGCGAGTTGACGTTCTCGAAGTATCTGCGCGTGAAGAGGGTGTCGCCGAAGGCGGTGCGCATGCCTGCGACGAGCATATATCCGCTGCGGTAATGGTCCGGGGTGTATCGCTTCTGCGAACCGTAACGCCACTGCCAGAAATCGCGGTAGAGATTGTCGGCGAGCGCCACGTGCACGTATTCCAGGAAGTCGGCGGTGCGCCCGCGCCCGCTGCTGGTGAGGGCTGTCTCCGCCGTAACGGCATCTCCTTCGAGCAAGGCGGGCCCGGGATAGATGGCTGATGCCGCGCCGGTGGAGAGTTCTCCTATGAAATATTCAAGCGGCTTGAACACGCGGCTGGCGCGCGGGAACTGCATCTGCGCCACGTGCCTGCCTTCGTGCACGGCAAGCTGGGTGATCCAGGGGGTGGATTCGGGGTTGTAGAAATCCGGATTCGCAAAGAGTTCCATGCGCCTGGGAGCCCAGGTGACCATGCCGTTGGAAGTGGCGGAATATGCGTGGAGGATTACCGGCATCTTCCTGCGGTACAATTCGTTGGGCGAGAATCCGATAGTGGGCCTGGTGGCCGCGGCGAAGCTTTCCAGGGAGCGTACGTACTCCCTTGCGAGGGAGTCGGCCTCCTCCGGATAAATGATGCGGAAATTCGCGCTTTCCAGGCTCTTCCATTTGATTGCAACCGGGTCTGCTCCAAGGGAATACACTTGCGCTGATGCAGCCAATAAAGCGGCGTGCAGCGCGATTATAGTCAATATATAGCGGCGCATCTCTACAGAAATCCAAAATATTTCAGTAAATTTAGCCGATTTTTTGCAATTATGAAAATATGAGTCTCTTCCTTAGGATCCTGACCCTGCTCGGCTCTCTCGGAATGTTCCTCTACGGAATGTCGCTGATGAGCGGAGGTCTCCAGAAAATGGCCGGTGACAGATTGCGCACATTCATGGCCAAGATGACCTCCAATACTTTCAAATGCATCCTTACAGGTATAGTGGTGACAGCCCTGGTGCAGTCTTCTACGGCCACGACCCTGATGCTGGTAAGTTTCGTAAATGCGGGTCTCCTTTCCCTTGCCACGGCTGTCGCCGTCATCATGGGCGCCAATATAGGCACGACCGTCACCGCATGGATTTTCGCGCTGTCTTTCGGCGGTTCTTCGTTCAGCCTGGGCACGATCGCAGTCCCGCTCATGTTCTTCGCCTTTGTGCTCATCAGCGCAAGCAAGAAAAAGTATAACAACCTGGGGGAATTCCTGATGGGCTTCGCCCTGCTTTTCCTCGGACTCACCACCTTGCGCGAGACCTCTACCGTCCTGCTCGACAATGAGCCGGTGCGCCAGTTCCTCGGCACCCTGACGGGATGGGGCGGCCTCAGCATCCTCCTTTTCATGGTTGCCGGCGCCTGCATGACCCTTATGCTGCAGAGCTCGGCCGCAACCATGGCCATCACCATGGTGCTTGTGGCGAACGGATATATCCCCTTCGAGATGGCCGCCGCGATGGTGCTCGGAGAAAATATAGGAACTACCATCACCTCCAACATAGCGGCTTCGGTGGCAAACGTGTCCGCTAAACGCACGGCGCGCGCCCATTTGCTCTTCAATGTGTTCGGCGTGTTCTGGGTTTGCTGCCTGTTCCATCCCTTCCTCGGCCTGCTCGGCAATATTGTCGAGGCCTTCGGCTTTCCCAACCCGGCCGTAACCGACTTCGCGGCCGCCGACGAGGCTACCAGGGCGGCGCTGGTGGCATCTCTGCCCTATAGCGTGGCGACCCTCCATACCTTGTTCAATATAATCAACACCTGCGTGCTTGTATGGTTCGTACCGGTAATCGTCAAGATTGTCACATGGATGGTTCCCAGCCCCAAGGAAGGGAAAGAGCCGATGCGGCTCAAATACATCAGCGCCGGTACGGTGGGCACCGCCGACATGGCTCTTGCCTCGGTCAAGATGGAACTCGTCCGCTTCGGCGACCTCTGCCGCAAGGATATCAATTATATACGCGAGGCCATATCGGCAGGCAGCCAGGAGGACTTCGAGAAGGCTAACGAGAGCCTGATAAAATATGAGGAGATCACCGACCGTATGGAGCACGAAATCGCGGCCTACCTCAACGAGGCGACCCGCAACGAGATGTCCCACGACGGTGTGATCCGAATCAGGAGTTTCTATCGTATCATCGGTGAGATGGAGTCGCTTGGCGACAGCGGCGAGAGCATAGGAAAGATCCTTTCCCGCGCCTGGGCACACGGGCAGAAGTTTACGGAGGACATGGTGCGCAAACTGGACAAACTCTGCACTCTTGTAGACGAGGCCTACGAAGCGATGCACACCAACCTTGCTACGCCGCTGGTACAACTCGAAGATATTACCAACGCTGAGGAAGCCGAAGAGAAGGTGAATGCCTACCGCGACACCCTTCGCGAGGAGCATCTGTCCAACGTGGAGAAGTCCAACTATCCCTACGAAACCGGGGCCTTCTATATGGATGTTGTCAACTCTTTGGAGAAGATGGGCGACTTCATAATAAATATCTCCCAGGCCCAGATAAGCGCTAAACCGGGTAAATAATGCTACTGAAAGATTTCATTAAGGACGGTATCGCCGCCCTGTCGGCTCTTTATCCGAAAGATGAGGCGCGCAGCATGGTAATGTTCTACTGCGCGGATGTGTTCGGATTCCCTTCGTATCAGCATATTACCGAGCCCAAGACCGAGGTGCCGGCGGAGCTGCTGGAGCAGGCGCTGGATGACATGCGCCGGCTGGCGGCATCGGAGCCCCTGCAGTATGTGCTGGGGTACACCGAGTTCTGCGGCCGTACCTTCAAGGTGGATGCCCGCGCGCTGATTCCGCGAGTGGAGACCGAACTTCTCTGTATGAAGGCGGAGGAAATGGCTCCGAAGAAGGAAGGCCTCAAGATTCTGGACCTCTGCACTGGCTCGGGCTGCATCGCCTGGACACTGGCTCTGGATCTTCCGGGTTCTGAAGTAGTTGCCACCGATCTTTCGGCGGACGCCCTCTCGCTTGCCCGCGAGCAGTTCAAACGCATCTCCAAGAAGGTGCTGCGCCCGCGCTTCGTGGAGGCGGACCTTCTGGACGTGGAAGGTACGGTGAAGGCGGTCGGCGGGCCCTCGTTCGATATCATCACCGCCAATCCGCCCTATGTGATGAACTCCGAGAAGGTCGAGATGCGCCCGAACGTGCTCGGCTGGGAGCCGCACATGGCCATCTTCGCCCCGGACCGCGACCCTCTGGCCTTCCACAAGGCCATCGCGGTTACCGCCCTCCGCCTGCTTGCGCCCGGAGGATACGGCATCGTGGAAATCAACACCGAACTCGCCGAAGAAACCGCCGCCGTCTTCTCGCAGGCCGGATTCTACTCCGTCGAAATCATCCGCGACCTCTTCGACCGCCCGCGCTTCGTGAGTTTCAGGAGATAATTTTGTATCTTTGTAAGGATACTTTAATAGGTTTAGAATGAGCGACTTCGATGAATATATCCGTCAGGGGGAGCCAGGGCGCAGCGTAAAGGCTGCTGCCTGGCAGACGGCTATCGGCCTGCAGGACGTGGATGGGCTCAAGCCATCCTCCTACCTCATCGATACCGCCAAGCGGCACATCGAGGGCGACGTCACCATCGAAGAAGTCAAGGGGCTCATCGATACCTACTATAAATCCAGACAAGGACGGCTTTCTGTCGAAGAAGAGCGTACTGAAGAGGCCGATAAAGTCTCTGCCAGAATTACCGAGCTGCTGCAGGAAGAGACGTTTTCTTTTACCCCGGCCGAGTACCAGCGGATTCACCGGAAGCTTTTCGAGGGCATCTTCAAGTTTGCCGGGAAATATCGGGATTACAACATCTCCAAAGCGGAGTGGGTGCTGAACAATGCGTCTGTCCTGTATAATCCCTACGAGAACCTGAAGGAGACACTGGATTACGATTTCGCCGAGGAGAGGCAGTTTGACTACGCCTCCGTTTCCACCGAGGAAGCAATCAAGCATATCGGCTCTTTTATCGCCGGGATCTGGCAGATTCACCCTTTTGGCGAGGGGAATACGCGCACAACGGCAGTCTTTCTGATCAAGTACCTCCGCAGTTTTGGCTACTCTATCTCCAACGTGCTCTTTGCCAGCCACTCCTGGTACTTCCGCAATGCGCTGGTGCGGGCCAACTACTTCAATCGCGAGAAAGGGATTGTGCCAACTGGGAAGTATCTGGAGGCCTTCTTGAGGAATCTGATTCTTGGTGAACACAATGAGCTCAGTAACCGTTATCTGCACGTAGAATATCCGGCTCAAAGTGAAGATGCCGGAGATTCAAAGAGCAAAAATTGCACTTTGAATTGCACTTTGGAGGAACTTGCTGTTTTGCGACTCCTTAAAGCGAATTCCAAGGCGACTCAGGAGCAATTGGCAGAGCAGATTCATCGCTCTCCCAGAACCGTAAAGACGCTCACCTCACGTCTGACGGAAAAAGGCTACCTGGCCCGCCGCAACGGCAAACGTGACGGCTGGTGGGAGGTGCTGGCAGTTCTGCCGGATTGACAGCCTACCCCGTCTGCAAGAAATGATTATCTTTGCAGTATGTTTCAATTGACTTGCCCCCATTGCGGCAAGGCTTTCGAGGTGGAGGCCGTCGCAGCGATAAATACTGAGAGGGATCCGGAACTGAAGGAGCGGCTCCTGAGCGGGGCGTTGTTCATCCACGAGTGCCCGCACTGCGGAGCGCGTACGCTTGCGAAGTTCCCCCTGCTGTATCACGACCCTTCCGAGAAGTTGATGGTTTGGCTTTCGGACGGTTCTGCCGACACCGAGGCGCGTATGCAGGCGGCCGTGACGGGCGATGACTTCGAGGGATACGCCGGCCGCATCGTGGATACCCCCGGAGCCCTCATCGAAAAGGTGAAGATCTTTGATGCCGGGCTGGATGATATCACCTTGGAGATGGCCAAGTTCATTACCCGCCAGGAACTCGGCAAGGACGCCGACCTGCTCTTCTTCGGCCTCGACGGAGCCGACAATGAAATCACCCTGACCTACCCAGAGGCCGGCCAGATGCAGATGGTGCGAATCGGCTTCAACGTCTACGAAGACTGCGCCGGCATCCTTCTCCGCAATCCCGCCATAAAAAAAGCCGCGACCGGGCTCTGCAGGGTGAACCGGCAGTGGGTAGAGAGTTTTCTACGCTAGACAGATATGAAAATCCAAAACAACTTGCTTGTCAAAATCCTGATTCTGGGTGTTTTGACTCTTTTGCTCCTAATCCCTCTGGCAATGGTCAAGGGGCAGATCCGCGACAGGAAAGAGGCGGCGAGAACAGCTGTCGATGAAGTGTCGGCCAGTTGGGGAGGGGTGCAGACCCTGGGAGGCCCGGTGCTGGCGTTTTCCAGCATCGAATCCATTATAAAAGATGGGAAGGAATCATTACAGGAGAGGGAGAGGCATATTTACCCGGAAGTACTGGACTTCGTCATATCAGCCGACTCCAAAGTGCTTCACAGGTCAATATACGATGTCTCGGTGTATACTGCGGACGTACACATGCAGGGGTATTTCGTGATTCCACCCGCTTTCGCAGGAAAAAATGTGCAGGAACCTGTGTTGTCTGTTCTGGTAAACGACCAGCGAGGTTTTGAAGGGCCTGTTTCTTTATCTATTGCCGGGGCGGTCCAGACCCTTGAGTCGACGGAAATCACTATTCCTCTCGACAAGGCTCTGATGGATGGGAAGCAGCAGATTCCATTCGACATCTCGTACAAGTTGCGCGGCTCCTCGACGCTGATGGTCCGTCCTTACGGGGATGTCACCAATATCAAAATCGCGTCGGACTGCCCGTCGCCGTCCTTCCAGGGGGATTTCCTCCCTGCGCAAAGGGATGTTTCCGCCGAGGGCTTCACGGCAGAGTGGTCCGTCTCCAAAATCAACCGGAACGATCCTGCCGATACCGAGATGGGAGTGTGCTTTATGCAGGGCGTAAGCCAGTATCAGAAAACTGAAAGGTCAGTCAAGTATGCCATACTCATCATCATCCTTGTATTCCTGGCGGGACTTCTGGTGGAATTCATCTGGAAGAAGGAAATCAATATCATACAATATGTGGTGATAGGGCTCTCGCTGGTGCTGTTCTACGCCCTGGTGCTGTCGTTCTCCGAGTTCATCTCTTTCGGGCACTCGTACGTCATTGCGGCGGCGATGACCGTTGCGGCGCTGTTCGGCTACTTCCGCGGCATACTGAAAAGCAGGGCCGCTTATCTGCTGACCCTGCTTGTCGCACTTGCTTACGCCGCAAGTTATATTCTTCTGCAGATGGAGACCTACGCTCTCATCTCCGGCTCCCTGCTCCTCTTCTGTATCCTCGTGGTTATCATGTATTTCACGAAGGACCTTAATTCGGAGAAGGAGGCGGCCTGATGCCTAGAGCCGGCGGGCTCCGTCGCTCACGACAACGTCGTAAATCTTGGGTTCGTGGCCGAATTTGGCTGCGAACTTTTCTTTTGCCGCGGCGATGAAGGGCTCGTAGAGTTCGTCCTTTACGAGGTTGATGGTGCATCCGCCGAAGCCGCCGCCCATTACGCGGGAGCCGGTGACGTCCATCTTGCGGGCGAGTTTGTTGAGGAAGTCGAGTTCTTCGCAGCTGACTTCGTAGAGGCGGCTGAGGCCGAAGTGGGTCTGGTACATCATCTCGCCGACGGTCTCGTAGTCGCCGCGCTCGAGGGCATCGCAGACGTCAAGCACGCGCTGCACCTCGCCAATCACATACTCTGCACGGAGGAAGTCCTCTTCGGGAATCTGCTCGCGGACCTCGTCGAGCCATACGCGCTTGGCGTCGCTCAGGAATTCCACTTCGGGGTGGTTCTTGCGGATGGCCGCAGCGGCGTTCTCGCAGGATGCGCGGCGCTTGTTGTAGGCGCTGGATGCGAGTTCGTGCTTGACGCAGGAGTCGATGAGGACGAGTTTGTAGCCCTTGGGATCGAAGGGGAAGTATTTGTATTCCAAGGTCTTGCAGTTGAGGCGGATGAGGCAGCCGGCCTTGCCGAAGCAGGAGGCGAACTGATCCATGATGCCGCACTTGACACCGCAGTAGTTGTGCTCGGTGCTCTGGCCTATCTTGGCGAGTTCGAACTTGTCGATTCCGTTGTGGAAGAGTTCGTTGAGGGCGAATGCGAAGGTGCTTTCCAGGGCTGCGGAGGAGCTGAGGCCAGCACCGAGGGGGACGTCGCCTGCGAAGACGGTGTCGAATCCTTCCACCTTGCCGCCGCGCTTGATGGTCTCGCGGCAGACGCCGAAGATGTAGCGGGCCCACTGCTCTTTCGGAGCATCTTCCTCATTGAGGCCAAATTCCGTCTGGGCGTTGTAGTCGAGTGAGAATGCGCGGACCTTGTCGGTGCCGTTGAGTTTGATCTCGGCGACGATGCCTTTGTCGATGGCTCCGGGGAATACATAACCGCCGTTATAGTCGGTGTGTTCGCCTATGAGGTTGATGCGCCCTGCGGACGCGAACTGGGTGCCGCCCTCTCCGAAGAGGGAAACGAACTTTTCGTGGATTTTGTTTTTCATTTTATGGTTGTTTTAGTTTTTACGGGTTTGCATCTTCAAATTTAGCACTTTTCGCGGAATAGTGTGAAGTTTGTTCCCGTTTTTGGCGGTTTTTCGGAACAAACTATTCTAATTCCGGGGTTTGTTCCCGTTTCGGGGTGTTTTTCGGAACAAATTCCAATTCCAGGATAATCGGATAGTGGTCGGAGAGACCGCCGAGGTAGCGGGGGCCGGAGAAGGTGCGGAGGGGTTTCCGGCCGGCAAAGCGGCTGTCGCGGGTGGAGAGATGGGGCGGGGCGAAGATGTGCTCGCGGGCATCGAGGCCTTCCAGCACGGGGCATCCGTCGATTTTCTCCCACTTCCCCTGGAACTTTATGGTGCCCGAGCCCTCGGGATATGCCGCCTGCACTCCTGGCGCCGGGACGACTTCGTCGTTGAAGTCGCCGACGGCCACTATGCGGGAGATGCCTTCGGCGAGAAGGGAGTCGCGCAGGGCGTACAGGCGGTCCATCGCGATCCGACGGCGTTCGTCAGAGTCTTTGCCTATTTTGGAGGGATGGTGGTTCACCAGAACCGCCAGTTGCTCCGGATGCAGATGTACCCCCTTCGGGAGTTCGCCCTGCGGGCTCACCCCACCATCCCTTCGGGACGGTCCCCCCGCTATCGTCGGGGTCCCTGGAAAACGAGAGTTTTCTGGGGTGCAGCCGCGGGTGTTACGTCCCTCAGGGGGTACATCTTCCTCCGTCACCGCAAGCATCTTCTGCTGACAAGAAATTCCGCCCGCAGCGACAGGCACCAGTACGGCCAGCAGGATATCCCGAGTAGGGAGGATGCGGCCGAGGGTGTCGGTCAGATGGCAGGGTTTGGAGAAGGAGAGCCGGAAGCGGGAGCGGCGGTAGAGGAGCGCGCAGTCGATGCCACGGCGGTCGGGAGAATCGAAATGGACGATGCCGTAGTTCTGTTTGCGAAGCCCGGTCCAGCCTACCAGGCGCCGGACCGCCTCTCCGTTCTCCACCTCCGCAAGGCCTATTATGTCGGGCAGGGTGCCATATTCATCGGCGGCAAGGAAAACGGTCTTGGCAATGCCGTTGCATTTGTCCCGGAAGTGAGGCCGGTCGGTAAAGAAGTTCTCGACATTCCAGAACATCAACAGAAATCCCGGCCCCCCGTCATCTACGACGGGAAGACCGAGAAATAGGAACAACAATAATCCAAACACGGATGCAAACATAGAAAAATCAAAGAACTTCGAACCCCCTGAAACTTAAATAATCGTATTAATAAAGTACGTTTTTTTAAGTTTCCGTATCGAATAAATTCAGTACCTTTGGATTTTGAATCAAAATTTCAGGAAATGAGTCTTAAATGCGGTATAGTAGGACTGCCTAACGTGGGCAAATCCACTCTCTTCAATTGCGTGAGTTCCGGCAAGGCACAGAGCGCGAACTTCCCCTTCTGCACCATCGAACCCAACCTCGGTTCCACCAATGTTCCGGACCGGAGGCTGGACGTGCTGACGGAGATCTGCCACCCTCAACGCACGATTCCCGCAACGGTGGACATCGTCGACATCGCAGGTCTGGTGAAGGGAGCGAGCCGCGGTGAAGGCCTGGGCAACCAGTTCCTCGCCAACATCCGCGAATGCGACGCCATCCTGCATGTGCTGCGCTGCTTCGACGACGGTAACATCGTGCATGTGGACGGCAGCGTGGATCCCGTGCGCGACAAGGAGGTTGTCGATCTGGAACTCCAGATAAAGGACCTGGAAACCGTGGAGAACCGCCTCGCCAAGGCGGAGAAGGCCGCGAAGACCGGTGGAGACAAGGAAGCGAAGAAGCTCTGCGAACTGCTGTACCGCTATCGGGAGGCCCTCCAAAACGGGAAATCCTGCCGCAGCGTTGCACCCCAGAACGAGGAAGAAGCCGCCATTGCGCGCGACCTCTTCCTTCTCACCAACAAGCCGGTGATGTATGTCTGCAACGTGGATGACGCCTCCGCCGCGAAAGGCAACAAATATGTGGATGCCGTGCGCGAGGCGGTCAAGGAGGAGAATGCCGAGATTCTGGTGATCGCAGCGCGCACCGAATCGGAAATTGCCGAGATTGAGGACTTTGAAGACCGCAAGATGTTCCTCGACGAACTCGGGTTGGAGGAGTCCGGAGTCGTGCGCCTGATCCAGGGTGCCTACCGCCTGCTCGGGCTGCGCACCTTCTTCACCGCAGGTGCGGACGAGTGCCGCGCCTGGACCATCCACACCGGGGACAAGGCCCCGAAAGCGGCCGGAGTGATCCACACCGACTTCGAAAAGGGCTTCATCCGCGCCGAAGTTATCAAATACGACGACTTCGTTGCCCTGAAATCCGAATCCGCCTGCCGCGCCGCCGGCAAGATGGGCATCGAAGGCAAGGAATACATCGTGCAGGACGGCGACATAATGCACTTCCTGTTCAATGTTTAGTGCCGCAAAACCTCTACAATAACTCTACATCAACCTCTATAGAGGGGCTTGCAACGCGGTTGCAGGCCCTTTTATTTCTCTACATGCCTTTGAAAATAACTCTATTTGGTTTATATTTACGATTGATAACACGTAAACAGAACCACAAATGGGATTCTCTGATATATTTTCCCGCAAAAAGGCGGCCCGTCTGGTAGAGAACATCGATGGGCTGCTCTCTACGATCGACGGGGCGCTGCTGGTATTCAAGGGCGGCGTAAAGGATTATCTTTATGGCGACAATGCCGGATTCGCGGAGAATCTCGCAAAGATCGCCGCCCTCGAAACCGATGCCGGCACCCGCATCCGGGAGATAGAAGGCACCCTGTATTCGAAGGGATACCTGATGCGCTCACGAGGCGACATCATGCGTCTGCTTGAGCGCTTCGACCACATCATCTCCATAATCAGCGTAGATCTCGTGCAATTCGAGATCGAGGCCCCGAACATTCCCGCCGAGCTCAAGAGGGAGTTCCTGAAACTCAGCGAACTTGCATCTCTCGCGGTAGAGAGTTCCATCCCTGGAACCAAGGCCTATTTCACGGAACCGCACTCGGTTGCAGCTACTACCGCACAGGTATATTTCTATGAAAAAGAGGCGGTGAAACTCAGCCAGTCCATAAAAAGGACGGTCTTCCATCAGATGGACAACCTGAAGCTGAGCGAAAAATTCCATCTCCGCTACTTCGCCCTCCATATAGAAGATTTGGCAAAGGCGGCCGTAAAGGTTGCGGAGCAGTTGTCGGTCATGGCAATCAAGCGAGCCCTCTAGATGGAAACTATCGCGTACATAATAATCTCCACCCTGCTCGCCGGCGTCATGCTGGTGGTCCGAGACCTGCCGGTCATCAGCGGCAGTGTACTCGCGTCCGGAGCGGGAGAGAGGACCTGTGTACGGATTCTCACCCCTGTAATCCTGGGTGCCGCCCTCGTCATACCCTGTTTTCTCCCTACAATTCAATGGCCGGTTGGAAGCAGTTTGCCGGCGTCAGATGACATCCTTCCCATAGGAATTGCCACCGTCGCCGCCTCCGTGATCGTGGGTAGATTCAGCAGGTATCCGGCGGTGCCTTTCGCCTTCATGGCAGCCATCGGAGGAGTCGGGCTGGCATCGGGGAACGGACTCAGCTGGCAGACAGGAATTACGTACGCCCTGTCCTGGCTCGTCGCTCCCGTCATCTGCGCCTGCCTCGCAGCGCTCGCCTACATGCTGTTTGCTCTCGGGCAGCGGGGGAAAAAGACGCATCTCGCCGTGCAGGAGGCCAGAATGATGCCGCTCGCAGCCTTCGCAGGACTTGCACTGATTGCGGCCTTTGCAATCAATAACTCCCTCATATTCACCTGGATACCGCTTCACGAAGGGGCCTTGACCGCCGCCGTAACTGCTCCGGCATGCGTCCTGGTCCTCTGGCTTTGCACGCGCAGGCATGTCACGCAGGCGAAATGGAATCTTGCGGACAACGAACTCGACACGAACACCCAGTCCATCCTCAGCCTGCTGCTGGCTATGGCCGCGACCTTCATCCTCTTCAGCAGTCCCCTGCCGACGATGGTCGGGCTGACGGCCTCTCCGCTCCCGGCAGGCAGCTTGTATATGGCGGCACTCCTGGGAATCAGCGTCGCGCGCCAAAGGGCGCTTGCGGACGGACAGGTCATTCTCCTCGCAGTGATAGCCGCAATTGTTTCGCCCGCGCTGGCGCTGATGTTCGCCTACTGCCTCGGGAGGATCATGGACGGCGGAGGAGCGGGAAACCTGATCGTGCTGTGCCTGGCCGTGCTGGCGGCGGTGATGATTATCTATACCCGCTGGCAGAACCGACGTACGATGCACAGGCAGATAGTGGCAAACCGGGAGCAGCAGGTCTACAGCACCCAGAAATCCCTTTCCGCCCTGGAAGTGAAGGCGGAAATGACCGAAAAGGATCTCCTCAACAAGCTGGATATCAAGCGTAAGGAACTGGTGGACTTCGCGGTGGGCGTGAGCGACCAGAAGGAGTTCATGGAAAAGGTGTATGAGGACCTCAAAGCCCTGCGGACTCTGGATGACGAAGAAGCTAAGAACGCCGCTACGGACGCCCTGTTGAGCACTCTTCGCGAGCGCATGTACTTCACGAGGGAAATGAACGACTTTTACGCACAAAGCGAGGTGCTGAACAAAGATTTCAACATGAGACTTTCCGAACTCTTCCCGAACCTGACGGACGGAGAACGCAAGCTCACCAACCTGCTCAGGCAGGGTTTCAGCAGCAAGTATATAGCGTCGCTGATGAACATAACCCCGAAAAGCGTGGAAATAAACCGCTCCCGGCTGAGGGCCAAACTGGGCCTCACGAGGGGAGACAATCTGATACAATTCATAAAATCAATCTAACTAACCATTTAATTATTAACTATGCGTAAAATTCTGTTTACAATCGCGCTCGCACTGCTGGCAACAACGGCAGTCAACGCCCAGAAGGCAGTCAAGTACAATCAGTACGGCGTGGCTGTCGAATCCGACGTTCTCGACGTCGAGGCACAGGACGGCATCCTGGTCTTCGAGTCGCCAAAGAGCGGCTATAAATTCTGGTTCGACGTCC